>PVMS01088047.1_pt1 | contig 13078 bp, 15 predicted proteins | sample 1853461 | NCBI WGS metagenome assembly PVMS01 (sample SAMN08582032, study PRJNA380276) | Marine sediment metagenome, whole genome shotgun sequencing project. | isolation source: ocean sediment barecode stripped | collected 2017 | reverse complement strand
TTCGATATCTCGATGACTCATATTGAATCGATGATAAAGCCAGACGGCGTATTGAATAATTTCTGATGGAAAACGATGATGCTTGTATAGGCTAGTTGATGTATGCATCTAGACATTGTCGCCTAGATGCAGTTAACTTGTCAGTACCAGAATGTATTACGAGCGATGAGAATAAAGATGAATTATTCGATAATTATCAGACATATAAATTTGAGTTTGAAGAACAGAATTCTAGCGGAAATAGTACCTTTAGTTTAGATTTAGATCCCAAAGCGTCAGGCGTTCAATATCTTCGTATAAGAATGTATCCATATCATAAGAATTTAAGCCATCCTTTTGAAACAGGTAAGATGATTTGGTTGGATAAATAGAATTAACGTCTAATTCAATTGCATTTTCTATTATAGGTCTTAACAAGATCCATAATATTTTCTTTTGTTTTTGCTTTGATCTGATCCCAATCAAATCGCCATCTCCAATTTTGGTTATTTATGGATCCAGGTACATTCATTCGACAAGTTTCGTCGAGTTCAAGAAAATCTTGCATAGGGATGATTGCCGTATTTGAGGCCGATGCCAATGTTGCGTGTATTAATGGCCATGGCATCGTCATTTCAGAGTGATTAATTATTTCGTTAACATATCGTTTTGTATCTTCAGAAAGTGAATTGTACCAACCTATGGTTGTATTATTGTCATGCGTTGCCGTGTACGCGATACTATTTCTAATACAATTGTGAGGGAGGTGTGGATTATCTCCACTGCCGTCAAAGGCAAATTGTAGTATTCGCATTCCTGGGAGGTTGAATTCATCACGAAGATGCTCAACGTCCGGTGTGATAATGCCAAGATCTTCGGCTACTATACAAATATTCTGAAAATTATCGTTAATGGCCTCTAAAAGTTCTTTGCCTGGAGCAGAGACCCAACGCCCTGCTTGTGCGGTGCACTCAGTGGCAGGGATTTCCCAGTACTGAACCAGGCCGCGAAAATGATCTATTCGCAATGCATCAAATAACGTGTGTTGCATTTTAATACGCTGGATCCACCAAGAGAAGTTATCGTGTTTTAGATTATCCCATCGATATTGCGGATTGCCCCATCGCTGTCCGGTCTCTGAGAAATAGTCAGGGGGAACGCCTGCAACAAAAATCGGACTGCCGAATTCGTCAATGGAAAAATAATCACGATTCGCCCATACATCTACACTATCTAATGCAACGAAAATTGGTATATCGCCAATAATAATGATATTTCGTTCATTAGCGTATTTTTTAAGGTCGGTCCATTGTGAGAAAAATACAAATTGTATAAATTTTTGAAAGTCTAATTCAGTCTTATATTGATGTGAAAATCCTGCTAACTTTTCGCTATTGCGGTTGCGATATTCTTCAGGCCAATCGTTCCAACAGGTGTGATCATAGTGCTGACGTAAGCATATAAACAACGCATAATCATCTATCCAGTATTTCTGTTGGGTTTTAAAATTTTTAAAGTGTTGATGGTCTTTATAGTCTGATTTAGCGGTGAAATAATGATAAGCGTTGTGTAAACATAATGATTTTAAGTTGATAGAATTATTTGAATGGTTATTTATTATTGTTCTATCTAACCAACCTTTATCGCATAACTTTTGCAGACTAATTAAATTAGGATTGCCAGCATGAGCAGAATAAGTGCCGTAGGGCGAAAGATCGCTATGAGTAGGGCTTAGTGGTAATACCTGCCATGCAGATATGCCAGTTTCTGATAAGAAATCTATAAATTTATTTGCATCGTGCCCAAAGTCTCCATTTTCATAAGGTCCTGGTAAAGAAGTGGGATGCAATAAAATACCTGCACGTCGTGAGGATAGTAAATTGCATTCATTCAAGATGATATATCACTCCTTCGCATAGTGCCTTCGTCTGTAGATGAAGTACTGCCAGAAGTGAAACTGGAATAAAGATACTCTGGGGGATAGGTATATAATAATTTGTAAAGATAAATTAAGTTATCACGAAACAATTTTTCAAAACTGCTAACAGATATGCTGGGATTGTAATCACCAAACCACCAGAACCAATCTGAACCTTCGCATTTGGCTAATTGAAAAGTGGCCTCTGTTATTTCTTTTTCTGATAAATCGCCCGATGCTATTTTTTCGTCATACACAATTTTTGCTTCACACAGCATATCCCAAGCTAGATTTTTTTCTTCGCACCCAATCCAGGTGGTGAAGGTTCCATATACCCAACTACCTGCCACTAAATTCGGAAGTGATTGTGTGCTTGTGTGAGTTGCAAGGAATTTGGAGTAAGTAGTCAAATTAATTTCTGGGTGAGCAGATAGTTTTTTGTACAGTGCGCTCAAGAAATAATAGCCATTTTCAGGGTAATGTTCCCATGCATTTTCACCGTCTAAAATAATTGAAATAATACTATCTGGTTGATTCGCTGTTTTATTAGCGATAGTCAATAGACGATGAACTAAATTTGCAACGGCGTCATCTGCATGCCAACTGGAATATTCAAATCCAATTAAGTTTGATAATTCATCATCCCGAAAAAAACAAATTATATTTTGATTTTTTAATTGATTTGCTTTGTGTTCATGTGAATTTAATTTTGAATTTGTATGTGAATTGATGCTATTTCTAAATACATTCATACCACTTGCAGTCCATTTAAAGCCATGATCCTGTAATAGCTTACAAGTATGCGTGCTTAGACTGCCTTCAGATGGCCAGCAACCCGCAGGTGAAAAGTTAAAATATTGAACAAATTTTTCTATGCCTTTCTGTATGTGCCAGTTGGCTCTTTCTTCCCCTCCAGGATAATTGTTAGACTTTGGTTTTTGAATGTCGGGGACTGCTTCAGCTGCAGAATTAAAATCTAATAGTAATGGGACTATAGGATGCGCATATGGAGAGGTGGTGAGCTCGATCTGTCCAGAGTTGGCTAATGCTCGGTAGCGCGGGATAACTGAACGTAATAACTCTGCTATTACGATAATTAACTCAGTTCGATCATTTAAATCAAAATAATGTGCTTTTTTAATTAAGCGTTTAATACGTATATCAGTCTTTTTTACTAATTCAGCTATCCATCCTAGGTGATACCATACTAGTAAGTCAGTTACATACTGATCACTTAAATACTGACGCCCATATTTATTGTCATGTAGCTGATTGTTTATTTCGACAAGCATTTTATAAGCGGGATAACGATCAATTACTCGTTCCTTATGTGCCCTCATGCACCAATCAATAAGATCAACTCGATTGTTTCCATTTCCATGGTTAGTTGGATCAGCTAACGCAGACAGAAGTGGGTCACGAATTACATCATTATTTTTTATGTAATTTGTTAGCTGCTTGGCATAGTCATCAATTTGGTCTAGTAATACAGGTGTAAAATTAATAACTGCCCTAGCTTCAGGTACGGACTCTAAATGCATTGCCATATCTACATAATCTTTTATGGTATGTAAATAAGTCCAGGGTTGTTGATAGTTATCGTTAGACGAAACTTGGTAATCTGGCTGATGCATATGCCAGTACAATACGACGTTAAGCTTAGTGTTATCTGACATGGTGTAAGTGTTGTCCTAGCATTTCTGGTGTCACTAATATTCTGTTTAATGTGCTTTTGTAAAAACGAGATGAGTCGTTATTATCATCAAATCCAATGACAGTGTTATCAGCAATGATGCAACCTTTATCAATAATTGTATTTTTGATATTGCAATTTTTGCCAATACGCACGTCAGGTAAAATGACACAATCTTTAATAACGGAGTTAGGCTCAACGGTCACGCTTGAGAATAATAATGAATGTTTAACATGCGCGCCTGAAATTATGCATCCGCCTGATACCATGGAGTCGAGAGCCATCCCTCGACAATTGTCGTCATCAAATACAAATTTAGCAGGAGGAAGTTGTTCTTGATAAGTCCAAATTGGCCAGTGTGAATCGTAAAGATTTAACTCTGGCGCTACACTGATCAATTCCATATTCGCTTCATAAAACGCATCTACAGTTCCTACATCGCGCCAGTAGGGGCTCTGATTTGCTATTTTATTCCGAAAAGGATAGGCGATAGTATTATATTTTTGTTTTACCAGGTATGGGATAATGTCTTTGCCAAAGTCATGCGAAGAAGCAGGGTCGTCTGCATCACGTATTAGTTGCTCGATCAAGAATTTGGTGTTGAAAATATAAATACCCATAGATGCCAATGAAGTATTCGCATCACCAGAGATCGTAGCTGGGTTATCTGGTTTCTCTGTAAAGTCTATTATATTTGTTTCTTGGTCAATTGACATAACACCAAATTCTTTGGCTTCTTCACGGGGAACTTCGATACATCCTACTGTTAGGTCAGCATCGTGTTTAAAGTGATGTGCAAGCATGAAAGCGTAATCCATTTTATATATATGGTCGCCAGCAAGGATAAGAATGTATTCAGATTTGAATGTACGAATTATATCTATATTTTGATAGACAGCATCTGCTGTGCCTTCATACCACGAGACCTCTAGTCTCTGAGAGGCCGGTAATAGTTCTACAAATTCGCCAAATTGCCCTCACAAGAAGGACCATCCTTTTTGAATGTGCCTTATTAAAGAATGTGATTTATACTGAGTTAGTACGGCTATTCGCCGTATGTCAGAGTTAACGCAATTAGATAAAGGAAAATCTATAATTCGAAATTTACCTCCAAATGGAACCGCTGGCTTGGCTCGCCACTCAGTCAAGTGCTTCAATCGTGACCCGCGCCCACCAGCGAGAATTAATGCTAATGTGCTTCGAGTCAACCGGCTTACATGGCGCTGTGATTTGTCTATCTGCATAATCGAGTGTGCCTGTATAGGTATTGTTACTTGTGATTATAAATAAGTATAAATAAATGGATAGCGAATTAATCAAAATAAGACTTGCTAAACACCACAGTCCATTTTCGGTTCTGGGGATGCAACGTCAAGGCTCCGATGTTCTAATTAGAGTATATATCCCACACTGTAACGAAGTTTGTATCAATGATACTGGCACCAAATTAGAGCGGATTCCTAACACAGATTTTTTTGAGTATCGAGGTCCTTGCTTGGCGACCTCAAAGCATTATCAGTTGCTCTGGACTGATAAAGACAATAATCATTTTCTTGAATATGATCCATATTCGTTCCCTGTCGAGATACCTGAGTTTGACTTGAAATTATTTGAACAAGGACAACACTGGCATATTTATCGAGTTCTGGGTGCTCATTCAATGTCAATTGATGGTGTCGAGGGAGTGAGATTCGCTGTTTGGGCGCCAAATGCTGGAAGAGTCAGTGTGATAGGAGATTTTAATCGATGGGATGGACGCCGGCATCCAATGCAAAACCTGGGTGCAAGTGGTGTCTGGTGTTTGTTTATTCCAGGTTTGGGAGCGGGTGAGTTATATAAATTCGAGCTAAGAGATAGGGATAGTGAAACATTATTTGTTAAATCTGATCCCTATGCGCAATTATTTGAAAATAGGCCTAAGACCGCTTCTATTGTCGCTGAGTCAAGTCAATTTACGTGGAACGATTCAAACTGGATGAGTTGTCGCAAGAAGGCTGATTCACTACATGAGCCGGTTTCAATTTATGAAGTCCATCTAGGTTCTTGGCAGCGGGATGATAACAATCAAGTGCTGAATTATCGTGAGCTCGCTCATCGCTTATGCGCTTATGTCAAGTTGATGGGGTTTACTCATATTGAGTTATTGCCCATAAGTGAACACCCTTATGATGAATCGTGGGGATATCAAGTGTTGGGTTACTTTGCGCCTACTGCTCGTTATGGGAGTCCAGATGAGTTTCGTTACTTTGTTGACTACTTTCATTCTCATAACATAGGTGTCATTTTGGATTGGGTTCCTGCACATTTTCCAAAAGATGAGCATGGACTTGCTAAGTTTGATGGAACGGCTTTATACGAACATGAAGATTCAAGATTGGGAGAGCATCCGGACTGGGGGACTTTGATATTTAATTATAGTCGTAATGAAGTTCGAAATTTCTTAACTTCAAGTGCCGTCTATTGGTTCGAAGAATTTCATGTCGATGGCTTAAGAGTGGATGCGGTTGCATCTTTACTTTATCTGGATTACTCCAGAGAAGAAGGAGAGTGGTTGCCAAATAAACATGGTGGCAATGAAAATTTGGAAGCGATAAGTTTTATTCAGGAATTGAATGCGATAACACATAGTGAATTTCCAGGGACGATGATAGTGGCCGAAGAGTCGACAGCATGGCCACAGGTCACAAGGCCAACTTGGGCCGGTGGACTAGGATTTACAATGAAATGGAATATGGGATGGATGCACGACACTCTGCAATATATGAGTAATGATCCAGTGCATCGAAAATATTACCATGAGAATTTATCTTTTGGACTTCTGTATGCATTTACAGAAAATTTTGTATTGCCTATCTCACATGATGAGGTGGTTCACGGAAAATCATCGTTGCTTAATAAAATGCCAGGAGATGAGTGGCAAAAGTTTGCTAACTTAAGATTACTGTATACCTATATGTTCACCTATCCGGGCAAAAAACTTCTATTTATGGGGTGTGAATTTGCTCAGAAAATTGAGTGGGATGCAAAAAAAGCTTTGGAGTGGTATTTATTAGATTATCCTTTGCATCAAGGGGTACAGAATATTTTGCAAGATTTGAACTCCCTCTATAAACAGTTACCTGAGTTATATCAACATGATGTGGAGGCTGATGGGTTTCAGTGGATTGATTGCCATGACCATGAAAAATCGATAATAAGTTACATGAGAAAATTCGAGAATAGACTTGTTGTTGTAATATTAAATTTTACACCTGTTCCTCGTAATGACTATTGTATAGGTGTACCAAATGAGGGTGAATATAAAGAGATTTTGAATTCTGATTCTGAATATTACTCAGGTTCTAATTTCTCTACAGATAATCTGATATCTACTGATAATATAGAAAGTATGGGACTTCCGTATTCTTTAAAGCTTAAGTTGCCTCCATTAGGAGGTATTATCTTGACTCCGACACCAGCAAATAAATAGTGGCTATCAAAGCAGAAAATTTAAAAATATTGTACGCAAGCAGTGAAGTGTACCCACTAATGAAAACAGGTGGGCTTGCAGATGTAGCGCATAGTTTACCTGCTTCAATTCATTCAATGGGTGCGGATATAAGAATAATCATGCCTAACTACGGTTCATTAAATATTGCTGACAGTGATTGCGAGGTTGTGCCTGGCGGGTACTGACAAGTTAACCAATTTTAAGGTATATCTACAGTAGCTACCTAGCTCTAAGTTATTGAATTTTCGATGCGGAGAAGGCGGGTTTTGCCTCCAAAATGACAAGTTAACTTCTTTACATCAGCGAAATTAAGATAAAATATATCCTATAAAGCTGTTGCACATTTCCAAGACGCAAACGCATTGTCTCTCAATAATCGATAATGTTTGGCAGATATTAAATGGCGGCCAAGGTTGAAAAGATTGTATACTGCTGCATGAGCACTTAAAAAGCGCTGCGCTTGTTGTGTCGACTTAAATCTTCGCAAACTTGTCAGTACCAAGGAACTTTATAAAAAAGAACTTAAATAATATTTGATTTGGATCAAATATTATTGGTGAAATCAAAGCATACTTTGAAGCCAATGTAATCAATTTACACAGTTTATGTTAGATCAGCGGTTGACATGATGACCCTAAATAATCTAATTTGAGTAATGGAGCATAAGAATTTGAAATTAGCAAATTCACCTTTGTTGGGTTTCGTTAGTACCTATCCGCCGACTAAATGTGGATTGGCAACATTTTCACATTCTTTGCTAAGTGCAATTCGAAAATTACGTGGTGATAATGACTCTACAAAAGTAGTGCGTATGATCAATGAGCTTGATCGGTTTAAGGACGTAGACAGTGATGTTGTATCTTATTTGGATCCAAGCTGTGCAACATCAATTCTTGATTCAGTGGAAGTGCTAAATAGTTTAGATTTAGCAATCATTCAACACGAATTCGGTATATTTGGGCCAAATGATGGTGAGGCTATACTCACAATACTGGAAACTATAAATATACCTACGATCGTAGTTTTGCACACAGTGCCCGCATATCCAACTGAGCAGCAACGAAAAATATTACAAGGCATATTAAAGCTTGGCGACAAAATAGTAGTGCTTTCCAAAACTGCCTATGCTGGTTTAGAGAATTACTATCAAATTGACAAAACAAAAGTACACACAATCCCACATGGTGCACATGTACATGGTGTACATGTACATGGTGCACATGTACATGATGGTAGTGAAAAACGTATTAACAAACGACCTAATATCTTAACGTGGGGATTATTAGGCCCAAGCAAAGGAATTGAATGGGGTATTCGTGCGCTACCGAATCTATGTAGTATTAATCCGATCCCATTGTATACAGTATGTGGTCAAACGCATCCAAATGTATATGCTAGAGATGGTGAACAGTATCGTAACTACTTAGCATCACTCTCCAAAGAATTGAATGTTGAAGATATGTTAGATATTCGTGGTGAATATTTGGACGATGATTCTCTAAGGGCCGTTGTTGAAAATGCAGATATAGTATTACTCCCTTATGATTCGAGCGAGCAAGTTACTTCAGGTGTTTTGATAGAAGCAGTTGCAGCAGGAAAGCCAGTGGTAGCAACGCGTTTTCCACACGCAGTAGAATTGCTTTCTAGTGGGGCTGGGTTGCTCGTAGCCCATAAGGATCCATTAGCAATTGCCTCAGCGCTATATCAATTGCTTACGAATGCTAATAATGTAAGACAGTCGGCTCAACAGCAGGCTCAATGTATGGTTGCATCGTTGGATTGGTCTGTTGTTGCAGGGCAATATGAGAAATTAATATTCGAGATGCTCAGCTCTACAAAGAGTGCGGTAGCATGAACCTGCCTCCGCCTAATTTCCAACACCTTATTAGATTATCAGATCATACGGGGATACTAGAACATGCACTTCTATGGGTACTGACAAGTTAACTTCTCCAAATCATACAGATTCTAAATAAAACATATTCTATAAAGCTACTGCACAATCCCAGGACGCAAAGGCACGCGATCTAAATGATCGATAATGCTTGGCAGATACTAAATGTCGACCAAGATTAAAGAGATTGTGTACTGCTGCATGAGCACTTAAAAAACGTTGCGCTTGTTGTGTCGATTTAAAACGCCGCATGCCTCGTTCTCTAACGCGAGTCGGTTGATGCGAAAGCTCAGCACGATTATTCGTGTATTGAGAAGTATCGTGAATGGATTCTGGGATTAATTCTCGATGTGCAGCGCCATAATTTCTTAACTTATCGGTGACTATTTTTCTGGGTTCGTTGCCATGTTTTTTTATCAGTCGCTTGGGTACTGACAAGTTAATGTAAATCTTGTCGTTTTGGAGGTGAAATGTGCCTTCTCCACGACGAGCAATCAATGACTTATAGTCGTGAGACTACTGTAATTACACCTTCAAATCAGTTAACTTGTCAGTGCCAAAATACTAATTCGCCATGCACACCCTTATAAATACGAAGGTGTTTGGGTTTTCGATGACGAAAAAGTTGGTCTAATACAAGAACCCTTTGTTTCAGGCGCGGATGATATCATCGAGAAGTTGGTGACTAACATTCCCAATGCTGAAAACGGATTTAGTCTAATTTTTTCTGACACACTATTCCCGGGACATCAGGCCGAATTTGAATGGACAAGGGAAGAAGCAGGCGGAAACTGGTACACGATAAAAGAATTAGGTATGGAAGGATGGTTGTGTCCAGCATTGTTTAAGTATTTCGAGGCTGCACCTAAAAATATTTATGCGCAATTTAAACAAAAAAGCTAGTGCAATGACCGCTTTGGCCAGAAACAGTTATATAGAACCAGTTTGTAGAGAGTTAAACAAGTTTTTAGAGGAGTAAATGACTTGGAATACTTACACACCATGATAAGAATAAGTGATGTTGAAGAGTCTCTTGATTTTTATTGCAACAAACTAGGTTTGTTAGAGGTTAGCCGCCAAGACTATAAAGATGGAAGATTCACGCTAATTTTTCTTGCGGCTCCAGAAGATATGGATAAAGTAAAGGAACACCGAGCACCGATGATAGAGCTGACCTATAACTGGGACCCCGAAGAATATACTGGCGGAAGAAACTTTGGTCATCTTTGCTATCGAGTAGACAATATCTATGAATTTTGTACAAAGCTGGTAGATAGTGGTATCACTATTAATGTGCCTCCCAGAGATGGATATATAGCCTTTATACGCTCACCAGATGGAATTTCCATTGAGCTGCTGCAAAAGGGTGATGCACTTTCAAAGACTGAACCTTGGCAATCTATGCCAAATACTGGTGAGTGGTGACAAAGCTAAGATTATCTGAATGACCACTATTGGCCGGTAAGCGACTATGCTTGGATTTAGAAGTAACAAGGAAAAATTAGCAAAGCAATTGGAAAAACTCAAACTCCTACTAAATTGTCATGGGGTGACGCATTGGCCTGATCGGTTAAATAAAAGTTTAGACTGGATTAAGAAAGACGATGGGCGTGGAGTAGAGGAAATACTTTCTGAATTTGGTAGTATGGGTAGTTTAAATGACTTACGTATTTTCTCATACAATGGCCATTTGATTTCGACGCCTTCGGAGGAGAAATCGGTGAATTTAAAACTCGAAAGCTACGGAAGAAAAATATACACATTAGCGAAGTCTCTTGAATGATCGCTTTTGGCCGAAAATTGACATAGTTTGTAAGTAGCAAAAATTTATCGTTGAATGTACGTTCACTACTAATGTGGGTTCATATGAATAATAAATCACAGCTATTAATCTATTTAATTGCATTACTTCTACTTGATACTTTATTGCCACTGCCAATTACTGCAGGCATTTTATTATACGTAGTGTTAAAGCAGCCAATGTGGTTTCGAGAGATGTATCATCTAGTATATAAATGACAGCCATAATTTTAGCTATGGCTGCTTACGACAGTACTGACAAGTTAACTTTAATCATGGGTTGAAATTACACAATTTTGATTCTAGCATTAAATTTATACTTTCATGATCCCACTTCGCGCTGATTTTAACGTTAAAAGTAACCTTAAAATTCCACTTTTCATTCAAAAAAAAATTACTTAACTTGCCAATACCAATTCAACTATATTATCGTCAGTATAAGCTTTAGAAATCATCCTATATTTAATTCGAGTGGAGCGTGGTGAGATGTGTAAAAAATTAGCAATGCAGAAACTAATTTTGTTGGCAATAATTAATATTCCTTTAATGCTCACATCAGTGAATGCTGAATTATCCCAAGAAGATGAAACTGGAGCCAGTGAATATATTAATAGTTGCGCAGTTTGTCACGGAATCGATGGCAAAGGTGATGGCCCAATGCTCAATCAATTAGCTAAAGAACCAAAAGATTTGACAGTATTAAGTCAAGAGAATGGCGGTTCATTTCCAGAAACAGTTATTTATCAAATCATTGATGGGCGTCGTATAAACTTATGGCACGGAACTAGGGAAATGCCTATTTGGGGCAAGCGCTTTCGAATCGTTGCAGGAGATGAAGAAGTAGTGGAGGCTCGAATTTCAAAAATTATCAGGTACGTAGAAAGCTTGCAAGATTAGTTTAAACTGCAAGTCAATTCGACCATCTGATTGGTGGTCAGATAAGTGGCAAAACACTGTGTTAGAAACTGGAATTAAATTCTCTCAAATTTTGTTCTGAACCTAAAATAAAAGACCAGTCGTTTAGCCTTATAGTGTCTCTTGCATATAGCTTGTTATTGATCAAATGCTTAATCGTCTCTATCGTAAGTTGTTTGTTTTTCTACCTGTAGTTGATCTAAGTCAATCCTATCAATTAGAAGTAATATAGTCTTAAGCTATGAGTACATGGTTATTAGTTGTAGATGGTGTGCGTGGGCGCCTGTTTAAGGTAGATAGAAAACGAAAAAATTGACAGAATTTAAGGATTTTTTAAATGCGGAGGGGCGTTTGTATGAAAAGGAATTTATTTCTGATGCTCCAGGTAGGACATACGATCGTGAAGGGAAAGGGCGCCATGTAATTGAAGAGGGTGAAAAAAAGAAAGAGCAATCAAAAGAACGGTTTGCTCATGAGTTAGTAAAGTATTTGGTTGATAGACACAAAACAGAGAAAATTAATTACATTTGCATAGCGGCACCATCCAAAATATTGGGCTACACGAATCAAAAGTTCGTTAAATTAAATTGTGATTATGCTGTAACAAAAATAGCGAAAGAAATGACAAACTTGTCGGCGAGTAAAATATTTAATGTTTTATAAAAAAATTTACTTGCGCATAAATTTATTTAGAAGGTTTATTGAAGATTAGGATATTTATAGGAGAAAATTTGATGAAAGTGAAAGATATAATGACAGAGTCAGCATACAGTATTAAAGCATCTCAACATTTGAATGACGCGGCCCACTTGATGTGGGAATTTGATTGTGGTTGTTTGCCAGTGTCAGATGAAGACGAATGTATTAGAGGAGTAGTTACCGATCGCGATATTTGTATGGCTGCTTATTCAAAAGGATTGCCAATAGAAGAGATGCCAGTAAGTACGGCGATGTCAGCAACTGTCTTTAGCTGCTCTGAAGAAGACTCTATTGAAAAAGCTGAAGATATGATGCGCCATCATCAAGTAAGAAGGCTGCCAGTGTTAGATAAAAAACAGAAGTTGAAAGGAATATTGTCATTAAACGATATTGCGCTTGCATATAATAATCGCTCACTAGAGCCTGCAGTTAAAGCAACAGATGTGGCTAAAACATTAGCATCAGTGTGTGCGCATACTCATGGATCGCTAATGGTACAGGCAAGTTAACTTCTCTAAATCATACGGATTCTAAATAAAACATATTCTATAAAGCTGTGCATTGACTCATTTTTAAGGACGGCTCGAATGACCGCTTTCGACCCATAGCGGACATTCATATAAAAACTTAAAGCACGATAAAGTAGATTCATCTTTGCAATATCACGCCAACGGTGATGTCAATAATCAG
>PVMS01141998.1_pt1 | contig 13079 bp, 11 predicted proteins | sample 1853461 | NCBI WGS metagenome assembly PVMS01 (sample SAMN08582032, study PRJNA380276) | Marine sediment metagenome, whole genome shotgun sequencing project. | isolation source: ocean sediment barecode stripped | collected 2017 | reverse complement strand
TTCGGCAGCAGCATCGTTTACAACCAGCCGGTCAAGAATATGCTGATAACCTTTGGTTGGGAGACCGTCAAGATACAGGTGCTGGCGATTATCATTTCGCTTGGGCTGGCCATATTCATCGGGGTCACCGCCGCCGTCAGGCAGTATTCCAAAACAGATTTCAGCATCATGACCACCGCGCTTCTCGGGCGGTCATTACCCGGCTTCTTTCTCGGCATTCTTTTGATTCTGATCTTCTCTTACTGGCTGGGTATTTTTCCGAGCTATGGAGCACACTCCACCCGCTCTCCGATCATGAACAGTGTGCTGCTCGACAGCCTCTGGCACATGGTGCTACCGGTCATGATGCTGGCCTATTTCAACACGGCCACGCTGACGCTGCTGATCCGATCCAGCATGGTGGATGTCCTGCGCATGGACTTTATCATGGCCGCCCGGGCCAGCGGGCTCAAGACCAGCCACGTGGTTTATCGTCACGCACTGAAAAATGCATTTATTCCGGCCTTGACCTATCTGGCCATTCTTTTCGGTCTGATGCTGGGCACCGCACCGGTAACCGAAACGGTTTTCACCTGGCCCGGGTTGGGTTTCTTGTACATCACTGCCATTCAGCAGCTGGATTATCCGGTCATCATGGGAGAAACCTTAGTCATTACCCTTATGTTGGTCATCGCGAATCTGCTTACGGATATAGGCTATGTAATCATCGATCCCCGCATCAGGCTGGAGTAAGCACAATGAAAGACAACCATAACCAATCCAATTCCGCTCCCCGGCGTGTTGCCAAAAAAAAGCATGGTGTCCGCAAGCTCGGGATGTGGGCCCTCGGCTGGCAGCGATTCAAACGCAATAAAACCGGCATGCTCGGATTTTTTCTGGTGTGTATCGTCCTTTTCGTGGCAGTGTTTTGCCCCTTCATCGCCCCTTATGAACCCAATGACCAATCAGCCATACTGGAGTTCCGCTCCAAGTCTCCGCCGACCTGGAAAAATCCCCTGGGAACCGATCGCATGGGTTACGACGTCGCTTCCCGAGTGATATACGGCGCACCCACGGCGTTGGTCGTCGGACTTGGATCCATGCTGATTGCTTCGGTGATTGGGATCATCCTGGGCGGTTTCAGCGGCTACCTCGGAGGAATGAGTGATGAACTCCTAATGCGGTTTACCGAGTTCTTCCTGGTGATCCCCGTTTTCATTGTGATTCTAATCATGGTACGCATTTTTGGGATCGTGGTCATCGGCACATGGATGGAGAGGATTCCCTACTTAAATTTGTCTACCATCATCATCATTCTGGGAGTGTTTGGCTGGCCGCCCATTGCCCGCATCGCCCGCGCCGAATTTCTGCGTTTAAAAGAGATGGAGTTCGTGGAAGCCGCTCGCTGCATCGGGGTTGGACGCGCCGGTATTATTTTTAGGCACATCCTGCCAAACGCCATGCCTTCGCTGGTCGTAATCATTGCGTTGGGTATCGGCGGATCGATCCTTATGGAGGCCATGATCAGCTTCCTGGGTTTTGGTGACCCCAAGTCGGTCAGCTGGGGCCAGCTTTTATACTTCAATTACGAATTTATGAAGATTGCTCCGTGGGCGTCCATTGCCCCCGGGGTGGCGATATTCATCACGGTTCTTGGATTTAATTTGCTGGCCGACGGATTAACCGACGCCTTTAACCCGAGGCTTAAGGAATAAAACGTATGACAGCAGCAGCCCGCAAAAATGATACTTTGATGACTGTAAAGGATCTACGCATCCATTTTTACACGGGTGCCGGAATTGTAAAGGCGGTGGACGGCGTTGATTATGATCTGGAAGCGGGTGAGACGCTGGGACTGGTTGGCGAGTCCGGCAGCGGCAAAACCATATCGAGTCTGGCCCTGTTGCGCCTCATTCCCCGGCCGGGCAAAATTCTTTCCGGTAAGATCATATTTGCAAATGATAATCTGCTCAATAAGAGCGAAGATGAGATGATCAAGATCCGCGGCAAGAAAATCGCCATGATTTTTCAGAATCCGGCCTATTCACTGAACCCCATATACACCATCGGCGATCAATTAAGTGAGATTTTTCGTTGGCATGAAAAGGTTAACCGCCGGCAAGCCAACGATCGCGTGGCAGAGTTATTGGGATTGGTGGGCATCACGGATCCGCTAAGTCGTCTAAAGCAATTTCCCCATGAGCTCAGCGGTGGTATGAAACAGCGGGTGTGTATTGCTCGGGCCTTGCTTTGCAGACCGGCCCTGGTGCTCGCTGACGAGCCAACGACCAATTTGGACGTTACCATCCAGGCCCAGATACTGGACCTGCTCGTTGAGTTAAAGGAACAATTTCATATGTCCATGATTCTGGTGACTCACGACATGGGAGTCGTGGCCCGGATGGCCGATCACATCACCGTGATGTACGCCGGTCGTATCTGTGAAACGGCAGACACGCACACGATCTTTCACAAGCCGCTTCACCCTTATACAAGCGCTCTGCTGGAAACCATGCCAAGAGTCGACCAGAGCTATTCCGGTGACACAAAGAGTCGGCTGACCGTCATAAAGGGTCGAATCCCCAATCTCATTGAACCGCCCAGCGGCTGCCGCTTCCATCCCCGCTGTTCGGAAGCCGAAGAAGAATGCAAGCGCGTGATGCCCGAGCCGATATCTGTTGGCGAAGGACATATTGTCAGTTGTTTTAAAAGAGGCTCTACCGGAAAAAAGGTTGCTTGAGGTCTGAAATCCGAGTCGGACAGGTCGTAAGCATTACGGTAGCTTTGATCCATTTGAAATCTTTCTGCCATTTGAAATCTTTCTGATTGATTATGGGCGATTGGTGGAATGCTACCGATTTATTTATCAGGAACTAAAAAATGAATGTGGGTGCCGTGGAAGACATCATCCGTATCGAAGAGCTAGTCAAGCTGTATCCCGTCATGCGCAGGGGCATTTTACGCTCAAAGCAGGTCGGCGTCATACGCGCAGTCGATAATATCACGTTCAGCATTCGCAGGGGGGAGACTCTGGGATTGGTGGGAGAAAGCGGTTGCGGCAAATCAACTACCGCCAGGACCATGCTTTATCTTACCGATCCGACCTCGGGCAGTGCCATCTTCGACGGTACGGATATCCTCCAGACCTTCAAGCAGGGTAATAAGGAAGAGGTCTTAAAAAATCCGGCGCCGGCTGCAGTACGTGTTTCAGGATCCGTATCTTTCCCTGAATCCGCGTTGGAGCATCGCCGAAACGATTTTCGAGCCGTTTCGCGTCCATCGCCACCTGCCGGAAAACCAGTGGGAAGATCGGATGCTGGAGCTGCTGGAGCTGGTGGGCTTAGAGGCTTATCACGCCTGGCGCTATCCCCATGAGTTTAGCGGTGGACAGCGCCAGCGCGTGGGCATCGCCCGGGCCCTGGCCGGGGAGCCGCAGTTTCTCATCCTCGATGAGCCGGTCTCCTCTTTAGATGTGTCCGTCCGCGCGCAGATTTTGAATCTGTTGATTGACCTGCAGGATGAATTGGAATTAACTTTTTTATATATTTCCCACGACCTGAGCTCGATACGCTTTATCAGCGACCGGGTGGCGGTGATGTACCTGGGTAAAATCGTTGAAATATCCGATGTGGACGAACTATACAGCCGGCCTTTGCATCACTACACCAATGCCCTGCTGGCTGCCATTCCGGTACCGAACCCGGATGTCGATACGGGCCACAGTGTGTTGAAAGGCGAAGTACCCAGTGCCATGAACCCACCACCGGGGTGTCGCTTTCATCCGAGGTGCGATGCGGCGTTGGCTGTATGCAAGGAAGAATTGCCCACGCTCAAATCCATGGGTACGGATCATATGGTAGCCTGTCACAATCCGCGGTAGACTGAAAATTGACGAATGAAAGAAGCACGGACTTATTCCGGTATTGCGTCATTTCACCGCTGCTCCGAATCCCGCTGCGTCGGAATCGGGTTTAGGCCTTAGATTATTCCGTACGATCCTTCTCTAAGTCGTGACGCTACTGCATCTCCTTGTGTTCCGCCAAAACCGCCAGCGGCACCGATTTGACCGGTGGTCGCGGGTTCAAATAACCGAGATCCGCGGCAGTCAAACCTTTTTCACGAGCAATCATTTCCTGCAGCGCTGGTCCGCACATCCGCCCCTGGCAGTGGCCCATGCCCATGCGGGTCATGCGCTTGATTTCGTTCATGTCCGTGGCACCATCCGCAAGCGCCTCTTTGATATCCGCGAGTGATAATTCTTCGCAGCGGCAGACGATGGTGTCTTCCTGCGCGAGCTCAAATAATCCCGGCCGCGGCATCGAGATTTCGTCAAGCACCCGGCGCAGGCGCTCAAGACCGGCCAGGCGTCTGCGGGAGGGAGCCATGCGCCGTTCAGCTTCCCCGGCGGAAAGATATCCCAGGGATCGGGCCGCGGCAATACCGGCGATGCGGCCTTGTTCAACGGCCACAAAGCTGCCTGCGATCCCGGTGCAATCCCCTGCCGCGTATACACCGGATACGCTGGTCTCCAAATCATCGTTGCGCACGGGCAGCCAGCCCCCCTGCACGGGGTCATAGCGGTGATCACATTGCGCCAGGCGTGTCAACTCAACCGAAGGCACGAAACCGTAACCCACACAAACCGTGTCGACCTGAAACGTCTGCTGGGTTCCGGGTTTGATGCGCCAATCAGCATCTGCCTCAGCCACCACCGCTTCTTCCACCTGTCCGTCGCCCCGCACTTCCTGAATGATACAGCCGCGATGCATCGGAATTCCGGCTTTACGGATGCCCCAAAGATAATTCAAAGCATCACCCAACAGCTGCCACTGGCCCCAGGCCCCTGCAAACATCCGCCACCAGTTTCCGATTCTTCCGGCTTCCACAATGGCGGCCACATTGCCGCCGGCGTCATTGATCTGGTTGGCCAGCGCCAGTTGCAGGGGGCCGGTGCCGACCAGCAAAATTTTCTCCCCGGGCAAGACTCGCTGGACTTTGACCATCCGCTGGGCTCCGCCGGCCGTAAAAACCCCAGGCAGCGTCCATCCCGGAAACGGCACCGGGCGATCATAGGCACCGATTGAAATGATGAGTTTTTGATAGCGGGTACTATATGAACTATCACCTCGCTGTAAAGCGATCTCTCGATTTTCAAAAATGCCCCATGCCAGCGTCTCGTTCAAGCACGCCACACGGTCTTTTACGGACTCGAATTCCGCCAGCAGCTTTTGCCCCCTGTGGTAGTCCTTACCCATTGCTTTGGGATCGAGAACGCGGTATCCTTCTGAAAACTGGCGGTAAATCTGGCCCCCCGAGCGCGGGTTCTCATCCACCAGGGTGACGCTCGCGCCGGCCAGAGTGGCCTCAATCGCAGCCGACATTCCCGCCGGCCCCGAACCCAAGATCATCAATTCCACTTCTTTCAATTTTCTACCTCCAGTTCTCCCAAGCCTTCCTGGGTTTCCACCCGGCATCCGGGATAGGCAAATGTCTGGCAGGACCGGGTGTTGGGCACCCCGTCGATGACCATCATACATTCATGGCACAGGCCTATACCGCAGTATACGCCCCGCGGATGCTTCCGATTGCCGGTGGTGCGGCAAATCCGGATGCCGGCCGCCAATAGCACGGCTGCAATGGTTTCGCCTTCATACGCGGTGAGTTTCTCGCCGTCTACCTCGATTTCAAAACGCCTGCCCCGCTGCACACCTTTTTCGACTCTTCGGTCCACCATTGTCTGACTCTCCTGTCTTCATATTAAACCTGATAATGCGTGACGATACTTTTTTATTTTAACATTGAAAACCTGGTCCTGCGAGCCAGGTCAGAAAGAATTGGCCCAGCCATTGATCAATTTGGTTCATGGTTTCAGGTGTCAGGTGTCAGGTGTCAGTAATTGCGAATCCTGATCGCTGTATGCATTGAAACTGAAGGCCGAGGCTCACGAATGAAAATCCAATTCATGAGCGACTCTGACCCAACGGTTTGACTTCGGTTGCTGACACCTGACACCTGAACACCGCTGAAAAATGTAATCATTCAGATCCCCCTCCGGGGTGAACCAAAGCCTGGCCCTCTGGGTTCGGATCTTTACTATATCGCACCAGGCGACCATGATCCGGAACGAAGTTGCTGAAATTTTCTCATAGCAGAAGTCGACGCTCGAAACAAGGGCAGATTGCTGAACACTCAGGCTCAATATAAATGATGTTTTGTCTTGACCGGTTATTGCAATTTGTGTATCCATTCTTTGAAAAGATAGAAAATTTCAAACCTCCCAATATTCCAAGGGTCGACGATCGTAAGCCTGAGATTCGATCGGCCATCCCGTCCGAATGAACGCAGCATCCCAACCAATAGCATAAACGGATAGTATTGAAAAGGAAACGCACATGTCAGCCAGCCCAAATTATATCATCATTGATTCCCGGGACAATGTGGCAACGGCCGTCGTAGATCTTAAAGTCGGTCAAAAAATGCCCATCGATACTGGAGAGATCACGTTACTAGACGATATCACCTATGGTCACAAGTTCGCGCTTTCGGACATCCCCAAAGGTCAGTACATCATCAAATATGGCGCGCAGATCGGTCGTGCCACAGTATCGATCTCCAGAGGAAGCCATGCCCACGTGCATAACGTAGAAGATATTGTAGATGAGGTCCGCAAAAAATAGAAGGATTGAAGACAAAGGCCGGAATATAGCCGCAAGAGGTTACTGAGGGCCGATTTCAAAATAAATATGGAGAAGAAAAAAATGAAATTCATGGGATATCGACGCAAAGATGGAAAGGTCGGCATACGCAATCATGTGGCAATCGTTTCCACCGTTCTTTGCAGTTCGACGGTAACGCGTAAAATTAGCGATGCGACTGGAGCAATGCCCGTAACCCATGAGGCCGGTTGCGGTCAACTGGGTCCGGAAAAAGAATACACCGAACGTATGCTGAGAGGTGTCGTCACTCATCCCAATGTTGGCGCTATCCTCGTCGTAGGGCTGGGCTGCGAACAGATCGATGCCGAGATACTGACTCAAGCTGCAACGGGTAAGCCGGCACAATTCGTCGACATTCAGAAGGTCGGGGGCACCACGGCAGCCATCGAGATCGGCACCAAGGCTGTCCGGGAGATGGCAAAAGATATAGACAGGGTTCAACGAGATCCGACCGAAGTCAGCGAAATGATTCTGGCCACCCAGTGTGGCAGCTCCGACACCGGATCGGGCCTGGCTTCCAACCCGGCTTTAGGCGCGTTGGCAGACATACTGGTGGCTGCCGGTGCGACAGTAGTGATGGGGGAAACCGGTGGTCTTTACGGTGCGGTCGGCGCCCTGAAACAGCGTGCAATCTCTCCGGAGATTGGCGAACGCATCGTTGAGATTACCGATGTCATTGAACGTTACTATATACGTATGGGAAAAAGCATCAAGGAGGCCAATCCCACCCCGGGCAATATCGCCGGGGGTCTGACCACTCTGGTCGAGAAATCCCTGGGAGGTGTTCGCAAAGGAGGGACGACACCGATCCAAGGCGTTTTGAGTCCGGCCGAGCAGGTTACCGGAAAAGGTTTGTGGATTATGGACACCAGTGTGGGTCTGGGAGCCTGTGCCTGTTCCGACATGCTGGCCGGTGGTTCTCAGATAATGGCCTACACCACCGGTCGCGGAAATCCACTCGGTTCCCCAATTGCACCGGTATTCAAGATCACCGCGACCGAAGAGACCGCAAAAAAACTTGCAGAAAATATCGATTTTGACGCCAGTCCGGTGTTGCGTGGTGAGGAAACCATTGAGGAATGCGGCCGACGCCTCTTTCAAGAAATTATAAAAGTGGCTGACGGCAAGCTAACTAAAGCAGAACAGCTGGGCCACGCTGTTTTTGCTATTGGAAAAATAGCAGTCTAATTGGGTGTAAATCAGGGATATCGGCAAATAACGACCACTATCCCCTTTTATCATCTTCTCTTAAATCGTCAATTATCCAGCAGGAGGATCAGATGACAGAGCAACCGAGCATTCCGGCTTCATCGACAGGACTTATTTTGAACGACATGATCAACGTTAATTTGCGGGGAAGCGATCCCAAAAAAAATGAGTTGATTGAATCCAGCGGCATCATCCGCAACTCTGCTTCATGCGTAGCAGCATGCCGGCAACACAAAATCCCGATATTTTGGATAAGGGTCGAAAGGAGGGCTGATCAGGTCGACGCGATCGCACCGCTGACAGATGTTTTTCTGGCCGGTGGGAAGAAACTCCATCCACCGATTGTCCGGGATACCCTTGAGGCAGCCAACGTGGACGAACTACCTGTTTTGCCGGAAGACCAGGTTATCCTGAAGCCACGCTTTGATCCCTTTTGCGGAACAGATCTTGACCTTCAACTGCGGGTACGAAAGATAGACACCATCTTGTTGGGAGGCTACGCCACGAACTTTGGTGTGGAGAATTGCGCACGTACGGCCCGGGACCTGGGGTACAACGTGGTCCTGCTCAGTGATTGCTGCTATAATATAGATCGCGAGCTTCACGAGTGGTCGCTCACCAGGATCATGCCATTTTTTACGCGGGTGATGCCTTGGGAACAGGCCTTGGGACTCCTCGAATAACATCGATTCTGTCAAAAAAAGCGGCAAGTGCCATGGCCCTGGGCCTGAAGCCTTGGGGGATGTTCTGGTACATCATCGGACCACAGGTGCTGCTGCCGATAATTCCACCATTTACGGGCTGTTCAATATGCTCATATAGGCCACGTCCCTGGCCCTGACATCAATGGCCGGTGGCATGGAGTTCTTTCGCAGAGCGCAGGATTTCTATGTCATGACGACGTTCGAATTTCAGACCCTGCAGTTGCCCGACAGTGTGGCGATCACCTCAAGTATAATGCCTCGAGCAGGATCGCGTTGTTTTCGAAACGCGGCATGATCGCATCGCACAAGCCCTGAATCAACTTGAAACGGACTTTGCGTCCGTGGCCCGGGGATAACGGTTATCTTTACCCCTTTGCAACGTTGGGGTATAAACAAATTTGTGTTACCCACAAGCGCCGCTTCTGGCCGCAAGCGGTCAGTCTGATCGAAAAAGAAGCTGATGAACGTCGAACATCGAACGTCCAACATCGAATATCGAATAATGTATTCTGTCTATTTTAAAAAAGATTTCGCGAAGCGATTCCATCATTCGTCAATCTTCATTCGTCATTTCATGCAGTTACCCACGAGATGAGATTTGCCGGGGTTAAGGATTAGTCATGGGAAAACGAGAAGATATTCTGATTATCGGAGGCGGTGTGATCGGGGCCTGCGCGGCGTTTTATCTGCAGGAGCAGGGACGGTCCGTAAGGTTGATTGAAAAACTGGGTATTTGCGCCGGAAGTTCATATGGAAATGCCGGCCTAGTCTCCTCGACCTACGCAATTCCCCTGGCGGCGCCGGGAGTTTTGAGCAAAGGGTTGCGCTGGATGCTAAATCCGGAGGGGCCGTTTTACATCAAGCCTCGTCCGGACCTCGAACTGATACGATGGTTGTGGCGGTTTCGGGGAGCTTGTAATGAAGAGAAAATGCATCGGACCATTAAAGTGCTGCTGGAGCTGTGGAAAGCCGGCGGACATCTGCACGGGCAGTTGAACAACAATCATTCAACTGATTTTGATTATGAACACAACGGGCGGTTGCTCCTGTTTCGCAGCCAAGCAGAAATGGAACGTGAGATAAAATATTCGAAACTCCTGGGAGATTACGGCGTTAAATCAAGAATCTTGAACGCCGCCGAAGTAAAAGATATGGAACCTTGCGTACAACTGGATGTCGTCGGCGGAATCTTCTTAGAGAGTTATGCTCATCTTGCTCCTGATCGTTTTGTCCTTGAGATGGCCCGATTGGCAGAGGAAAAGGGGGCGGCCCTCCAGACCGGTACCGAGGTGTTGGGTTTTGAAACGGACGGAGGGCGTATCTCATCTGTTATCACAACTCGAGGGGATTTCTCGCCGAATCAGGTCGTTCTGGCCGCGGGATCATGGTCGGCCCTGCTTGCCGGGGAGTTAGGGGTAAGATTACCCATCCAGGCCGCCAAAGGTTATAGTGTTACCGTAAAAAAAACACCGACAATGCCTTCCCGGCCGCTGTCCTTGGGTGAAGTCAAGGTTGCGGTGACCCCTATGGGGGATCGGCTGCGTTTTACCAGCACATTGGATTTGAGTGGCCTGGATTTCAGCGTCGATCGAAGACGGATAGCGGCGATCCGCAGCGCTGTCAACGACTACCTGTACGGTGTAGAAGATGTTGATCTCGTCGAGATATGGCGCGGGCTGAGGCCCACCACACCAGATAGCCTTCCACTGATCGGGCGTAGTAAAAAGATAAAAAATCTCATCGTTGCAACCGGCCACGGGATGCTCGGCATGGCTCACGGTCCGATTACCGGCCTCTTGGTTTCTCAGATAATTGCCGGAGCTGACACAGCCCTGGATCTTTCACCATTTATGGTGGAGCGATGTTGAACCGATTCAATCGCAGTTTGCTAAGGTCTATTGAACTCCTTCCGTCCACGATCCATTCGGCAATGAGTTTACCCACGATGGGCCCCAGGCAGAATCCGTGACCGGAAAACCCGACAGCGAGGAATAGATTTTCCAGTCCCGGGGCCTTATCCAGAATGGCAACTGTGTCGGCCGTATTCTGGGTCAATCCGGCAAATGCGCGAATGATATTGACGTTCCTGAAAAAGGGGAGGTTCCGGGGCAACCACTGAAAGACTTCTACAAAATCCTTGAAAAGAACACTTTTATCAAAATCTTCCGCCCCATGCGGCGACAGTCCGCCGATATGAATGTTACCTTCCAAGGTTTGACGGTAGTAAAGTTTATCTAAAATTACAAACTGATCCACGGCGTGCGGCAGAGGTTCGGTAACCATCAGCCTGGACTTTCGAACCGTGATAGGCAGGTCGAAACCGATGGTGTTACACAGGCTCCTTGCCCACGGACCGGCGGCAAGGACGAAAACCGGGCTTCGGTAGGCGCCGTTGTCAGTAATCGCAGCCGTCACCTTCTCGTCCGAGCGCATCAATTTTCTGACCGGTTCGTGTTCCTTAATCCGGACGCCTATGCTACGCGCCAGCCGGCTAATGGCCTTTACCACCAGAAGGGGATTTGCGGTGCCGTCGGAGGGGCAATATTTGCTCCCGAAAATCTCGAAGTTTCCAGCCAGGCTCGGAGTGATACTAAGTGTTTCTTCCGGTGAAAGCATTTCCACATGCAAGCCCATGGCCAGCTCGCGGTCTTTTATCTGAATTAGTGATTCGAGTTGGCCTTCCGATCGCGCGATCATGAGGTTGCCCCCTTGTCGGTAGCCCACGTCACATCCGAGTTCGTCCTGCATGCCTTCCCAGAACTTGATCGCTGCCATGGCAAGGGGCAGTTCCTCAGGACGTCGATCCTGCTGACGCACGCCACCGCCGTTTCTTCCGGAAGCCTCCTCTCCCACTCGCCCCTTTTCCAGTAAAATCACTTTTTGGCCTTTTTCCGCCAGACGCAATGCTATGGAAGTTCCGGCGATGCCACCCCCTATGACGATGACATCAGCTGTAAAATCATTCATCGGTTCCTCTCAATCTATTGGCATCCTTAAATTCAAATAGCGACAGCGGCATCGGAGAAAGGGGCGGCCTTAAATTCATAAACCCGATCTCATTGGCCGGGATGCCCTGACAGATCATCAACTGGGAGACGATAGACTCACAGACCCTGCCCTGACACAATCCCATCCCAAACCGGGTACGTTTGATTTCGTTGATGTTTCTGTAACCGTTTCTGATGCCTTTCAGGACTTCTCCGGCGGTGACCTGTTCGCACCGGCAGACGGTCGTCTCTTCATCGATAGCCTTGTAAAGTCCCGTTTTCGGAGCAAACACGGAATTTAATGTGCGAACATACCTTTCGATCCGTTTCCGCTTTTTGAACAATGCCTTTTCCCGTTGGTCACGCTCACCATCGGATATGAATCCCAATTCGGCTGCAATGTGTACGGCTGCAATGCGGCCTTGGACTTCGGCAAGGTCAGCCCCTCCGATCCCAGCGGAATCACCCGCCACGTAAATCCCGGCTCCGCTCGTTTGCATGAATGGATCAATCCGGGGCTTCCAGTGCATCAGTTCCTGGTCGTATATATGCTCACAGCCACACAATCGTGCAAGCCTGGCACATGGAAGGAAACCGTAGCTGATACCCACAACGTCAACCTGGAAGGTTTTTTCAGTTCCAGCCACCGGCCTCCAATTATCATCCACTTTCGCCACGGTTACAGATTCGACTCCCTTTTCGCCGGATGCCTGCACCACTGCGTATGGACTTAACGTTCGGACGCTGTCTTTTAATGTCTGGAAATAATGATTCAGAATTTCAAGAGTCAAGGATGGTTTTCGCATCAGGGGACGAAAAAGTTTTAAGTAATGCCTCATTGGGGCCGGATAGCAAAGCGATACGATTTTCCCGCCTGCCTTGAGGATACTGGCGGCCACCGGTAGTAATAGGGGGCTGTTTCCGGCCAAGAGATATGTTTTTCCAGGCAGGAGTCGTTCATGATCGATTAATCGCTGGAGTCCCCCCAGCATCATGATACCCGGCAAGGTCCAGCCGGGAAATGGGATGGATCGTTCCATGGCTCCTTCCGTCAGAAGCAGCTTTTCATAGCCGATTGAACAGACGCTACCGTTGCAGGTTACGGCAAGTCCCTCTTCTTTGAAAACGCCCCATACATAAGCATCGCTAAAAATGGTCATCCTTGCCTGATACGATCTGAAATCTTCGATCAACCGATGGCCATGCTTGTGTCCAACGCCTTTAAATCCGGGATCCGCAATGGTGAATTTCGGAGAAGGTTGGCGATATATCTGTCCTCCCGGAGCATGATTATCATCAACGATTGCGGTGTTTACGCCAAGCTTTGCCAGTTCTGTTGCAGCGGCCATACCAGCCGGGCCTATTCCGACGATGACTGCATCAAATTCACGTCTCATGATTCGCTCGTTTTCGGAAATGTCCTTTTTCCACCTGAAGCCCATCTGAAACCGGTGTACGGCATATCCGAACACCTTGAACCCCAT
>PVMS01014865.1_pt1 | contig 13079 bp, 8 predicted proteins | sample 1853461 | NCBI WGS metagenome assembly PVMS01 (sample SAMN08582032, study PRJNA380276) | Marine sediment metagenome, whole genome shotgun sequencing project. | isolation source: ocean sediment barecode stripped | collected 2017 | reverse complement strand
CCCGATTACAATCCTTATGAGGCGGGCCTGGGATTCTGTGTTGATCTGGACAAAGGCGACTTCATCGGCCGCGACGCGCTCAAAAATATCAGGGAGACCAGTGTAGAGAAAAAATTGTGCTGCTTGACGCTGGCTGAAAAGACACCGGTGTTTGGGGGCGAGGCCATTTTACATAAGGGCGAAGTTGTCGGGGTAAGTACCAGTGGCAACTTCGGGCATACAGTCGGCAAGAATATCGTGTTCGCCTACCTGCCGACGGCCTTGTTAAAAGAACAGGGTTTTGAGGTAGAAGCCTTCTGCGAGCCGGTAAAGGCAACGCTTGCCCCACGGGTATTGTACGATCCAAATCGTGAACGTTTACTCAATTGAGGCACCGGTATGAATGCCATTTCAGAACAAATAATTGACCAGATTCCTCAGTTTGAAGGCATCAATTTCAATGACTTGAAATTTAAACGCCTGGGCGGCTTAACCAACCTGGTGTATCGTGTTCAAGCCCTTGATAAATCCTATTTGCTGCGCGTAGCGGGAGAAGGCACCGAAGCGTATATCGATCGAACTGTTGAAGCCCACAATGCACAAATTGCTGCCGAGGCGGGCGTCTCGGCAGCCGTGCTTTTTGTCGATACAACTAGCGGCTTGATGCTGGCGGACTACCTCGATGGCTGCGTAACCATGAGCGCTGAGAATTTTAAGACACGCAAAGGTTCAGCGGCGCGGGCCGGATACATCATGAAAAAACTCCATGATTGCGGTATAAGTTTCGAATTCAGATTCGAACTATTCAGCATGATAGATGAATACCTGAACACACTTAAGAATCTGGAAGCTGAGCTGCCCGAGGGTTACCACGACGTTGTAAAACAGACTGAGCCTGTGCAACGCGCACTCGAGCGTTACCCTGCACCCCTCGCACCCTGCCACTGCGACCCCCTGGCTGAAAACTTTCTCGACAATGGTGAACGCATGTGGATGGTCGACTGGGAATACTCCGGCATGAACGACCCTCTATGGGACCTTGGTGATCTCTCAGTTGAAGCGAATTTCAGCGAAACCCAGGACATACAAATGCTAAACGCCTATTGCGATGGGGAGGTGTCCGCAAACGTACTGGGAAGGATGGTTATCTACAAAGCCATGTCTGATTTACTTTGGACTTTATGGGGGCTGGTCCAGCACGCCAGCAATAACCCGGCCGAAGATTTTTGGGCCTATTCAATCGGCCGATTTGAGCGTTGCAAACAACTAATGGGCAAGGCGGAGTTCGACAGTCACATCAACGCGATAAAATAACTTAAAATCGAGGCAGCCCTTAAACCTCTCATAAATATTTGCTGCGATGAAACACGTTTTATTCTTAATCTCCATCCTTCTGCACGGTTCACTATGGGCTGCAGATGTACTGACTATCCCTACAGATTATGTTGACCTGCGCCAGAAAGATAATCAACTGATTGGTTTGAATGAAACCGGGCAGGCGTACAAGTTGCTGGTTAAGAATAGGCAGCTTGAAGATACAACCTATGGTTTTCCGCAAGCCGAACCTCGTCCTGACGACATCCTCTCTGATGGCCTGGTAGTAAATGGATCGGAGGATATACAAAAAGCCTGGCTCGGCGGACCAACTGAACGATACGACCACGGTGTATTGGCTGATCAAATTGAGGCATCCAGGCTTTACGCCGTTGACGCGCGGCAAATTACGCATCGGATCGAATTAGGTTCGCAGTTGGTATTCGAAGATCGCAGCCCACGTTATGCAGATCTGGATGCCGATGGACTGGATGAACTGATTGTAATCCGTACCAATATCAATAGCGGCGCGGGTGTGACCAGTTATGGGCTGAACAATGGAGAGTTAGTACTTGAGGCGGCCAGCGAGACAATCGGCCTTAGCCACCGTTGGTTGAATATTGTCGGCATTGAAGATTTTAATGCCGACGGCAAAGCGGAAATTGCTGCCGTCATCACCCCCCATATCGGCGGCACGCTGACTCTGTTCCAGCAAAATGGCGAAAAGCTTGAGCCGGTGCTCGAACAATATGGGTTTTCAAATCACGAAAATGGCAGCCGCGAGCAGGGGATGTCGGCAGTCTATGATTTTAACGCCGATGGCGTCCTGGATATGGCTGTGCCGGATGCGAACAGGCAGAATCTAATAGTCCTGACTGCCCGTGGAAATCAATTCAATATATTATCGACAATTGTAAATAAAAAGCGCATCAAGAGCGGAATATATGTGACCGATATAGATGAAGATGCGCTCCCGGAACTGGTCTATCTACTGGTTGATAAGACGCTGGTTATTGTCAGGCTGCAATAGGAGAACTATTTATTCCAGGTCGAACTACCTGCTCGTTTTTGATCCATAAGCTGCTTATTTAGTGAATTATTGACTTACAGCAAATACATTTTATATGCTCTGTTTATACTGATAATGTAGTGGTGAGTATTGCCTGCCGATGTTACATTCTACAAACTAACAGGAGAGCATGAGGATGAAAAAAACCAACATAAACAGGGCTGTCTGCTCCACGATGCTGGCATGTTTACTCAGCGCAAATGCTCAGGCAGAGGTATCGTGGACGGACGAACTGGCCGACATGGTGTCAAACGGTAAAGTCAATTTTGACTTCCGCTACCGTTATGAGTTTGTGGATCAGGATGGCTTCAATGAAGATGCTGGTGCATCGACCTTACGCTCACGCCTGACCTACGCATCCGCTCCGCTGCGCGGCTATTCATTTCTGGCCGAGTTCGACGATGTTTCGTCAATCGGATCCGAGAACTACAACTCAACGGAAAATGGCAATATCCAGTATCCAGTGGTTGCAGATCCCTCCGGCACAGACGTTAATCAGGCGTATCTCAAGTATTCCGGTAATAATTTTGGTGGTATCTATGGCCGCCAGCGTATAGTACTAAGTAACCAGCGCTTTATTGGCGGGGTTGCCTGGCGCCAGAATGAACAGACCTTCGATGGCTTCCGCGCAAACTGGGTACAAAAAGATGCTTTCAGCCTCGATTACAGCTATGTTTACAATGTTAGCCGCCTGTTTGGCCCGGAGGACGGCGCCAACCCGGCAGACCTTCACGGCCAGAACCACTTTTTGCACGGTGATTGGAATGTAAGCGAAAAACATAACATTACTGGCTTTGGTTATTTTCTGGATTTCGATGCTCAAAGTGATTACCCCAGTGACAAGAATACAGACAACTCCAGTAATACCTACGGAGTTGAATACAACGGTGACCTCGATATTCTGAAACTGCATGCTGTTTGGGCAACCCAGTCTGATGCGGGCACCAGCACTCTGGATTACAATGCAAAATATTACGTTATTGATACCAGGGGAAAGGCTGGCCCTGTGACATTGGGTGCAGGTTATGAAGTATTGGGGGCAGGCGACGGCGTAGGATTTAAAACACCACTGGCGACCTTGCACAAATTTCAGGGCTGGGCTGATAAGTTTCTGGCCACTCCAGAAGACGGTATCGAGGATATCTACCTGAGTGTGACTGGCGCGATAGGGCCGGTGACGCTCGAGGCGGTATACCATGATTTTAGCGCCGAGGACGGCGATGCTAATTTTGGAAAGGAACTCGATCTGGCTGGAAGCTGGACTGTAAGCAAAGGGTTTACTGCGCAGCTTAAATTTGCTGATTTCTCCACCGACAATGCGGCACGCTTTCCTGATACAACCAAGGCCTGGTTAACCCTCCAACTAAAGCTCTAGGCAATTCGGGCATTGAATACCAAGCTGCCTGCCAGCACGATTTGTTTATGACATTGACAGGGCGCTGACTTATAATTTGGGTTGAGATAAAATCTCAGCGTTTTGGGCTTCCACTTATTCGTGGTTGCTTTCTATCCTTTTCGCCACCAATCTCTAAATTTTCTCGCTCCGCCTACTATCTAGCCGCATGTTCCATCTAATAAAAAATGCCTGCCTCTACTCGCCCGACCCGTTGGGAACAGGTCATATTCTGGTTGCCGGAGACAAAATCGCCTACATCGGCGCACAGCTACCGGAACTGGGCTTCGGACTTGAAGTCGAAATCACAGACCCGACGGTGCCGTGGTCATACCCGGATTGATTGACGGGCATGCTCATATAACAGGCGGCGGGGGTGAATCCGGCCCTTCGAGCCGAGTTCCACCGGTATTTTTATCGACTTTTACCCGTGCAGGGGTAACCAGCGTGATCGGCGTGCTCGGAACTGACGACCTGACACGCAATACTGAGACTCTGGTTACGCAGGCCTATGCCCTGCGTGAAGAAGGTCTTTCCGCGTGGTGCCACACCGGGGGCTATCACCTCCCGCTGACCACCCTGACCGGTAGCGCTCGAGGTGACATTGTTTTCGTCGACCCGATTATCGGTGTTGGCGAACTGGCGCTCAGCGATCACCGTTCCAGCCAGCCCACTCTGGATGAATTGCTCAGGGTGGCCAGTGAAGCCCATGTTGCCGGTCTGATGACGGGCAAAGCCGGCATCGTGCACCTGCATATGGGTGATGGAGAGCGAAAATTGTCACTGCTTCGCGATGCCCTGGAGCAATCTGAAATCCCGGCGCGCGTATTTAACCCGACCCACGTAAACCGAAATATCCCACTGTTTAAAGAAGCCCTTGCATTAACCCGCTACGGGTGCCGGATTGACTTAACCGCCTTTCCCGAGGGTTTTACCGATCCGGGCTTATCTGCAGCCGAGGCTTTTTTGCAATACCTGGCCGGCGAATATCCAGCTAAACTGCTCACGATAAGTTCTGATGGAGGGGGGTGTCTGCCCGCATTTGATGAAGAAGGAAATTTAACCCGAATGGGCATCGGTCGCTCAGATACGCTTTCCGACACCCTTAAACAACTTATTAATCAGGGTATCGCGATTGAACACATATTACCTTCAATGACTTCAAACGTCGCCGATCTCCTCAAACTACACGCCAAAGGCAGGCTCAAACGAGGAAAGGATGCCGATCTGGTTGTGCTAGACAAACAGCGGAATGTACAGCATGTGATGGCCCGAGGACGCTGGCATATTCGCGACCAGAAGCCGATTGTATACGGCTCATATGAGAACGCTTTATAATGAGTCAAAATGTGAGAAACCTGATTAACTCCTAATGTGCCCTTCAGAAGTAAACGATCCTCAACAGCGTGGTTTTATCATCCCCATCGGCGGCGGGGAGGATAAAGTCAGAGAAATGAAAATCCACCGAAAGTTTGTGGAGCTTTCCGGTAGCCAGGAAGCCGACATAGTAGTAATTCCGACGGCATCCCGTCAGGACTCCACCGGGCCGGATTACAATGAAATATTCCGGGATCTGGGTGCGGGCCAGGTTGAATTTATGCCGATTACCAGTCGAGAAGATTGTGACAACCCCCACTTCATAAAAATGCTGGATCGCGCTACCGGGATTTTCATTACCGGCGGTAACCAGTTACGGCTTTCAACAATACTTGGAGGAACCTTGATTGCCAGGAAAATTCGTCGAAGAAATGCATTGGGCATCCCGGTCGCGGGAACGTCTGCCGGTGCTTCGATTATGTCTGAACACATGATTGCCGGTGGTGAAAGCAATCGTGCGCCCAGGGGTGACGGGGTCAGCCTGGCACCCGGTTTGGGTTTAACCAATGCCGTGATCATTGATCAACATTTCACAGAACGAAACCGTTTGGGTCGCTTATTGTCCGCCTCATCATACAACCCGTTTCTGATTGGCATGGGCCTGGACGAAGATACCGGTGCTTTTATTGGCCCGGATAATGTTTTCGAGGTGGTTGGCAGCGGTACCGTTACCGTGGTCGACGCCGGAGATATGACCTACTCCTCTATGTGGCAGGCAAAAGCCAGCGATTCACTGAGCCTGTTAGGCCTGCACGTCGACGTGCTGGGAGAAGGCTGCCGATACGATCTCGTCAATCGCCACGCCTATCCGCCACAGGATGATGACAGTGGCGCCTGCAGTCTGCCTGCCTCCACCCACACCCGGCAATCAGGCGAATAGAATCGAACCTTTCAAACACCAAAGCTATAAATTAATCGTACGCTAACATTATGAAAATTATCTCTACCAATGTCTATGTCGGCCCGAATGTCTGGGCAGGCTTTCCAGTTATCCGGCATGTTATTAATCTGGGTATACTCGAGGAGTGGCCCTCCGCAAAGATCGGCACAGAATTTATCGATAAACTGGTAGTTGCACTGCCCGGCCTGGAGGAGCACGGTTGCTCCTATCGTGAACCGGGTGGATTTATCCGCCGCCTTCGCGAAGACGAGGGCACCTGGCTGGGGCATGTCATGGAGCACTGTGCGTTGGAAATCCAGGGAGTAGCGAGCACTGACGTCACCTTTGGACGAACACGCTCTACGGGCACGCCCGGGCAATATAATATGGTCTACGCCTACCGTCAGCGCGACGTAGGGCTGGAAGCAGGTGAGTTGGCCCTGCGCCTGTTAATGCATAGCCTGCCAGAGCCATTGCGCACTGAAGTTGACTATGAAATTTACCCCGATTTTGACTGGGACGATGAATTAACAACCTTCGTCCTGCGTGCCCAGAAACGTGAATTCGGTCCCTCTACCGGCTCGCTGGTGCAGGCTGCCGATGAGCGCAGTATTCCCTGGATACGTCTGAATAATTATTCACTGGTGCAGTTTGGACACGGCAAATATCAGCAGCGCATTCAGGCAACAATTACCAGTGAGACGCGGCATATCGCGGTCGAAATATCCTGTGACAAGGAAGATACGCATAACTTATTGAGTGATCTTGGCTTACCTGTACCGCTGCAGCGCATAGTTTACAGCCCGTGTGAAGCCATTCGAGCGGCAAATCGTATAGGTTTTCCGGTGGTTGTCAAACCCCTGGACGCCAATCACGGGCGTGGCGTAACGATTAATCTGACTGAAGATGAACAGATTGAGGTGGCCTTTGATGATGCACGCGAAAAAGGTAACAGCCGGGCAATTCTGGTCGAAAGTTATGTCAGCGGTTTTGACCATCGAATGCTGGTAGTTGATAAGCAACTGGTGGCCGTGGCAAAACGTGTCCCGGGGCATGTCGTGGGGGACGGAAAGCAGACCATCTCGGAGCTGATCGAAGAAATAAACAGTGACCCGAGGCGCGGGATCGGGCATGAAAAGGTACTGACCAATCTTGAACTCGACAAGCAGGCGAATCGCCTGATGAAAGATGCGGAGGTAACCGCCGACTCTGTTTTACCTGAGGGTGATATTCTTTACCTCCGATCCACTGCAAATCTTTCTACCGGGGGTACTGCAATAGATATGACGGATGTCGTTCACCCGGACAACAAAGACATGGCTGAACGCGCGATCAAGGCCGTCGGCCTCGACGTGGGTGGAGTCGATTTCCTGATCGATGACATTACCCGATCATATAAGGATATAGGTGGCGCGATTGTTGAGGTAAATGCAGCGCCCGGATTTCGCATGCACGTTGCACCCAGTGAGGGCACCCCGCGCGATGTTTCCGGCAAGGTGATGGACATGCTTTTTCCGGTTGGTTCCAGGGCGCGTATCCCGATTGCTGCGATCACCGGAACAAACGGTAAAACAACCACTTCAAGAATGCTGAGCCACATCATGAAAGCCAGCGGACACACCGTCGGCATGACCTCAACTGACGGGGTGTATGTCGACGGAAAACTCAGCGTCAAGGGTGACATGACAGGCCCGATGTCTGCACAAATCGTATTACGTGACCCCTCCGTGGATTTTGCTGTCATGGAAACCGCGAGAGGCGGCCTGCTGCGGAGCGGCCTTGGTTATACACAGTCGGACGTATCTGCCTGTTTAAACGTTACCGCCGACCACCTGGGTTCAGGCGGTATAGACACCGTGGAAGACCTGGCTGTGGTCAAGCGGGTGGTGGTCGAAGCCGCAACGGATACCGTGGTGCTTAATGCCGATGACATTCACTGTCTGCGCATGGCAGATTTCTCACAGGCGGAAAATATTTTCTATGTCACGACGAATTCCGAGCACAGCCTGGTTAAAGAACATATCCGTGCCGGTGGCCGTGCTGCGGTGCTGGAAAAGGGCATCAATGGCGATATGATCACACTGTATGATAATGGCACACATATCCCGGTGTTGTGGTCTCACCTGATCCCTGCGACGCTGGAAGGCAAGGCCATGCACAATGTACAAAACGCCATATTTGCGGTTGCAATGGCGTATAGCTTTGACGTCGACCTGGATAATATCCGCCTCGGAATGCGTACATTTGACAGCAGTTTCTTTGAAGCTCCCGGGCGAACCAATGTATTTGATGAACACCTGTTTAAAGTAATCCTTGATTACGCCCATAACCCGGCCGCGTTTCGCGCCATCGCCGATCTCGCATCACGAATTGATGTCAGCGGCCGGCGCATTGCCGTGGTTGCCGTTCCGGGTGACCGACGTGATGAAGATGTTTACGAAGCCAGCAAAATACTGGCCGGCCATTTCGATCATTATATCTGTAAAGCCGATGATAACCGCCGTCGACGCGGTTTCGATGAAATTCCAAAAATGCTTAAGGCTGGTTTTATTAAAGAGGGCATTCCTGAAGAGGCTATCAGTATTATCTGCGATGAAGTTGAGGCGATTGAATTTGGCCTTAATATGGCACAGGAAGGAGATCTACTGGTGGTTTTTGGTGATGACAGTGCGCGATGCTGGAAACAGATCATCTATTTCAACCAGGATAAGCGGCCCGAGCAGGAAGCGAGTCCTCAACAGCCGGTGGCCGAAGCTCCGCGCGTTGAAGATATCGTCACTGATGATGAGACCCTGATTCGTGATGAGCGGGGTGTTCGCCTGGCAAGAGGACAGGAAGAGGACAGTGATTAGGCCCCTGGTATGATCGAAGATTTCGAGGACCGGCTGAACAGGGCATTGCCCTACTCGGAGCAATTGATCCTGGAAGACGCGCGTCGCCTGACAGGTCCCGGGCTATTGTGGGCATACCCGGGTGCCGTACTCGACATCCTGTATCAAGGGTTTGAAGCGAACCGAGTTATCGGCTTATGGCAAAAACATTCTCGGAGCGTACTGGATGCCGTCGGCTGGCGGCATGAGCACACAACCTCACGCGCGTTTGAAGGCGGTCTAAACCTGGCTATTTCGGCTCCCATGGATCAGCTTTACAGCGCAATTCTCGTTGCACAGACTGCCTGGCATTTTTGTGCGGCAGAACTGCTGGATCAACCCGTACAAGACTTCGATAATTTAATTAAGGAGCTCAAAGCCAGCATGCGAGCCGAGGCTAGCCCGGCATTAATAGCGCTGCTGGCAGCTGCTGATTTACACCACATTGATGCCCCTTGCGATGATGATATTCTGTCTTTAGGCCATGGAAAGGGCTCGACTGGCTGGCCTGTAGGTGAGCTGCCTGCACCTGATGAGATTGACTGGGGCCCACTGCATGATATCCCGGTTGGCCTGATAACCGGCACCAACGGAAAAACCACCACCACACGCTTATGTTTTGCGATCGCCAGGGCGGCCGGATTAACGGCAGGCCTGACCTCGACCGACTTTGTCAGGGTGGGCGATGATATTCTTGATCACGGGGACTATTCAGGGCCAGGCGGCGCGCGTATGTTGCTACGCGATCCGCGTCTTGAAATCGCCTACCTGGAAGTCGCTAGAGGCGGTATCCTGCGACGAGGCCTGCCACTCAGACGTGCACGCGCTGCACTGGTAACCAATGTGGCCGCCGATCATCTTGGGCAGTTCGGAATCAATACCGTGCCAGAACTGGCGACTGCCAAGTTTTCGGTATACCGTACGTTGCGAGACGATGGTATTCTGGTTTTAAATGCTGACGATGAGTATGTCGCCGCCGAAGCGCATAAGATACAGGTAAACATCTGGTGGTTTTCTTTAAGCCCCGATTCTGCTCAAATTCGTGATTCTCTGACTGCCGGGTCCCCCTGTGCCTGGGTAGAGGATGGCTCCCTGGTTTTCTTCGACGGTCTGGATAAACAAGCCGTAATCAGGGTGGAGGAAATCCCAATCACCATGTCGGGTGCCGCGCACTATAACATCTTAAATGCACTGGGCGCACTTTGTTTGTCTCGTGCCATGGGACTTGATAACGCCGCAATTCACACCGGTCTTTCAGGTTTTCAGAATGATCCCGGTGATAATCCCGGTCGATGCAATGAATTCTCGGTTAACGGCGCCCGGGTTTTTGTCGATTTCGCGCACAACACCCACTCAATTGATGCTGTGGTTCAGACTATAACCGCGATTCCAGCGAAAAAACGCTTTCTGCTGTTGAGCCACGCGGGCGACCGCTCAAACCAGGACATACGCGATGTCACAGCGAGCGCATTGCAGCTGAAACCCGATTATCTGTTTGCGGCCGAGCTCAGCGACTATCTGCGCGGGCGAGAACCAGGCGATATCCCTCAGCGCATCACAGATGAAGGTAGAGCGCGTGGGCTAAACTCTGCGCAAATCATTCAGGCCAGCTCACCTTCTTCCGGTGTGGCGGCAATACTAGATCAAATACAGCCGGGTGATGTGGCCCTGCTCCTGGTGTTATCGGAGCGGGAGAAAATCTTTGCCATGTTGGATCAGGCGCCCAAATAATTGCATAAAAGCGCATAGCGCTATTAATAATTTAAGTTTTCGGCGTATCCGCCGCTTCACTGGCCGCCGCCGCAATCGTTGTCTTTTGCTCGGTACTAAGATTTGAATCGTCGTTCGAATCAGGTATTTGGACGCGGACCTCTTTACGCGCAAACTCGATACCGTTTTCTTTAAATGCCTTTTGTACAGCAGTATATACTTCCCGGCGAATCATCCATTGCCCTCCGGGTTTTGTGGTGAATTTCCCGCGGATCACGATGCCGACATCGGTCACATCAGCTGCACCTTGCGATTTAAAAGGTGCCAATATGTCGTCGGCGTATTCGGAAGTCTCCAGAATCTGCTGGCCTATTTTCTTGAATATTTTACGTACTTTTTCAATATCAGTATCAAATGGCACGATGAACTTGAGCTTCATGATCACCCAGTCGCGGCTCATATTGGTGAGCTTGGATATGGAACCATACGGCACGATATGAATTGGCCCCTTGGCATCGCGCAAATGCATGGAGCGGATCGATATTTTCTGTACCGTACCGGGCATTCCCCCGACATCGACGTATTCGCCCATGCGAAAAGCGTCATCAAGCAGAAAAAATACGCCGGATACCACATCTTTAACCAGGGTCTGCGCACCAAAACCAATAGCCAAACCCAGTACGCCTGCTCCGGCCAATAGTGGTGTGATATTGACACCCAACTGACCCAGTGCGAGTAAGACAGTGAGAACCACAATGGTCGCATGCATCGTCATACGCAAAATTGGCAGAATAGTTGCCATTCGTGATTGACCGGTACCGCCCTCATCTTCTCCTGATTCCGCGTCGGGTAACTCCCGTGCCAGGCGACGGTTGATCCACAAATTGATTACTTCCATGGCGACATAACCCCCGGCCAGTATGAGCAGAAAACCCAGGGCGTGAGATGCGATTTCCGTTCCCAGCCCCGAGGCCGCCAGTTCACGCAGATTGAGCCCCAGCAGTTTGGCCAATACAATGATGATCAAAGTAAACAGGAAGATACGCCCTATACGCACGTAACTTAGTCGAGATTGCTCGTGGGCTTTTTCTGCAACCGGCCCTGAACCTTCCATGGCCGGTACCAGGTGGGCAGAAATTCCACGAACCATGGTGTCGAGAAACGGCAGCACCACAATAAGAGCCAACGACATGGCACCGCGCGCCGGGGTCATGACGTCACTGCCTGTGCTGACAATGAACTGGATCATTAGCCAGTCCAGGGCAATAATAATTATCGAGATTTTTGGCCACCAGCCGGCCATTCTTTCCAGTCCGGGGGTCAGGTTCTCATCTTCGCCTATGATGATGGACGTCAAACCATTACGCGCATGCCAGGTGAGAAACATGACCCATAGTACGGCCAACAGACCGACTGAGAATCTCAACGTACTGAAGCCATCGATGGCACCATGAGCCATCAGGGCAGCAAGAAAAAATCCAACGCCTAGAATAGCGGAGACGATAACAAGGTGTCGATAGAGAAACTGCGCAGTCTGGCTGTCTGTCGAAACCAGGCGCAAGTCGGTACGATTTGGTGCCAGTACAAAGCGCAATACCGCTGCACTAAACCGAATGATCAAAATAACCTTCAGAATGGCCATGACAATATTCAGATCTTCAACTCCGGAAAAAATCAACTTCGCGGCCACCACATACGCGACCGCAAATATAAGGATATCTACCATCTGAATTAGCGCTCGAAGTGACAGTACCTTAAGCGTTGCGAGCAGGCCATCTGGACTCTCAGCACTGACTAATGTATGACGCTTTGGGAACAGGCGATTGAGCAGCCATTCTGCCGCCACAGCAAGCGCAACTACTACAATTAACAGGCCTAAAAACAACAGGCTGCCACCGATACCGCGGCCAGCGAATATACTCGCTATCGCCTGGCCTACACCGCTGACCATTTCCGGAAAGCCTGAAATAGTTGCCAGCAAATTCTGGCCGAACCCTGAAACCCACATCTCTAAAGTATCGAGCATACCGACCTGCTCGATGACGTTAGCCTCCTGCGGGGTAGTGGCGGAGGCATTCAGTAACTCCATCAACTTTACCAGGGCGTCCGTTTGCTCCTGATCGAGGCTGGAAACCAATGTGGTCATCGCTTCCGGACCAAGCGCTGCGGGCACTTCGACCCATTTTTCATTTTTATCTGTTTCAGCAGAAAATGCTGTACTGCCCGGGAGCAAGACTCCCAGAAACAATAACAACGAAAGTGCAGAGAGACTCTTTATGATTTTCATATTGCCGGCCAGGTATTGTTTTTATTCGGGGTTTTGTAGTTTCTTACTTTATGCTCTTAAACACAAGTCGGATCAGGATTACATGAATGTGGTAGCAAGTGCCGTAATTTCTGAATGGATTAATTGGAACAGATCAGGATAGACAGCGCCCAACAAAAACGGAATATAATTTATACTAAGCTGCTATCCACCGATTGGGG
>PVMS01096699.1_pt1 | contig 13080 bp, 12 predicted proteins | sample 1853461 | NCBI WGS metagenome assembly PVMS01 (sample SAMN08582032, study PRJNA380276) | Marine sediment metagenome, whole genome shotgun sequencing project. | isolation source: ocean sediment barecode stripped | collected 2017 | reverse complement strand
GCCCTTCAGGCTTGGCCCTGTTTTATGCTTTGGCCCGGTCAGGTCGTGGCATGCCTTGCAGCGGCCCTCTGCTCCAGCCTGAGCTTCAGGAATGACGGCCGTACCCATGGCCATCACAGCAGCCACCGTTAACATCATAATCTTTTTCATGTATTTCCTCCTCTGTTTTTTGTGAGGTGCATTGCTATAGGAGACCGCACACATCTATCCTTGATGCAAATCAATTCTTGTTTCTAACAACTCTTACATGTTACCGTCTTCGCGGTGTATAGCTTTAAGTATGCAAGCAAGAGCGTCATTCTTGGGATTTTGTTAATTTAAGCCCTTGAAAACCATTTTATTATTGGCGGTATTGCCCTGTGTATTAATTGACATATATCAAGGAGTCTTGACTGAACCATATCAGTGTTGCGACTCTCGTATTAACGTTTTTTAATCTTATTTTTATCTAAAAGGGAGGAGCTTATGTCAGAAACCAATGAACCTGTATCATTCATGCAGCGGATTCTGGACAATCCATTTATACTGTTATTCATCGGCATTATTTGTCCAACTCTTATTTATTTGGTATGGGGCATTATGGAAATAATGTCCGTACCTAATGCGCCGTTGTAGGGGGGGGGGGATAACATGTCAAAAACAAGTTTAAACTCACCTGATCGCAACTGGTGGAATGCGCCGATTGGTCTGGATGAAATTATCTGGATCACTATCGCTTTCATCGGGGCATTTTTATGACCTTCATGATGGTTTACTGGTATTATGCCGGTGAACAGAACCAGACCGGAGAATCTTTCCGCATCAGTGCTGATGCATTTGAAGCCAAGATGGAACAGATGATCGAGAAGTATCAGGTCGGGGAAGAGCACGGCTTTCCAGTTGTTGCAGTACCCGAAGGCGGGGACATCTACATCCAGGCCAATCAGTTCTCGTTTCCGGTCATTCCAAAGATTAGGGTGGGAAAAACATATCGCTTCCACCTGAACTCTGCTGATGTGAATCACGGCTTTTCGATTCAGCCGGTTAATATCAATCTTCAGCTTGTTCCCGGGTACGATTACGTACTCAAATTGACACCCAAATCAACGGGTGATTTTCATATCGTTTGTAATGAATTTTGCGGCATCGGTCACCATGAGATGCTCGGCAAAATCATTGTAACCGACTAAGGGGAGAGAATAATTATGTCAAATGATTCAGAATTTCGAATTTGTCCTGATACAGGGCTGAAGATTCATAAGCCGGCTGAGCTGCTAATTAAAGCCAATGCTGTAACCGCTATTGTCTTCTTACTCGTTGGTGGCCTGATGGGCCTGCTGGTCGCGTTAACGCGCATGCCTGCAGTTCATCTGCTTCCGCCTGATCTGTTTTACCTCGCGCTTACCGCACATGGTGCCGACATACTGGTGGTTTGGGTTATCTACTTTGAGATTGCCATACTCTATTTTGTCAGTTCCATTCTGCTTCAATGCCGCCTGGCAACGCCAAAACTGGCCTGGGTGGCATTTGGGCTGATGCTGCTCGGTGCCGGGCTGGCCAACTATGCAATATTGATTGGTGAGGCCACGGTAATGTTCACCTCCTATGTGCCGCTGAAGGCTCATCCGTTCTTCTATCTCGGATTGATCCTGTTTGCGGTGGGAGCACTTATCGCATGCTTTATTTTCCTTGGCACGCTGGTGATCGCCAAGGAGGAGAAAACCTATGAGGGTTCACTGAACCTGGTGACCTTCGGCGGGTTGATTGCCTGTATCATCGCAATCTTCACTATTGCCTGTGGTGCTATCATCCTGATTCCAACACTGGCATGGTCAATGGATCTGATCGGTGATATTGATGCTGAGTTGTACCGGTTAATCTGGTGGGCCTTTGGCCACTCATCGCAGCAGATTAACGTATCGGCACAGATTGCGGTCTGGTATGCCATCGGCGCATTGCTGTTCGGTGCAAAGCCGTTGTCGGAGAAAGTGAGCCGTACTGCATTCCTGCTGTATCTGTTCGCTCTGCAGCTGGGCTCTGCTCACCATCTGCTGTCTGATCCAGCAACAACCTTCGCATGGCGTGCGGTGAATACCTCCTATGCCATGTATCTGGCTGTACTGGGTAGTATGATTCATGCACTGACTGTTCCGGGTGCCATTGAAGCTGCACAGCGTCGTAAAGGTCTGACCAACGGCCTGTTCGAGTGGCTGCGCAAGGCACCATGGGAAAATCCGGTATTCTCAGGCATGTTCCTGTCGTTAGTACTGTTTGGCTTCCTCGGTGGTGTAACCGGTGTGACCATGAGTGTGCAGCAGATCAACATGATCATCCATAACACCATCTATGTACCGGGCCACTTCCACGGAACGGTTGCTGTGGGTACCACACTGGCATTCATGGCTCTGACATACTGGCTGCTGCCAGTACTGTGGCGCCGTGAACTGTTCGCACCAAAGCTGGCGCAATGGTCTACATGGCTGTTCGGCCTTGGTATGGGTGGTTTGTCCATCTTCCACATGGCGGCAGGTCACCTGGGTGTGTCAAGACGGCATTGGGATATGACCTTTGCTGATGCAGCCATGCAGTTCGGATATGGGGATACGGTGCATCTGTTTATGGCTATTGCCGGTATATCCTCCGTCATCGGATCGGTGGGTGCACTGTTCTATATCCTGGTTGCCGTAGGCACCATTACGATCGGTAAAAAGCGGCCGGATACTGCGCCTGCCAATACCTCGGCAGAGGGTGTGGAAGCTGCCACGACTTATGGCAGCGCACAGCCAGAGCATGGCAAGGGCCTGGAGTGCCCCGGCTCGCTCGTGCTGGTCATGGTGTTCTTTGTTTTCCTAACGGTGTACTACTTTGCCAACTGGAAATATCTGAGTACGGTCTGGGGCGTCGCATAAGACGAACTGTTTAATCTACTCTCCAATAAAAGGAGCCTCCATACGGGGGCTCCTTTTTAATGCACCAACACTATGGTCCTGTCGACTAAACTTCGGCTTTCTTTTCAGGCTTGCCGCACTTATTATTTCCGGCAACAGGCCGGCTTGACCGGCACTGCGCGGCAGATCTTTTTTTCATATCAGATGCGTGCCAACGATGGCAGAGATGGAAGAATTGTAAGTACATTATATGGTGCTAATATTATTAATATATGATATATTTTGTTTTTTATTCACAGAGGCTGGTGACCATGCAACATAGAGTGATCTATTACCGTATCTTTGCACTTATCTTTATGCTTTTCAGTGCCATCGCTCCGCTGCACGCAGGATTAGATGATGGCATGGACTCCCCCTCAATGATGGATGGGACTACCGGGGATTCCGCTTCATCAATGCACGGAACTACCGGGGATTCTGCTTCATCAATGCACGGAACTAATGGGGATTCCGATTCATCAATGCGCGGGACTACCGGGCATTCCGCTTCATCAATGAAAAAAGATCCTTCATTTGACGATGCACAAGCACTGAAAATCAGCCAGGCCGCCATAGGCCGAACTCTTGATGGCTTCAGCCTGCTTGACCGCAAGAGAGGCAAAGTTGCACTTGAGGATTATCGTGGCAAGCCACTGGTTATCAGCTTCATTTATACAGCCTGTTTTCATACCTGCCCCATTATTACACAATCACTGGATCGATCAGCTGGTGTCGCTCGCGATACCTTTGGCGAGGATAGTTTCCAGGTGTTGACCATCGGCTTTGATACGCGCCGGGATTCACCGGAAAAAATGCGCATTTTTGCCCGTCAGCAGGGTGTTGCAGGAGAGCCCGGCTGGGAGTTCCTCAGCGCCGATAAAGAGACCATGGCGCGTCTGACGGAGAGGCTTGGATTTGTTTATTTTAAATCACCCAGAGGCTTTGATCATCTGGCCCAAACAACTGTGATTGATGCCAAAGGGGTGATTCGGCATCAGATTTACGGAGAAAAGATTGAGTCGCCTCAATTGGTTGAACCCCTCAAGCAGTTGATCTTCGGCGGCAACAGCAACGAATCTGTTTTTTCCAAGCTGATCAACAAGGCGAAGCTGTGGTGCACTATCTATGATCCGCGCACCGACAGCTACCGTTTCCAGTATGGCATGGTGCTTGGTTTCGCTATCAGTATCCTGTTTCTTATCGGCTGGGCCATCGTGCTTGTGCGTATGTGGAAAAAACATCTGCGCTACAGACGCTCCCTGTCGGCCACTATGGATAGTGATGAATCAGGGCCTGCCAAGGACGGCGAGTGAAAAAGGCCGGACGGATTGCATTTGAGCGTGTTGAGGCATGGTTCAATGTGGTGTTCGGCAGCAGTAACAATCCCTTCTATCATCTTGGCGCACTCGCTTTCTATTTCTACTTTATCGTCATTGGCACGGGCATTTATCTGTTCATTTATTATCCGCCCAGCGTGAGTGGAAGTTTTGATATGATGGAATACCTGTCACGTGAACAGTGGTATCTTGGCGGCGTGATACGCAGCCTGCACCGCTATGCATCAGATGCTCTGGTGCTGGTGATGATGCTGCACATGTTGCGTGAGTATTGCCTGGATCGATATCGTGGCGCACGCTGGTTTTCGTGGTTGACCTCACTGCCGATTCTGTTGCTCGTTTTCCCCATCGGCATTACCGGATACTGGCTGGTCTGGGATCAGCTGGGGCAGTTTATTGCGGTGCGTTCATCTGAATGGCTGGACTGGCTTCCCATTATTGCCGAGCCGATTGCACGGAATTTCCTGACCAACTCAAGCGTAACCGATCTTTTTTTTCGCCTGATGTTCATTGTGCATCTCGCACTTTCCATTTTTCTCATTGTAGCGATGCTGGTTCATGTAACCAAGATCAGCAAAGCAGATATCAATCCGCCTGCACCACTTGCATGGGGCACCGTGCTTGCTCTGCTGGTTCTGTCATACATTGAACCTGTTCAGAGCCACGCTCGGGGCGATCTCGGCATCTCTCCGACAGTCCTGCAGCTCGACTGGTTTTATATGTTTTTCTATCCATTAATGGATGTATGGTCCATGGGTGCGGTATGGGCATTAGCGTTTGCCTTTCTGCTGCTGGTGGGACTCCTCCCCTGGCTTCCTGCCAAAGCGCCGGAACACCTTGCTAAGGTCTGGCTGGATGAATGCAGTGGTTGTGCTCTTTGTGTTGTCGATTGTCCCTATGAGGCTCTGTACATGCAGCCCAGAAGCGATGGGCACAGGCGTTTCAATGCCGAGGTCATGGTAATACCCGACAACTGTGTTGGTTGTGGCATTTGTGTTGGCGCTTGCCCCTCCTCGACGCCATTCAGGCGCACCAGCCAGCTTCGAACAGGAATCGACCTGCCCAGCCGCAGCATTCAGCACCTGCGTTCTGAAACGCTGCAGGCTCTGGCAACGCTGTCCGGAGATGCGAAGGTCATTATTTATGGCTGCGAGCACGGTGCAGATTTACGTCAGCTGGAAACAGATGGCGTGACCACACTGACGCTACCTTGTATCGGCGCTCTGCCGCCCTCGTTTATCGATTATGCAATGCGCCATGGTGCTGACGGCGTCTTTCTGACCGGCTGTCGATCCGGCGACTGTCTCCATCGCTTTGGCAACACCTGGACTGAAGGCCGCCTGACTGAAAATCGTGATCCCTACCTTCGCCACGGGGTGCCGCGCCAGCGGTTGCATTACTTCTGGGCGGCGTCTGTTGACTCCGGAGCGCTTGTCAGTGAGCTTGCTCGCTTCCGCAGCACCCTGTCTGAACAGCCGCGAGATAACCCGGTGTTTAGCCCTGACGAAACGGAATTGATGTAAGTCATGGTTGCGTTATTACTGATACATAGATTGCCGAAAGCAGGTTGACAATCAATATGGCTTTGGAATTCAAGGAGAGGCATCTTGCTTAGACGAATACAGCAGGCCGGGCACAGGGTCTTCCTGCTTGCCGACAGATGGGGGAATGTCGCCTTCGGGTCTGCCAACAATCCCATGTATCATCTGGGCACCCTGTCGTTTTTCTTTTTCTACATTCTGCTGATCACAGGCATTTATGTTTATATCTTCTTTGAGACCGGTGTTACTACTTCATATACGTCCGTCGAGGAGCTGACCCAACAGTGGTATCTGGGCGGTGTGATGCGCAGCCTGCATCGCTATGCATCGGATGCGATGCTTGCCACTATGGTCCTGCATCTGTCGCGGGGCTTCTTTTCCAACCGTTACCGTGGCGCCCGCTGGTTTTCCTGGTCAACCGGCGTGCCGATGCTGGTCATGGTGTTTATCCTCGGACTTACCGGCTACTGGCTGGTGTGGGATCAGCTTGGTCAGTTTGTTGCGGTGCGCACCATGGAGATGATTGACTGGCTTCCCATTATTGCCGAACCCACGGCGCGCAACTTTCTGACCAATACCAGCATCACAGATCTGTTTTTCCGCCTGCTGGTGGTCACACACCTCGGGTTGGGACTCTTTTTGCTGGGGGGCATGCTGCTGCATGTTAACCGGTTGAATGAAGCCAAAATCAACCCTCCACGTATTCTTGCGACGGGAAGTTTTCTGGCGCTGCTGGTTCTGTCGCTGATCAAGCCAGCGCTCAGCCATGCGCCTGCGGACCTGAGTGTTAGTCCAACGGTTTTGAATCTGGACTGGTTCTATATGTTTTTCTATCCGCTGATGGATATCTGGCCCATGGGTTATGTCTGGATTTTTGTTGGCGGTGGCACGCTGCTGCTGTTTCTGTTGCCCTGGCTTCCACCTCAGAAACGCGAACATGTTGCGGAGGTTTACCTTGATGATTGCAGTGGCTGCAATCTCTGTGTCCAGGACTGCCCGTATGAGGCGATCCGTCTGGAGAGGCGTAGCGATGGGCACCCTCGCTTCAGTCATGAAGCCATGGTCATTGCCGATCACTGCGTCAGCTGTGGCATCTGTATTGCCTCCTGTCCTTTTTCATCACCAAACAGGCATAGCGAAAAATTAACCACAGGTATTGATATACCCAATCGAAATATCCAGCATCTGCGGGATAACACCCTCCAGGCCATAGAGGGGATTTCAGGCGATATAAAAATACTTGTTTACGGCTGTGATCATGCCGTGAGAATGGGAAAGCTGGACATACCGGGTGTAGCAGCACTCAGCCTGCCCTGTACCGGTGCGTTACCACCGTCTTTTATAGATTATGCCATGAGTCATGGTGCAGATGGCGTGATGCTGACCGGATGCCGCAAGGGAGACTGCTTTCATCGCCCCGGCAATTTCTGGATGGAGGAGCGATTGGCCGGTTCGCGCAAGCCGCAGCTGAAGCGCTCAATTGATCGCCGGCGTCTGATGGTTTCGTGGGCGGCTATTCCCGATAAAAAGGAACTCATGGCTGATATCGAGACATTCCGGCAGCAACTGTCCGAGTTGAATAGTCAGGAGGCCAAGGCCTCCGTCGGGGAAACAAGCCCGGCAACCGGAAGATAGGGGGGAGTCATGCAGATTAGTCGGATTCTCGGGCAGATGGTCCTGTATGCCCTGTTTATTGCCTTTATTGGTTATTTTGCTACATCTCCTGCCTATACCTTTCTGCCGCAGGATCAGGCGCTGATCAAGCTCACCTTTTCCCATGCGGGCAAGCACATGCAGCCATGCCGGGAGCGCAGTGCGGAGGAGTTGGCTGCACTGCCCAAACATTTGCGCAAGAAACGGGATTGTCCGCGGGAGCGCTCGCCAATTGATGTCGAGATGAAGCTTGATGGCAAGGTGATCTATTCTGCAACCATTTCACCTTCGGGCCTATCCCATGATCTGGCCTCTCCGGTATATGAGCGCATCAGGTTGTCAGCCGGCGAGCACCGTTTACAGGTCAGCATGCGTGACGATATCCACAGTGAGGCATATAATTATACCCTTGACCAGGTCGTCACTATGGTGCCGGCGCAAATCCTGGTGATTGATTTTGATTCGGGAAAAGGCAAATTTCACCTTGAATAATGGTGCCAATCCAACATAACAGGCGGAAGGAGTTCTTTTGACACAGATATCTACTGGCAATGGGTCGGCGCAAGCTACCGGCTCAGCCCCGGAGAATACCGGGTGGATGGGACAATCATATGCCTGTCTGCTGCCTGCAGCGGGCAAAGAGTCAAGGCGCCTGGCTGCCGGATGGCTAAAGCTTGCTATGGCATCGCTGCTTGTATCCGGCCTGTTTTCTATTCTGCTGGTGATGGCACGAACGCCGATGATCAAGGACATTTTTCCATGGGATGATTTTTTCTACACTGGCATGGTGGTGCATGTGAACCTTTCCGTGCTGATGTTCTTTCTGCCCTGTGCCGGAATTATCTGGAATTTCAATTCAAACGAGCGCTATATTCTTCTTGGCCGTGCAGCCCTCTATTCTGCAGCCATTGGAACTGTAGTCATGGTTGCGTCAGCTTTTGTGGGAGATGGAAAACCGTTGATGAGTAATTATGTGCCGGTGATTGAAGGGCCTGTGTTTTTTATCGGGCTCAGCCTGATCGGTTTTGGCTTTAGCCTGCTTGTTACCCGCAGCCTGATGGCGTCCATCTCTCTGGGGCCGTGGTCGAATGGAGCAGCAGGATTGCGAGTGGGTATTTATGCAGCAGCACTGGCCGGTGCTGTGGCTGTTTATGCGTTTCTCTGGTCCTATCTGACTATGCCTGATGCCGTAAAGGGGCAGCAATATTATGAAGTGCTGTTCTGGGGTGGAGGCCATGTTCTGCAGTATATTCATACGCTGATGATGCTTGTCTGCTGGTTGTGGCTGGCCAGCAGCAGCGGCCTGCGTATCTCCCTGACTCCACGTGTTGTCGCGGTTGTTTTCTGCCTGGGTGTGAGCACTGTTCTTTTTGTGCCTTATAATTTTATCATGCAGGAAGTAAACTCGATTGAATCTATTTCAAACTTTACACTGCTGATGCGCGGAGGAGGTGGAATGGCAGCATTGCCATTTGCCCTGGTAATTATCTGGAGTGCCATTTTCCGTACACCAGCTGAATCTGCCCGTAACCCCTTGCGCACAACGTTGATATATTCCATGCTGCTGTTTGCTGTCGGTGGTGTTTTCGGTTACATGATTGAGGGCAGCAACACACTGGTCACAGCACATTATCATGGCTCCAATGGTGCTATTACTCTGGCTTATATGGGGCTGATCTATCTACTGCTGCCCAAGCTCAATTTCAGTGAGCCGAAACGAAAACTGGCAAACTGGCAGGCACATGCGTTTGGTACAGGGCAGCTGTTACATGTTATCGGTCTGGCCTGGGCCGGTGGTTATGGCATGCAGCGCAAGGTTGCCGGTAGCGGGCAGAGCCTGGATAACTTTCAGCAGACTGCCGGTATGGCAGTGATGGGAATAGGCGGACTGATTGCAGTGATCGGAGGGGTTCTGTTTCTTGTTGTGGTGATAAGTGCGATGTGGCGTGGTGGCCGCCCGGCAGAGTGACAGAATACCTGGTGTCGTAACAGGATTATGGATGTAGAGTTTGAATCCGTATGTTTTTGGAAGCTCTGATTGTTTCAGGGCATTTTTCTGCGGTATGATGAGGAGGATAGACAGATGATTACTGACTTTTTTACCAATGCAATAGGGGCGCTTGTGCCTACCTTACTGGCCTGTGGTATCACATACCTTCTTTTGATGACCATTAGTGAACGCACCTTGGCGTATCGCGCGCTGTTTTTCACCTTTTTGGTTATCTGGATGGGTTCAACAGTGATCGGCTACATTATTCCGGTCAACAATACGGTATATGTCGTTTTTGCCTTTGCAGTACTCGGAACTTTACTGCTTCTGATTGGTGAAAAGAAGCAAAGTGAGACCGATACCGGGAATCAGGAACCGGATGAGCCCGAGTAAGCATGGCCATGAGTTTGGTCACTGTAATCCGGGTTGAGGTCAGGCCCTGTTTTGAATTGAGATTTTCCCTGAGTGGCAGCGGGCGTCGTTCTGATGGCTGAATCCCGCATCTGTCGATTTGTGGTATTGCTTACGCTGGCCACATGCCTGGCTCTTATTATAATCAGTTCGCTGATGCATATCGGCAATGTGGGTATTGGCAGTGCCGACTGGCCCGCTTCTTATGGCCTGATCGGCGAGCAGAGAGCTCCATCTTCGGCTATTTTGCCGGCCTCTTTTATTGATCGTGCCCATCGTGCTGTTGCCAGCTTTCTGCAACTACTCATTATTGCAGTGTTTGTTATGGCACTGCGCCAGCGAAGAAGCTCTAACTTGTCGATATCTGTACCTTCACTGGCGCTCGGCCTCTCTCTCTTCCTTGCGTTCCTGGGCGTGTGGTTTGGTTCTCCCTTACGGTATCCGGCCGTAGTTATTCTGAACCTGACAGGTGGCATAGGCTTGTTGGCCCTGTACTGGTGGTTGACTCTGGATATTTACAGCGTCCGAAAAGGCAAGCCCGGTCAGGCAACCGGAATCAAAAGCCTGGCAGTAGCAGCATTGCTGGTTTTAATCGCAGAAATTCTGCTGGGAGCATGGACCGATGCTTATTATGCAGCCCTGGCCTGTACGACATTTCCGGATTGCCATGGGCAGTGGTTGCCGGGTCTGAATTTGTGGGCTGGATTACCCATGCTGGGCACTCTGAATGTTGATGCATATGGTAAAGTCATCATTGATCAGGCGGTAGCTGCAGATATTCATATGGCGCATCGTGTCGGTGCTCTGGTGGCTTTTGCCGTGATTTTCTGGCTTGTGATTAAGGCATGGGTCGTGGGGGCAAGATTTACCAGCATATGTCTGCTGTTGCTGTTGCTGATTCAGACTGCTTTAGGCATGCAACTGTTATGGGCAATTTTTCTATCATGGTGGTTGTTTGCCATAGTGTTCTGTCCGCCCTGCTTATCGTCAGCACCCTTACTCTCATTCACCAAAGCTGTTCTGTGCGGCAATTGGCAAATTATTGAAACAAACAGCAGGTAACCGGGCGGATCTTGATTGATATCAGGGTCATCAATGAGGGTATGATCTATCCTGCCGCAGGATTTGTGGCTGGAGGTCAGGTCACACTAAATTGAGCCAGGGCGCTTGCAGCAGTCATTTTGCAGGGACGCCTGAATCAGACTAGTCTTATCCGGATCTGAAGGAGTTTTGTTATGCAGTGGAAAAAAATTGTATTGGCAGTTGCCTTAGCGGTCACAGTATTAATGATTCTGTTTCCGCCAACGCTATTTTTTATCAAGGAAACGGCTGAGCAGGCGGCAAAGTTTCGATTTGAATATATGTTTATTTTCTCAATACCCGATGGTACCCGGATCAACGGCATTCTCCTGCTGTCACAGTGGTTCGGCCTGCTTCTTATTACCGCTATTTTACTCACTTTTTTTGAAACAAGTTCAGGTAAAAGCCTGTTACCTATTCATGATGCCGAATCAGATGCTGAATCAGATGCTGAATCAGATGCTGAATCAGATGCTGAATCAGATGCCGCCACTGAAGGTGATGATAAGGATCAGAAAAAATAGAGGCGGTGAGCCGCCACCTCAGGACTAGTTCCGGGCGCTTTTTTTGTTCTTCTTCAGGAGAACTTTATCCTTCAGCGCGGATGGAGATTTAATACCGACGAACACCATTTTGGTGTCGCTGTTGCCAGCGGTGCTGAATTCTACATCGCCAACATCAAACAGGCGTTGAATGACGGTCTGCTTCACCTGAATGCCTCTAATATCCTTCAGACTGATGCGTTGCTGTTTTATAAGCATGATGATGCCATGTCTGGTTTGAACATGGTCATCGTCGACACTGAACTTCCATCTGTAACGGTTATAAATGATCACCAGCATGATCAGCGAGGCTGCCAGTATATTGAATATGACCTGTATTGGCGGTATATCAAAGAAGAAGGGCATCAATATCAGTATCACTATAGCGGTGAAAGCCCCCACCTGGTTTAACCATGATGGTCTGTCACTATAACAGAGCTCTGCCTGGTTCATATGAGACAATACCTTTTTCGGGGCAATCATGTGCGGTACTCGGCATTGATGGTGATGTATTCATGTGTCAGGTCTCCGGTCCAGACCGTAGCAGACCTATTGCCCACTCCAAGATCAACATGGAGGGAGAACTCATCCCCGGCGAACACGGCCATGCCATCCTCGTCCCGATATTCCGGATGCAGATTGCCGGATTCCAGCATGATGACATCGTCTGCCTTAAGAGAGATTTTATCTGTATCGATTTCAACACCGGCATTGCCTACAGCTGAGAGAATACGACCCCAGTTGGCATCGCTGCCGGCAAAGGCGGTTTTAACCAGAGGCGAAACAGCAATCGAGCGGCCAATTGTTCTGGCATCGGCTTCACTGGCAGCACCCGTAACTTCAATGGTGACGAACTTAGAGACGCCTTCACCATCACGGACGATCAACTGGGCAAGTTCAATACAGAGTTCTGTTAACACCTGTTCGAATGCTGAGGTCTCTTCAAGTTGTGTGTGGCCCAGGCCGAGCCCACTGGAAAGCAGGTAGAGGGTGTCGTTGGTGGAGGTGTCGCCATCCACACTGATACAGTTGAATGAGCGGTTGGCCACACGCTGTAACATGGGCTGCAACTGCTCAACTGAAAGTGGTGCATCGGTCACAACAAAGCCGAGCATGGTTGCCATGTTCGGGTGAATCATACCGGAGCCCTTGGCGATACCGGTGATGGTATAGTCGCCTGCTTTTTTTGAAGACCACTTGGCAAAAGTGTCGGTTGTTCTGATTGCATCTGCTGCTGTTTCCCAGTGGTTTTCATTCAGGCCTTCAACTGCCTCATATATTCCATTCCGAATGCGATCAATGGGGAACGGGATGCCGATCACGCCCGTTGAGGCAGAGAGTATTTTGTCTGTATCAATGCCGGCTGCTGCTGCTGCTGATGAAATCAGCTCCTCGGACCACTGCCTCTCCAGCTTGCCTGTCCCTGCATTGGCATTGCCGCTATTGGCAATGATGGCACGAATATCGGTTGCGTTTGCTTTGAGGGTTGCCTCACCAAGTTTTACGCAGGCTGCCCTGAAGCGGTTCTGTGTGAACACTCCTGCTGCATGGCAGGGGACATCTGCAATAATCAGGGAGACGTCCTGACGTTTGCCTTTCAGCTCAGGTGACTTAATGCCG
>PVMS01136789.1_pt1 | contig 13082 bp, 12 predicted proteins | sample 1853461 | NCBI WGS metagenome assembly PVMS01 (sample SAMN08582032, study PRJNA380276) | Marine sediment metagenome, whole genome shotgun sequencing project. | isolation source: ocean sediment barecode stripped | collected 2017 | reverse complement strand
CGATGTACCCAGAGTCGGCCATCTCCGGATCGGTCATGATCGTCGCGGGATTCGAGTTGTCGAGGCTGAGGCGATAACCCTCCTCCTGCAGCGCCTTGCAGGCCTGTGAATTCGATTATTCCGGTGCCCAGGCTTGCAAGGCGCTGCAGGAGGAGGGTTATCGCGTCATTCTCGTCAACTCGAATCCCGCGACGATCATGACTGATCCAGAGATGGCCGACTCCGTGTACATCGAACCGGTTAACTGGAGGACGGTCGCTAAAATTATCGAGCGCGAAAAACCGGACGCATTGTTACCGACGATGGGCGGGCAGACCGGATTGAATTGTGCGCTGGATCTGGTGCGTGAGGGGGTGTTGAAGAAATTCGATGTCGAACTCATCGGTGCATCGCGCGAAGCAATCGACACGGCCGAGGATCGTGACCGGTTTCGCAAGGCGATGCAGGACATCGGTCTTAGCGTGCCGAACTCGGGTATCGCTCATTCAATCGAGGAAGCGCACGAGGTTTTGGCGGATATTGGTTTTCCGGCGATTGTGCGCCCGTCGTTTACGCTGGGCGGCAGCGGCAGCGGGATTGCCTATAACCGCGAGGAATTCGAAGCGATCGTATCGCATGGACTCGATCTGTCACCGACTACCGAGGTGTTGCTCGAGGAATCGGTGATTGGCTGGAAAGAGTTCGAAATGGAGGTGGTCCGCGACCACAAGGACAATTGCATCATCATCTGCTCGATAGAGAATGTCGATGCGATGGGTGTACATACCGGCGATTCGATTACGGTGGCGCCGGCGCAAACGCTGACGGATAAGGAATACCAGTCATTACGAGACGCCTCAATCGCCGTTCTGCGCCGCATTGGCGTCGAGACGGGCGGTTCCAACGTGCAGTTTGCCGTGAGTCCGAAAGATGGACGCATTCTGGTTATCGAGATGAATCCGCGCGTGTCGCGCTCGTCGGCACTCGCGTCGAAGGCCACCGGTTTTCCTATCGCCAAGATAGCGGCCAAGCTGGCGATTGGCTACACGCTCGACGAACTGCAAAACGACATCACGGGCGGGGCTACGCCGGCCTCTTTTGAGCCGACGATTGATTATGTCGTGACCAAGGTGCCGCGTTTCACGTTCGAGAAGTTTGCCGGCGCAAACGACCGGCTGACGACACAAATGAAATCCGTCGGCGAGGTCATGGCGATCGGGCGCACCTTTCAGGAGTCTTTGCAGAAGGCCTTGCGCGGACTTGAAACCGGTATCGATGGACTTGTTGAAATCTGTCCTGAAGAACTCAGCGAAGATGATCTGGACCACCTGCGCTACGAGTTGCAGATGCCCGGACCGGATCGTTTGTTGTATGTCGCCGATGCATTTCGCCATGGTTTGCCCGGGCCGGAGATCGCCAGTCTGTCTGGAATAGACCCCTGGTTTCTTGGCCAGATCGAGGAACTCGTCGCACTCGAACAGACAGTTCGCAGTGATGGATTGGAGTGGCTTAGCGCCGAGCGGTTGCGCCGTTTGAAGCGCAAGGGGTTTGCCGACAGCCGCATCGCGAAGTTACTCGCGACCGACGAACATGTGGTCCGCCAGCACCGGATTCAGGGTGGTGTCCGGCCGGTATTCAAGCGTGTCGATACTTGCGCCGCGGAGTTTGCGACTACGACAGCCTACCTGTATTCGACGTATGAGGAAGAATGCGAAGCCGAGCCGACCAACCGGAACAAGATCATTATCCTCGGCGGTGGTCCAAACCGAATCGGTCAGGGCATCGAATTTGATTATTGCTGCGTGCATGCGGCGCTCGCGCTGCGCGAGGTCGATTACGAAACGATCATGGTCAATTGCAATCCCGAGACCGTTTCGACCGACTACGATACCTCCGACCGCCTGTATTTTGAGCCGCTGACGTTCGAGGACGTCATGGAGATCATCGAGCTGGAAAAACCCCGGGGGGTCATCGTCCAGTACGGCGGGCAGACGCCGCTGAAACTGGCCCGGGCGCTGGAGTTGGCCGGTGCGCCGATCATCGGCACCAGTCCCGATTCTATCGATCTGGCCGAGGACCGGGAACGCTTTCAGCAGTTATTGAAACGGCTTAATCTCAAGCAGCCGCCCAATTGTATCGCGCGAACCGTGGAGGAGGCCGTTTCGATGGGTGCCGAAGTCGGTTTTCCACTCGTCGTCAGGCCTTCTTATGTGCTGGGCGGCCGGGCGATGGAAATCGTGCACAACGAGGATGATCTGCGCCATTACATGAACGAAGCTGTCGAGGTGTCGAACGATGCTCCCGTTCTGCTCGATCGATTCCTCGAACAGGCGGTCGAAGTAGACGTCGATGCGATCTGCGACGGGGACCATGTGACGATCGGCGGCATCATGGAGCATATTGAACAGGCCGGCGTGCATTCCGGTGACTCGGGTTGTTCATTACCGCCGGCAACACTCAGCGCCGAAGTGCAGGACCAGCTGCGCGAGCAGGTTGTCGCTCTTGCCAAAGCGCTGAACGTCATCGGCCTGATGAATACTCAGTTTGCCATTCAGAACGGCATCATTTACCTGCTTGAAGTCAACCCCCGTGCTTCGCGGACTGTGCCATTTGTGTCCAAGGCCACGAGTATTCCATTGGCAAAAGTTGCGGCTAAGACAATGGTTGGCATCAAGTTGCATGATCAGAATTTACTCGACACGCCGGTGCCGGATTATTTTTCCGTCAAGGAATCGGTGTTTCCGTTCTCGAAATTTCCCGATGCCGATCCGATACTCGGCCCGGAGATGAAATCGACGGGCGAAGTTATGGGCACCGGCCGGTCTTTCTCGGAGGCTTATGCAAAGGCGCAGCTCGCGTCGGGGGTAACTTTACCGAGTCACGGTCAGGCATTGTTGTCGGTTCGCGATCGCGACAAGCCCGCCGCCGTCAAGCTGGCCGAAATTTTGATTGAGCGCGGTTTTGATGTCTGCGCGACCGATGGAACGGCGCGGTATCTGGCTGAGAACGGCATCAAGAGCCGTCGTGTGAATAAGGTGCGTGAAGGCAGGCCGCATATCGTGGACATGATCAAGAACGGCGAGATCACATTCATCGCCAATACGACCGAAGGCAAGCAGGCGATCCGCGAGTCACATTCTATTCGTGCAGCGGCTGTTCAGCGCAAGGTGACTTACTACACGACATTGGCAGCCGCGATAGCAACCTGCATGGCGCTCGATCATCTCGACGGTGGAGAAGTCAACAAACTCCAGGATCTGCACAAGGAGGTAGTGGCGTGAACCAGGTACCGATCACGATCCTGGGCGCCGAGTTGCTCCGCATCGAGCTGCGCCGCCTCAAATCGGTCGAACGGCCGCGCATTATTCAGGCGATTGCGGAGGCGCGGGCACACGGCGATTTAAAAGAAAATGCCGAGTACCATGCGGCGAAGGAAGAGCAGGGGTTCATCGAAGCGCGGATTCGTGATATCGACGGCAAGCTGTCTAATGCGCAGATCATCGATGTCACCCAGTTCGGTTCGACTGGCAAAGTGATCTTCGGCGCGACTGTTGACCTGGTCGATGAGGAAGACGGCAAGGAATTGACGTATCGGATCGTTGGCGAGGATGAGGCGGATATCGTTGCCGGCATGATTTCCGTTGGTTCGCCGATCGCACGCGCATTGATCGGCAAGGAACAAGGCGACGTCGCCGTCGTCAATGCGCCGGGTGGCGAGAAGGCATTTGAGATTATTGAGATTCGCTACGTCTGAATCGCGGCTAGGGCAGCTCGATGCCGGGATTTTTTTCGCGTTGTCGATATAAAATTGCCGTATGACCGATGCGCGCAACAAGGCTGGCGCGGGTTTTTTCGACCATTGCATCGATCGCGGTATTGCGTGCTTTACGATCGCCGACCCGCACCTTGACCTTGACGAGTTCGTGATGCTCAAGTGTCTGATTCAATTCGGCGGTCAGCCCGGTGGATATCCCGCCGTTACCAACGTGGATGATCGGCTTGAGGTCGTGCGCGAGGTCGCGCAGGTGTTTTTTCTGTTTATCATTTAATTGCATTGCCCGGATTATAACGGTCATGGTCAAAGGTTCATCCAGCAAAAACTGGCGTCGGCGACAGGACTCCGATGAGTTCGTCAAACGAGCGCAGGCCGAAGGCTGGCGCTCACGGGCCATCTATAAGCTCAGCGAAATACAGGAGCGTGATAAATTGATGCGTCGCGGTGCACTGGTGCTCGACCTCGGCGCTGCACCCGGCGCCTGGAGTCAGTATGCAAGCAAAATCGTCGGGCCCGACGGGCGCGTCATTGCGGTCGACCTGCTGGAGATGGAGCCGATATCCGATGTCGATATTATTCAGGGCGATTTTCGTGAACAACACTTGTTTGATGATGTGCTGCGGCACGCAGGAAACGACCCTTTTGACCTTGTTATGTCAGATATGGCCCCCAATATAAGCGGTGTGAGGTCAGTGGATCAGCCCCGTGCCATGCACCTGGCGGAACTGGCGGCAGATCTGGCGTCCCGGGTACTCGGGAAACGTGGAGCCCTGGTCGTCAAACTGTTTCACGGCGAGGGATTCGACGCGTTTGTTCGTGATATTCGTGGCCGATACAAGTCGGTCAAGGTTCGCAAACCAAAGGCTTCGCGGCCTCATAGCCGTGAGACATACCTCGTGGCCCGAAATATTCGGTTATAGTAGGCTGAATCGGTTAATCAGCGCTGCGCGGCCCGTAGCGAAGGAATGGATTCTATTTTGAACGACCTGGCAAAAAATATCGTCTTGTGGATCGTTATAGCGATCGTGTTGCTGACTGTTTTCCAGAGTTTTGGAACCGGTGGCCGCAAGTCAGAGCCATTGGACTATTCAACATTCCTTGGCCTGGTCGAAACCAGTCAGATCAGCGAGGTTACCTTTCAAGGCGATACGATCAAGGGCGTGCTCACGTCGGGCGAACAGTTCTTAACTTATAGCCCGGAAACCGACAACACGGCCTTGATCGGCGAACTCAAGAAGAGCCAAGTACGGATCCGGGCGACGGCGCCGCAGGGCCAGAACATACTTGTCAGCCTGTTTATCAACTCGTTCCCGGTTCTGCTGCTGATCGGCGTTTGGGTGTATTTCATGCGCCAGATGCAAGGCGGCGGCGGCGGCCGCGGCGCGATGTCTTTCGGCAAGAGCAAGGCGCGTCTGCTCGGTGAGGACCAGGTCAACGTCACGTTCCAGGATGTCGCGGGTGTCGAGGAAGCCAAGGAAGAGGTCGGCGAAATCGTCGAGTTTCTTCAGGATCCGTCGAAGTTTCAGCGCCTGGGCGGCAAGATTCCACAGGGCGTGCTGATGGTCGGTGCTCCGGGTACCGGTAAAACATTGCTTGCCCGGGCAATTGCCGGCGAAGCGAAGGTGCCGTTCTTTACGATTTCCGGCTCGGACTTTGTCGAAATGTTCGTCGGCGTCGGTGCATCGCGGGTTCGCGACATGTTCGAGCAGGCGAAAAAACATGCTCCGTGTATTATTTTCATCGACGAGATCGATGCGGTCGGCCGGCATCGTGGCGCCGGGCTTGGCGGCGGTCATGACGAGCGTGAACAGACGCTGAACCAGTTGCTCGTCGAGATGGACGGCTTCGAGGGTAACGAGGGCGTCATCATCATCGCGGCGACGAACCGCCCTGACGTACTCGATCCTGCTTTGCTGCGCCCGGGCCGTTTCGATCGCCAGGTCGTTGTCCCGCTTCCGGATGTTCGCGGGCGCGAACAGATTCTGCGCGTGCACATGCGCAAGGTGCCGATTGACGATGACGTGCGGCCGTCGATTATTGCGCGCGGGACGCCGGGGATGTCCGGTGCGGACCTGGCCAACCTCGTTAATGAGGCTGCGCTGTTCGCCGCACGCTCGAATCTGCGCACGGTCGGCATGGGTGAGTTCGAAAAGGCCAAAGACAAGATCATGATGGGCACCGAGCGTCGCTCGATGGTCATGACTGAAGAAGAAAAACGTTTGACCGCTTATCACGAATCCGGTCATGCGATTGTCGGCCTGTCGGTTCCAGATCATGACCCGGTCTACAAGGTTTCGATCATTCCACGCGGCAGGGCACTCGGTATCACGATGTTCCTGCCTGAGCAGGATCGCTACAGCTATAGCAAGCGCCGGCTCAACAGCCAGATCTCAAGCCTGTTAGGCGGGCGCATCGCCGAGGAACTGGTTTTTGGCGCCGATGCTGTGACGACCGGTGCGGCGAATGATATTGAGCGGGCGACTGAGATTGCGCGCAACATGGTGACGAAATGGGGCCTGTCCGAGCAACTTGGTCCGCTGACTTACAGTGAAGACGAAGGCGAAGTGTTCCTGGGTCGTTCGGTGACCCAGCACAAGCAGGTGTCGGATGAGACCGCGCACGTGATAGATAAGGAGATTCGCCAGATTATCGATACGAATTACCAGCGTGCCGAGCAGATTCTGGCCGAGCATCGCGACACGCTCGATATCATGACCGATGCATTGATGAAGTACGAGACGATCGATGAGTCCCAACTCAAGGACATCATGGCCGGCAAACAGCCGAAGGCGCCGAAAGACTGGGACAGCCAGGATCCGCCGCAAGCGGACGGGAACAAGGATGACGAGTCCGTCAAAAAACAGGGCGATGCAAAAATCGGTGGTCCTGCCGAGCAGCATTAGCGGAGATAAGGGTTTCCTGTAGGAGCGGTTTCCAGCCACGATAAGCTCTGCACTGTGTTTATCGCGGCTGGAAACCGCTCCTACGGCCACTCCTGCGACATGCGACAGCAAATCGGTACGATGGATCTTGGCTCCTTGACTGAACGCCTGTCTCAACGACAATCGAGCCTTGTCATGGGTATCGTCAACGTCACGCCCGATTCTTTTGCCGACGGCGGCAGATTCGTCGAAGCGGCAGCTGCAGTTACCCACGCGGCCGGCCTGGTTGCCGAAGGCGCCGATATTCTCGATGTTGGCGGAGAATCGACCCGTCCCGGCGCCGCCGGGATTTCGGCCAACGAAGAACTCGACCGGGTTATCCCGGTCATCGAGCGCCTGGCACGAGAGTTCGATGTCCCGGTATCGATCGATACCAGCAAAGCGATCGTCATGCGTGAGGCAGTAGCTGCTGGTGCGAAGATGATCAATGATGTCTGCGCCCTCGAATCCGAGGATGCCCTGGCAACGGCCGCCGGACTCGGTGTGCCGGTCTGCCTGATGCATATGCGGGGTAATCCTCGTTCGATGCAGGCTGCGCCCGCTTACGACAATGTCACGGATGAGATCGTCGACTATCTGCGCAAGCGGATTGACTCGAGTCTTGCCGCTGGCATCAAATCGCACGACATCATCATCGATCCCGGATTTGGATTCAGCAAGACCCTGGAGCACAATCTGCAGTTGCTGCGCGAACTGGATCGCCTGGTGGGACTCGGTTACCCGGTTCTCGTCGGTCTGTCCCGCAAGTCCATGCTTGGCACCATGACCAACCGGGATGTCGACGACCGGCTGGCCGGCAGTCTCGCGCTGGCGTTACTCGCCGCACAAAACGGTGCCGCTATAATCAGGGTTCATGATATTGCCCCGACGGTAGATGTATTGAGAGTATTGGGGTGCATTGCTCAGGAACACGGGGCTCATTAACGCAGGGACGGACGAATGGCCAGACAATATTTTGGTACGGACGGGATTCGTGGTCGGGTCGGCGATGAGCCGATGACGGCTGAATTCGCATGGCGTCTCGCCAGCGCCGCGGCGCGGGTGTTGGCGCCGAACGGCGGGCGGGTTGTCATCGGCAAAGACACACGGGTATCGGGCTACATGTTTGAAGCGGCGCTCGAGGCTGGCTTCGTCGCGGCCGGTATGGATGTGGTGCTACTCGGGCCGCTGCCAACGCCGGGTATTGCATTCCTGACAAAAGCACTGAAAGCCGATGTCGGCGTCGTGATCAGTGCGTCGCATAATCCGTATTTTGACAATGGCATTAAATTTTTTGATGCCGACGGCACCAAGCTACCCGATTCGGTCGAGGAACAGATCGAGGGTTTTCTCGCGGAGCCGGCCATCACCCGGGATTCGAGTTCGCTGGGCCGTGCAAAGCGGATCGATAGTTCCCGCGAGGACTACCAGCAATTTTGTCTGTCGACGGTGCCCGACGGGTTCGGTCTCGACAAACTCAAGATCGTACTCGACTGTTCGCACGGCGCCAGTTACAAGGTTGCACCCCGTGTCATGACTGAACTGGGCGCGGAAATTATACCGATCGGTTGCTCGCCGAACGGCAAGAACATCAATGACGGCTGTGGCACGACGCACCCGGACCTGATGAGGGTGACGGTCAAGGCCGTTGGCGCGGATCTCGGTATCGCGTTTGACGGCGATGGCGATCGGGTACTGATGGTTGATCACGAGGGCAATCTCGTCGATGGCGACCAGCTGTTGTATGTGCTCGCCAAGGCATGGCAGGCCAAAGGCCAGTTGAGCGGACCGGTGGTGGGTACACAGATGACCAATCTCGGCCTCGAGCGAGCGCTCGGCCAACTCGGAATCGACTTCAGGCGCGCCGATGTCGGTGATCGCTATGTCATGGCGATGCTGAATGAGATCGGCGGCAGGCTCGGCGGCGAAACATCCGGGCATCTGTTGTGTCTGGACAAGACGACGACAGGCGACGGGTTGGTCAGCGCCCTGCAGGTCCTCGTCGTCATGATCGAGACCGGCCTGACCCTCGCTGAACTGGCTGGCGGAATGCCGCGTTTCCCGCAGACCCTGATCAACATCCGCACTGAGTCCAGTATCGATCTGGATGCCTCGGTTGAGATCCAGAACGCCATTCGTAACGCCGAGCAAAAGATTGCCGATCGGGGCCGGATCCTGGTCAGGGCTTCAGGAACCGAACCGGTCGTCAGGGTCATGGTCGAGGGTGAGGATGAGGGCGAGGTCAGCCGGCTTGCCGAGGAACTGGCCGAGCAGATTAGCCGTAGCGCAGCCTAGCCTCGATCAGGGTCAGACCCAAGGTCATGCTTGGTAATATTGATTTCCGCGACCCGGGAAGCTAACCTTCGCGCACCTTTTTTGACGGCCTGCGTATCAAACGCCAGGGCACACCGATGAGAACCAAACTTGTTGCCGGAAACTGGAAGCTGAACGGCTCCCGGAATGCGAACCAGCGGCTCGTATCGGGCATTCTTGCGAGTGCCGGCGAAGCGGCCGTTGCCGAGATTCTGCTCTGTCCGCCTTATGTCTACTTGTCGCAGGTGGGTGCACAGATCGCGGACAGCGCGGTCATGCTCGGCGCCCAGGATGTTGCGGCTCAGGCGGGTGGCGCCTATACCGGCGAAGTTTCGGCCGCGATGCTGAAAGATGCCGGATGCAGCCATGTCATCATCGGCCATTCCGAGCGGCGCGCGTTGTTCGGTGATGCCGATGAAGTTGTTGCAGCCAAGTTCGAGGCGGTTCACGAGCAGGGTCTGACGCCGATCCTGTGCATCGGCGAGAGCCGGGAAGAACGCGAGTCCGGCGCGACGATGGGGGTTATCGACCGGCAGGTCGGCGCGGGGCTTGATGCTACCGGCGTCGAGCCATTTGCCGCCAGCATTGTCGCCTACGAGCCGGTTTGGGCGATCGGTACGGGGCTGACTGCGACACCGGAGCAGGCTCAGGAAGTGCATGCGCATGTTCGCTCAATCATCGCCGCGAGCGATGCTAAAATAGCCGCCGGCCTCAGGATTCTGTATGGCGGCAGCGTTAAAGGAGCGAATGCTGCACAATTGTTTAGCATGGAAGATATAGACGGCGGACTAATCGGCGGTGCATCCCTTGATGCCGACGAATTCCTGGCAATTTGTCGGGCTGCCGCAGGAACCAATTAAATGTTCAATTTGCAATCAGTATTGTTGATCTCGCATGTCACTATCTCGGTGGCAATTATCGCCCTTGTGCTGTTACAGCGCGGTAAAGGCGCCGATGCCGGTGCTGCATTCGGATCCGGCGCATCCGGCACAGTATTCGGCGCGAAGGGTTCGGCAAATTTTCTGTCGCGAACAACCGCCGGACTGGCAACCTTGTTTTTTATCACCAGCCTCAGCCTGGCTTATCTTGGTTCCCGGTCGCAGGAAGCGCAGAGAAGTCTGATGGACGATGTGGCGATGCCGGCGGAAGAAATATCGACCGTGCTTCCGGTTAGCGACGATGTGCCCGGTGCGGCGAATGAATTGCCCGGATTGCCGGCGCTTGAAATACCGGTCACCAGTGAATTGCCGCAGGCCGGGATTGAAACAGAATTTGAAGAGGAGTCGAGTCCCTGACGTTGGACTCGGGTCGGGCCCGAAGGCTGAGTGGTTACGGGCATTTACGTAGTTCATTGAAGTAGCCGATGTGGTGGAATTGGTAGACACGCTGTCTTGAGGGGGCAGTGGCGTAAGCCGTGCCGGTTCGAGTCCGGCCATCGGCACCAAATTACAGGGAAGATACAGGCGTTGGTGCCTTCGGGCGGTCATGATTGTGTCCTGAGGATTAGAAAGTGTTACAGGGATATTTACCGGTTCTCGTTTTTCTGGTGATTGCCGTCGCGCTGGGCGTCATTTTGCTGACCCTCGGGCTGGTTCTGGGTGGCGGACAGAAAGACCCGGAAAAGCTGTCACCATATGAGTGCGGTTTCGAGCCATTCGAGGATAGCCGCATCAAGTTCGATGTCCGCTATTACCTGGTCGCCATCCTGTTCATCATTTTCGATCTGGAAATCGCATTTCTGTTCCCGTGGGCCGTATCACTGGATACGGTCGGCACGTTCGGCATCATTGCGATGGGTATTTTCCTCGCGGTACTCGTCGTCGGGTTTATATTTGAGTGGAAAAAGGGTGCATTGGAATGGGATTGACGACGTCGAACTCAAACCTCGCGCCGGCTGACCTTGGCCCGCAGGAGACGCCGGCCGACGTTCTTGAGCAGCGCGGCTTTTTCGTCACCAGTATTGATGCGCTGTACAACTGGGCGCGTACCGGTTCGATGTGGCCGATGACGTTCGGCCTGGCCTGTTGCGCCGTCGAGATGATGCATGCAGGAGCTTCACGATACGATCTTGATCGGTTTGGCGTCATTTTCCGCCCGAGTCCGCGGCAGTCCGACGTCATGATCGTTGCCGGTACGTTGACCAACAAGATGGCGCCGGCACTGCGCAAGGTCTGGGATCAGATGCCTGAACCCAAGTGGGCCATCTCGATGGGCTCGTGCGCGAACGGTGGCGGTTATTATCATTACTCATATGCCGTGGTGCGGGGTTGCGACCGCATCATACCGGTCGATGTTTATGTGCCGGGCTGTCCGCCGACCGCCGAAGCATTGATGTACGGAATTCTGCAACTGCAGGACAAGATTCGGCGGACGAACACGATATCCCGATGAAACCACGTTACGAGGCATTGGCGCAGAGAATTTCCGCGCGCTTCGGCGATCGCTTGAGCGTCGTCGATTCGATCTGCGGCGAGTTGACCTATGAGCTCGACAAGGGTGAATTGCTTGAGGTCACGCGGTCGCTGCGCGATGAAGACGATTTTCGTTTCGAAATGCTCATCGATCTCAGTGGTGTCGATTATCTGACCTACGGCCAGTCGGAATGGCAAACCGACGACGCGACGTCGTCCGGGTTTAGCCGTGCATCCATACCAAAAAATATCGTGCCTGATGCCGATACGATGTTCGATGCACGACGTTTTGGGGTGGTTTATCACCTGTTGTCGATCAGCCGGAACTACCGAGTGCGACTGCGTATTTTTACCGGCCCGGACAATCCTCCGGTGGTGCCGTCGGTAGTCGGCATCTGGAGTGCTGCGAACTGGTACGAGCGGGAGGTATTCGACATGTTCGGAATCCTGTTCGATGGTCACCCGGATTTGCGGCGAATTCTGACCGACTATGGTTTTATCGGCCATGCATTCCGCAAGGACTTCCCGCTGGTCGGTAATGTCGAAGTTCGTTATGACCCGGAGCGCAGTCGCGTGGTGTATCAGCCGGTCAGCATCGAGCCGCGTACCCTCGTGCCGCGTGTCATTCGTGACGACAATCGTTACTCGGATAAGTTGAAGGACGAGCAGTAGTGGCTGAAATTCAGAGTTTTACGATGAATTTCGGGCCGCAGCACCCGGCTGCGCATGGTGTTTTGCGTCTCGTACTCGAGATGGACGGTGAGGTCATTCTGCACGCCGACCCGCACATCGGATTATTGCACCGGGGAACCGAGAAGCTCGCCGAATCGAAACCTTATAACCAGAGTATCGGTTACATGGACCGGCTCGATTACATATCGATGATGTGTAACGAGCATGGCTATGTTCTGGCGATCGAAAAGCTGCTCGGTATCGACGTGCCGATCCGTGCTCAATACATTCGCGTCCTGTTCGACGAAATGACGCGAATTTTAAATCACCTGTTCTGGCTCGGTGCCCACGGACTCGACATCGGCGCGATGACGATGTTCCTGTATTGCTTCCGCGAGCGCGAAGACCTGATAGATTGCTACGAGGCGGTTTCCGGTGCGCGCATGCATGCGACGTATTACCGGCCCGGCGGTGTTTACCGCGATCTTCCGGATGACATGCCGAAGCACAAACCTAACAAATGGCGTTCTGACAAAGATATTGCGCGGCTGAATAAAAATCGGGAAAGTTCATTGCTCGATTTCATCGAAGATTTTACCAATCGCTTCCCGGGTCGGGTCGATGAATATGAGACGTTGCTGACCGACAATCGAATCTGGAAGCAGCGTACGGTCAATATCGGTGTCGTAACGCCGGAGCGTGCATTGCAACTGGGGTTTACCGGTCCGATGCTCCGCGGTTCCGGTATCGAGTGGGATCTGCGCAAGAAACAACCATACGAGGTTTATGCTGATGTCGATTTCGATATTCCGGTGGTCGTAACAATCGCCGTTTACGCCCACCGGAATATCGAAATCGACATCAGCATAAACCTCGTACGGCTGTTTCTTGCGCAGATCCCACTCGATACCCGAACCGCGGAGCATCGGACCGGTAAACCCCAGTTGCAATGCACGCTCCGGCGTTACGACACCGATATTGACCGTACGCTGCTTCCAGATTCGATTGTCG
>PVMS01041989.1_pt1 | contig 13083 bp, 14 predicted proteins | sample 1853461 | NCBI WGS metagenome assembly PVMS01 (sample SAMN08582032, study PRJNA380276) | Marine sediment metagenome, whole genome shotgun sequencing project. | isolation source: ocean sediment barecode stripped | collected 2017 | reverse complement strand
GCCCTCAGTAAATGACCAGTCACCAAGGTTAGACAGTCCACCCATTCCGGGGAGGCCTGAATTAGTTTCAATGTAGGGGCGGAGCTCGTCATCAATCTGAGCGATACCAGCTTGGAGGTCAGGCAGCATGGCCTTCGTTATGTTACCCGATAGCTTCTGCACATCACGGTCAAGGGTCTTCTGCAAGGCAGCGGTGACCCTCCCCTCCGAAGCTCTGTTGTGACGTTCAATCTCTGTCTGCTTGCGAAGAGCCATAGTCTGAGCCAAGCCAGCCTGAGCTTTCTGAAAATCGTAGTACCCGGAGGTCAGCTCACGCTGTGACTGCTTATCTGCTCGGTCCATTTCCTTAAGGACTTCACGGTCAGCTGAGAGACTCAACTGCTTACCGAATGGGGCAAGGACTTCATCCCCTGTAAGCTGACCAAGCTGTCCTATCTCACGGCGGCGACGGAGACCATCAGACAAAGCTCTTTGCATATCGGTGTCTCGTTCCCCGGTTTGCATGAGCATAATGTCCATCGGGTCCATTATTCTCTCCTTTTAACGAGGGATTCCAAATCAAATTCTTCAATCTCCTCGTCTTTCTTATCCCGTTGGCGCAAGAGGTCAATAAAGCTGCGGCGACCTTCGGTCTGCTCTTTGCCAATCTTCTTGACGTCCTTCGCACCTTTGTAAATCTTGGCCCCGCGTACGATGTGAGCAATGGGGGAGTCAGCCACATAGGTTCGGCCTTGGTTGACAAGGAAGCCCTCTAGTGCTTCCGTGTCACGCATAGCCTCAGCTTGACCATACTGCTTCTTCAAGTCCCCCATCCCGGCGTACTTGTCAGCCTGCTCGTCAGTCATGTTATCAAAGATGCCTTCAAACGCACCTGTCCCTGACCCTGCCTGAGGAGTTCCCATTGCTTCCGGCATCGCTTGGGGAGCTCCGCTTGGCGGCTCGCCTGTCGGGTACACAGGGGGATCACCTACCCCAACGGAACCTCCTTGGTCCCTATTGGAAGCTTCAATGAGCTCCGTGGGTACTCCTTGGTCCGGAGTCCAGCCCTGTGCATAGAGCTTCTCCAAAACCTTTTCGTATTCGCTGGTCGTGGCCATCAGTACATACCTCTCCCGCCACCACGCATTCCGCCGCGCATTGGCATCCGACTTCCACCAGGATTAGGCGGACGTTGTGGCTTCTGGAACCCACCTCTTCCGCCTCCCATTCCACCACGCATCTGCTGAGCCATCGCTTGCTGCCTCTGCATCATGGGGTTCAGCTGGGGACCGCCTCCCGGCTGCCCTCCCTGCGCTTGTCGCTGTTGCTGCAATCTCTGCATCATCCCAGGAACGCCTCTGGCAGCACCCATCGCAGCTTGGATCGGACCTCTACTCGGACCTCCTGGCTGTGGCTGAGGACCAGCCGGACCTCCCGGCTCTGGACAATTAGGATCACCGCCTCCGCCTCCACGTAATGCTGACGACGCACCTCTGAAATTACCCATCATACTCTCCTGTAGTCAACGACCATGAAGCCGTTGATCGTACCAGCCACCATGTCAAGGTTTTCCTGAGCCAGGACACCAAAGTCCGAGCCTCCTGTGATCCAATCCCACAAGTACCATCGGCGACCATGTGCTTCGCCAGCATACCTGATGTTCTCCTTCAGCCTAGCATCCGAGAAGGCCATAGCCGAAGACCCAGCGTTCAGCACACTCTGCGTCATGGCTTGCTGTGCGCTGAAGGCATCCATGTCAGCCGAGTAAGCATCTTGGGCTGCACCTGTCATGTCAGCTCCCTGCGTTACTCCAGCCGTATTGAATCCTGGCATCCCCGGCATAGCGACCTGCTGACCGCTGAGGATAGCATTGATTTCATTAAGGCTAAAGCCTCTACGCTGCATCTCCTCACTGATTTCCTGTTGCCTGAGCTGAGTGTTGAAGCCCCCGGCTGAAACATCCATGCCCTGCATACGAGCGCCTTCTGCGCCGGCTCCAATAGTCGCACCAAATTGAGCTTGCTGGTAAGCATCTGTCTCTTCACGGCCAAGGTTCGCCATAGCCGTATCGTAAGCCTCGTCCCCCGGCCTCAAGCCTTGGTTACGAAGCTGTGATTCAGTGGCCTCCCTCTTCTGTGCATAGCGAGGGTCCAACCGGGAAGTTGACCGACCATACAGGGCATCTTCTGCGCTTTGATTGTAGTAGTCACCACCCTCAATACGATCCCCAGCAGCACCGAACTGGTCCCAGTCCATAAGCTCGCCAAACTCATCCCCCATGCGATCCATCATGCCGCCAGCAAGTTCACTCCGCCCACGTGTGATACCTAGCTGTTGATCAAGCGCAGCCTGTTGGTCTTCGTTGAGGGTAATGTTCTGTACCCAGCCACCTTCCGTGCCACCTTCCATGCGGCGGGTCTCAGGGTTCCATGTTCCAGCCGTACCTTCAAGCTCCTCCCATGTAAGTGAACCCCACGGAGTGTACTGGTCAGGTCGGTTAGCCCGAGTCTGAAGCTCCATCATTTCAAGATTGCCAGCGGCAGTTTCTTGAGCAGCGGCAGCGTAATCAGGCGCTTTGGGAGCTGATTTGCCCATTGTCAACCTCTATGTATTTACAGTTCTCTTTGCGGTACTCAGTGACCACAAAATCAATGCCCTCTTCAAAGCCATCCTTCAGCCTGAAGACCTCTACAAATCCGATGTGTTTAATGAACCTTACTGATACTTCATTACACGCTGGAGTAATGCCTATGATTAAACCCTTGTCACACTGGTTAAAGATGTAATCAAAGACAGCCTCTGGGAACCCATGCTTAAAGATCATCATGCTATCCACAGCTATGTGGATGTGAACACTATTATGTGACCAGTGATCAAATGCCACCGCACCCACGAGCTTCCCATCATCATATGCCACGATGCCCTTGCTGTCCTCACAGTAGACACACTCAGCCCGAGCGGCAATCCAATCCCACTCCTCTTTACTGTGCATGGAGTGGAAGGTAATCACAACATACCTCCTGTATCCCAGATGACTCCCATAGCAATGAGGGTTGTTTCCGACAGCGACCTACCACTAAGGACTAGAGCCATTGTCTTCCCCATGCCATACGCTCCTATGGGAGGCTGGAAGGGGACGGCTCCGCCACCCCACAGACCTATATCCCACAGGCTGGAGTCCCAAATGCCGGTAGCTCCTACCAAAGCATTAGGAGGAGCCGCCAGTTCAGATAAGTCATAGTCGTAATGTGCTCGTATTGAGTACGAAGGCTTGGACTCAGCCAGGAAGATAGGACGTATGAACTGCATACGCTTAAAGACTTCAGGTGACTCCATATCTTGGTAGCTAGTGAGCAACTGCCAACCGATCTGCTTGGCATCTACCACTGGATTAGCTATGGTGACATTATCCTGTGTACCCTCTACTTTCCACACATCTGGGCCAGTAGAACCGAAGTAAAACTCCTTGTTATACTGCTCCGAAGTGATGATGGGTACGTCCTGCCAAATACTCCACGCCTTGAGGTTGAGGTCGTACACATACTGAGTAAATGCCGCTGACCCTGCCTTGGGGGAGCTAATCATCAGCCGCGCTATATTTGGGTGAATCTTAATCTCCCACCCAAACTGATTACTCGTAGCCTGGAGGTCAGTATTGAGGAATGCCTGTATCTTCCAGCTCAGACTGGCTTCTAGGCTGAAAGGGTCTTTCCCCTGTAGGAGAGCACCCATACTGATCAGCCCATAGGTAGACAGCACGAGCATATCGCCACCATATAGCGATATGATCCTGCGCCCAAAGGGAACAGCACCAATGAACCACAGCCCGATAAGGCCAAATGTAGCAGAGCTTGAAGGGTCGGTGCCGGAATACACAATGACGTCCCCGGCCGAGCTAACTGCTACGATATAATCGTCTGGGCCTTCACCACTGTCAAGTGTCCAGTCGGCTAACACGGAGAGTATTCCGCCGTACCTGAACCGGCTACCGAAGTTGAATTCAGTAAGCGTACCACCGAACACACCTACGTCACTGTACCACGCAGAGGTGCTGTTCTTTTCAATGTACCACATCCTGTTCTTCCAGGACATGACGAACACTATGTCGGAGTCTCCTCCTGCTGGCCCGATGACTCCCGGGAATGACCATAGGCCGGTGGACTCAGTGTATAGCAGAAGTCCATTATTCTCGTCAGCCAGCAGAAGGAAATGAGCACCACCATCGTTGGTGAACTGGGTAAAGGAACACCGACCGGACTCTACAGCCTTATTCGCCCAATCAATGTCCTTAACAGGCGTAGTCGTAGAGACATCAATGATATATACCCCATCATTGTTTGCCGCCCAGAGGCGATCCTCTGACCCATCGTCCTGGCTACCAGTGTAGGGAATGATAGTCTGTATGTTAAGACCAGAGGCGAATCCGTTAGCATACTCGTTGTACCCCGGACGTACCTTCATCCCATAAGTCGTAGCGTCAATGTTAACCGATAGGATACAATCCCGAGGTTCCATACCATAGAGATTGACAATGGAGTTGATCCCTGCGGTGGGAGCCGGGAAGGTGTACGGCTGAGCTGCCTGTTCTTGGGCTGCGAGCATTAGGGACTACCGTAGTTCGTGTTCGGTATGTTCCAGTAGTCCAAGTAATGGATACCAGAGTTACGGAACCCAGCATTGAGCAGGGGAGCACTCTTGTTCCCGCCCGTAGCCAACTCGTATGCTTTTTCAAATGCACCTAGAGCTGAGGCTGTGTTGAAGCCCTTAGCATCAAGGAACTTAAACCTCAGGTACTGCACCATCATCACTGGCTTGAACAGTACGACATTATCATTAGCATCAATAGTGTCGCAGAAAGTACCTGAACCAGAAGAAGACTCCGCCCAGTTCCTTGATATATACTCAAAGAATATGTCCAAGCCGTCCGGTGGAGGCTGGGGGAAGATGTTAAACTTATTCTCCATGATACGGAAGCTGGCGTAGATAGTAAAGTTCACCAAGTCCCGGCCCAGAAGATACGACCACTGTTGAGGCGACAACGGGCCACCGAGCGGTACATCTTGTGACCGCTCCCAGCCAGTTTGATCGATCATGTACCCAAAGTCATCTGGCAAGTCATACACACCAGTATCAGGTGGGTTAGAAGTGACGATGTTATGCTCCCTGCGGAGGATTTCCCAGGGATAGGACTCATTAAGATCCTGGCCACACGTTGTGATCAAATTCCGTAGCTGTACAAACGAAGGGTTGGGATCAGCAAATACATCAGTGCTAGGCTCCAGTCCACATTCAACTGCTGCCCGATTGATAATATCCTGTGCGGTGATGTACCTACTGATCGCTGCCATTTAACTCGCCTTTTTCTTTCGCGCAGGTTTGCTATCTGCTTGAAGCTCTGCCACAATAGTCTTCAAGTCCTCAACTGCCTCATTCAGCGCAGCAATTTCACTGTCCTTTTGCTCAACTGCTGCATTGAGCTGCACCAGTGGAGCATTTTCCTGGGCCTGTTGAATGTACGCCTTCGCTTGCTCTTTGAGCGTACCCATACCCATGAACTTCTGCACATGGATATCTGCAAGGTCGGCCAGTTGCTCAACCGAGTGGCAGCCGAAGTATTTGAGCTCTTCAACCTGCCCACGAGTGACCATCGGCCATGCCTTGAGGGGCATCCCATCCAGGTACTCTTTTTCACCTGCTTCATAAGCTGCGAACTGCTTGGCAAATCGTTGCTTGTCCAGCAAACGAGCCGGGCGAACAACGATACTATCCTTATCACCGGGGACCATGATGCGGCAATAGTCTATCTCTTTGTAAATTGGTCGGCCTTGCTCAAGCGACTGCGCCTTGTCTTCCGTCGGGTGCTTAAAGAAAGTCACGAACAATTTACTGTCCTCAGCGTACCTAGCATTCTGCTCACCGCCCAGAAATGCTTGTTCTGTCATACCGTAATCTGCTTCCACTTCGTTCTCCTAGTTCTAGTTTTTATGGTTCGTTATCCATGCCACCCTGATAATTACTGGTGACTATGTTACCCGGAACTGCAATTTCTCTAACCTCAACTTGTATAATGACAGCGTTGCTTGAGGTTGCAGGTTGATCATTTATATCCAACCATTCCAAATCCTGTGTGAGGGGGAGCCATTCGTCGTACCCGCTCCATCCAGTAAAGACAGGGTTGTTGACACTACCCCCATTGAGCAGGACAAGTTGTGCTTCAAACAGAGCATTGGAGGCACCGGCATCGTCAACCCAGTTGGTGCCGAAGTTGATGCCCTGCCAGAACGGTGTCCCCGTATTCGCCTCAGCACTAAATTCATACCTGCCATTGGCTGTAAGTCTGATGCCGTAATTCCCCAAATCCGTACCGAAGGACTGTGCGAATTCAAAGACGTTGGCCTCTAGTGCGATGTTACCGGGGACGACTGGTACAGATATCTCAACACAGGTTTCCCCAGTAGCTATTCGCCCAGCCCCTCGGCTTGACGTCACTGCTGCGGCTCCTTGAATTGGCATTCGCCCCGCTGCCGCAGGGTCTGTCTCTACGGAAAAGCCTTCAACCCATCCGGGGGAAACTGCTGGGGGGATTTGGATATACCGAACACCAAACTGAGTGTGTCGGTAGCCGTTAATGAACACATCAGTGGCACCTTCAAATGCACTACCGGATACGATCATGTGACCATGCGTACCGTGATGCAAAGTGCCATTGATGTAAACATCTTCAGGCGCAGGAGTGTAGGGGAGAGCCTCGTTATGGATCTCCATCCTCCCGTCGTCTGTATAATCTGTCCCGTTTATGAAAGGCATAAAGAGTTGGGAGGGGGAGCGACCCCCTCCCGTCCCATTCCTTAGGTCGCGTCTGCGGTGATGACCACGTTGCGAACCCAACCGTACTCGTTGTCAGCGAATGCGAGTGTGTTCACGTAAGCACCTAGACCATCCGAAGCCTGACCAGCGGCGTCAACCGCTACATCAGTCTGGGAGGCTGCAATCGCGCCATTAGCCTGGACGAACCGATACATAAACCCGTCACTCCCCTTCTGCTGAGTGTTCAACTCAAAGTCAGGGGCAGGCCAACCATCAACTCCACCATCGGAATTGATTAACTGCCTGCGATCAGGGTCAATAGCACCGATTCGGCCTTCGGCTGTTGCTAGATTTACCACGTTAAAATCTCCTTGTTAAAAAGAGCCGGCCCGATACTGCGACCGGCTGAAGCGTGAGCCGTTTACGCGCCGACGAGCCTGCCTTGATACCGTGAGCCACTAGACGTCAGGTTTCCAGCCCAAGCGAGGATTTGCACTTCTGCATCCTGGTTGGTAGAGTACCGACGGTTCGGGGAGAGCGAGACCATGTTTCTGTCACTGTGAGGGCGATAGAAGATGTAGTCGCAATTCAGGAAGTACGCGGTGCTCGCAACTGCATTACCGCCGATACCACCATCAAGGACCACATCTGCGTCGAAGTACTTAATGCTCGGGAATCCGGCATCGCCACCAACCGGAGAATTGAATCGCTGTTGGGCCTGCAAAGAGGCTACATAGAGTTCCCAGAACAGTGTGTCCACCATGATCAAATCCGGCCGGTCGGAACCGCGAATCTGTGATGCCCACAACTGGTTCATTTCCTGCTGTATGTTCGCAGCGGTGACTGTGACAGTGTTCACCTGCGAGCGCCAGAAGGTAAAGGTAGCTCGGTCAATACCACCGTATGTCCCCGTAGTCGGGTCAACTGGTACGGCGGCGTCCAAGCCGGTAATTTCCTTACCGCCGGAGCCAGTACCATCAGAGTACAGTCCGTCAGAGATAAGGTTTGCGATTGTTGATTCTGCTACGCCCAACCGACCTTCCATCAGGTCAATCATGCGCTCCCTGCCTGCATTTTGCAACATCTCCAGGCCAGAGATGACAACGGGAACCGCTGCCTGTTTCCAATCGTACTCAGCAGCACTGAGTACATCGGACACGCCCACAGGTAAGAGGTCGTACCCCGAATACCAGCCTTGGTTCGCATTCTCAGCAAACGAAAGTTCCTGCAAAATCTTGACACCACCACTGGCTGTCTTGATTTTGCCTTTCGCACTGAGCCTGCTCAGCAAAGCATTGTTATCGGTTACGTTGTCAGCGATCTTGCGCGTACGACTGTCAATCGTAGTAGCAATAATGTCACTGATATTTGGGAAAGGCATTGTTCTTTTCCTCCAAGTTAAGTGTGATTACGCTTTCGGCCACTTGGGGAAATCTGCCTGTGGGGGCTGGGAATTCCTAGTTCCTCATTCACGCGTAGGATAGCATATAAAGGGTGCGAAAAGCAAGCGTTCAGTGTTCAATACCTCCAACTTGGTCATCCCAGAGCTGCTCTATGGTTCCCCGCACCGTCTCTTCTCCACCACCGGGAGTTCCTCCTGCATTTGGAGTCCCCCTAATGCTAGAAGAGGCATTGCGTTTGCGAGCCGCTGCCGCAGGATCAAGTTTTCCTGCCGCCGCCGCTGTTCGCTGTTGAAGTATAGGGCCAATGTCGGGATGCGCTCCGGCTGCTCGTTCATAGGCCTCCTCCATAGTCATAGCCCGTCCACGGTTCGCTGCCATTTCCAGCAGGTCAGCCATGTCATCCCGTAAGTCCTCATAGAACTCACTGTGCGCTGTTGCGAAGGTTGCCAGCTCTGTCGCAGCTTCAGCCCCAACAGCTTCATTCCGAGTAGTCTGCTGTTGCTGGACTCCACCCATGAAGTTATGTATCGGGGCTAGGCGTTCATCAATGGAAGTAAGGAGGGCAGCGTTGGGGTCGTCGGCGACAGGCTGACCCGCCAGTATTTGATCCAACATGCTGATATCCACACCATACTCATTTATGATGTTAAGGACTACCTCAGCTTTCCGAGCCGGAGTACCTTGTGTGAGCTGGGCTGCTGTGGACATTAGATTGTGGATAGCTTCAGCCGGAGTACTCCCCTGAGCCTGTATAAGACCTTGGAACGGAGCTACAGTCCGGTAGTATTCGTCCGCCACCTTTCTAAAACCTGCCGAGTCGTTAAGGACTTTGTTATGGTCGGCTTCTCGTCTGGCAATTTCGTCCTGGACCTCAGGGTGTATTCCTGCCCAGTGTTCCCGTATTCCAGGCTTCCAGGAAACGGGCGCTTGCGGACCATCACCAGATGGTGCAGCATCCCCGGCGGGTGCGGCCGAAACAGGAATTCCTGTATCTGGAGGTGTGCCGCCTTCCGGCTCTCCTCCAAGGTCTTCTTGTCCTCCTTCTGCTCCTGATACTTGTTCTTCTCCGGAAGGTTCTCCCTCGGGGGCAAGCCCCAAGGACTCCGAGGCGTTTTCCGGGGATCCCCCTGCTTCTTCTTGTTCTTCATTCTCAGCCTCCTCGTACGCAGCCGTCATAGCATCACGCATTGTATCGCCGCTCATGGTCGTTCTCCTAAGTGATAGAGGGTCTTCTTGATCGCCTCTATTCGTTCTTCTTTTCCAGTCTTCCCTAGATAGAAATCATCGCGCTTGTCTTGCCCTGCTTTCCAATCTTGGAAGTGGCCGTCTGTGGTTTGTTCCACATTATTTCGCTTGTTGTGATCATGTAGCTGTTGCTTCGTGCTAATAATCGTACCATCAATAGGTGACTTAAAAGTCTCGTCAACCCGCAGCTCACTGGGGAGGCTAGGCCGGGAAGTAATCTCGACCATGCCATCCTTCGTTTGTCGCCATGTTCTAGTCGTCACTGCCGTTCCCTTTAGACGCTGGGGTAGCCGTCTTCTTAACCTTAATCTTATTTTCAGTGCTGTGGTCGTCCTCAACCATAGCCGCTTCACTCTGGGCCACTTCGCCCTGTATAGCGGCCATCATTTCAGCCTGTATAACTTTGAGCTGAGACTGTAGCTCTGCCAGAATTTCCTTGGTATCCGCCTGGAACTTGGCAGCTTCCAGCTCCATGTTGTTTTGATGCTTCTGCTGCTCCAGCTCTGCGGCGGCTGCGGCCTTCGCTTGCTCGGCTGCTGCCTTGACCTCTTCTGGAGATGGTGGCTCTTCCTCTGGCGGAGCGTTCTTGGCTTCTTCCGCAGCCTTCTGCATATTTTCGATCGCTTCGTCCAGCACCCCTTCAATCTCACGGCTACCCTTGAACCCTGCGACCGCCCACTTGAGCATAGCTATAAGGGTCGGCGTAGATGATGGGTCAAGTTGAACCAGTGGCATAGAGGCTTGCAGGAAGGTGGAGACAGACTGGATAAACTCGCCCCTCTCCTTACGCATCTTGTCGTAGTCCACCATAGCCACAGACTCGGGCCTAATTTCAATGCGCCATGCTGCTTCCTCTGGCTCCTTAATGAGCTTAACAGCAGACTCTATGAGTTGCTGGTTCTTACCATCAGCAGTCCGTAGGATATTAGACTCCTTAACGATGGTAGTAGCCTCAAAGTGCTTAGCGATAACCTCTGCCTTCAGTGTCATCAGATCACTGGCAAACCTTGCGAAGTCCTCTTGGAGTGCCTGTACCCTGATGCTGGCAAAGGTCTTCTTACCTTCTGCTGCCGAAGCCGTCTCACGTGATGGCCCTGAAGCGCCACGCACGATGTCTGACATACCTGTCACCTCGTACAGTAGAGCCATAGCGTCACTACGCATTTCCACCAGCTTAATTAGAGCCTCAACCATATCCTGGATGGGGAGCCAGTCAACCTGACCGTCCAGCCCTCCCTTCTCGGAGAACTTGGCCCAGTTCTTCATTGGGATCAGGTCATTTTCAAAGCCCTCCTCCAACATACGCTTCACACCATCGTTGGATTCATCGTAGACTCCAACGACTCTCACCGCAGTCGTAATTATGCCGATTCGCGTTTCAAGTTGATCAATTTCATTGTATAAGTCTTGCGCTATGACGAAATCCGGCTGCGGCAAGAGAAGATTGGACGTACAGTTGGCGAGCATAGGCTCCGGGCATGGCCAGAATCCGTATAGCTTCAGCGGATCCTTCTTCTTGTCCATGATACGCTCGTAGCCCTTAGACCACCAGTAGACAGTCTTATCTTTCTTGTTCCATATTTCCCACACTTCAGCCCGGTCCCAAGCATCTGCTGTTTCATCAGACGTGAGCCGGCTTTCAACCACTTGGTTGACGGTCTTGTTCTTATAGATGAGCTCATTGGCCACAGCCTTACCGAAGCGAGTCGTAGCCTCATCTTTGGTAAGGAAAGCCCGGAAGCTGATCCATGGCACATCAGTCCATGTTCTGGCCCAGCCCCATCTGAAGTCATCCCAGTGGACATAGTCTACCGGAGCAGCTTCCCTAACTAACTTCTCTTCAGTGTACGCCTCGGCTTGGATAATGTTGTCATCGCCCACAACCTCTGCGTGGTCGATATCTTCCATATCTACTTCGTAGCGTACACGAGCGATGCCAAAGCCGGGGATCAGCCTGTCATCAAGCGCATACTGGAGGCTAGACTTGTAGTCGTCCCCGCTGGCCTCCATACTGGTGTTCAGCATACGATTAAGAATAAGGGAACCAACACGAGCAGGATCATCATCAGCATCAGCAAACCTGCGAGTAACATCAACCTTCGGTGTGGATCCATAGAGCAGACTCCTTACAGTGTTGATGTTGGAGTTGAACAGGTTGATCCGGAACATATTGCCGCCGGAACTACTGTCATCATCGGTGTAGCCTTGGCTCCCCTGCATACCACGACGATCAGCGTAGCGAGCCTGAATTTTCTTTCCCTGTTTGTGCCACCGGAGAACTCGCTTGTTAGCGGCGTTCATTTCAGTGGACCACCTTCGGTACCAACCTCCGGGGGTATTCCTGAAGTCCTTCTTGCCTTTGATCGGGGTATTATCCGCCGCGAAGAACTGTTGTGCTGGAGAAGACTCTGTCATATTCTTGCCCTATTAAATCGAGGACGTCCTAACGCCCTGTCGTGGTGTAACGCTTCCAGCGTCATCCCCGGAGGTTTGTAATTCCCCTCAGTTAGAATCTGGCGTACATTTTTCGTTTCTATCCTTTCCTTTGCTACTAGAGCGAGATATCGGAAGCTATCAGCCGGGTTTGACGACCAGTCATGCACCGGCTTCTCACTGAAAGACTTCGTTATTTCGCTATATGCTCTCCTGTAGGCCCGTAGACCTTCAATGCCCTCACCGCACTTTACTTGATCAATATAGCAATGAGGGAGTATAAACCGAACAGCATCAATGCCATGCTGGACATCAAGCCGAGGGACAATATCGATGGGAAATTCTTGAGCTCCGTCATCGTTGCGCTCAGCCAGCCATTGTTCAACTGTGGTGCGCCCGGTTTGGAGGCTCTTTGCTTTGGCGTCGTGCGGGAGCCAGATTGTTTCGTAGTCATAACCTTTACCTCTTAAGAGTTGGAAATAGAACGGGAGGGCTTCGCTGTGGTGCTCTTCGTAATCAATGACCGCGATGCCGTCCGGCCTGTGTTGCCAGAACCACCACGCCGAGGAGTCAGTATATCCAATATCAGCGGAAGCGGAAACTGGGAGTCCGGGTCGTGTCGGACGATACCGATTTGAGGGCCTCCTGGCTTGCCGTCAATGCGACCTGCTTCCATGAGCGAAATTTGTTTCGCATAATACGTTCCTATTACTGCTGCTTCAAAGGAGCATTCGAGCTCCTGTGCATACTGAGCCTCAGACATCTGGGCTCGCATTTCGTCAAGCTCTTCCTGTGGCAGAACACAACCAGGATCACTTGCCCTAACCTCTAAATAGTACCAGTTAGATTCCCTTTTAGCTCTTTCCCGAACTTGCCAAAAATGATTCTTTCCTTTAGGTGTCCCAATAAAGACAGCCCACCCCTTGCGATCTGCCAAGCAGGGGAGTACAACTTCACCCCATAGGGACGGTCGGCAATCGCCAAACTCGTCCAGGATGACCCCGGAAAGATCAAGGCCACGGAGAGCGTCGGTGTTCTCTACACCTTAAAGGGTGATCTTGGCCCCGTTGAAGAGTTCAACAGGCAGTGCAGATTCCTTGACCTTAACTGCCGAATCCTGCGTTGCCTCTTTGAGATACATCCAAGCAACGTCTTTGGCCTGACGATAAAATGGAGCAATGTACGCATAGCGAGCGTTCTTCTTTGGAGTGTAAAG
>PVMS01033672.1_pt1 | contig 13083 bp, 9 predicted proteins | sample 1853461 | NCBI WGS metagenome assembly PVMS01 (sample SAMN08582032, study PRJNA380276) | Marine sediment metagenome, whole genome shotgun sequencing project. | isolation source: ocean sediment barecode stripped | collected 2017 | reverse complement strand
TGCCAAGCTGCACCTGGCGCTCGATGGCTTGCCGACGATCCAGGGCCTGGACAAAAAGGCGCTTGGCGAGCGCCTGATTATTGCGCCGGACATCCACTATGTTGAACGGGCATTTAATCCCGCGAAGTATGGCGAGGCCTCGCCCGAACCTGTTATCGAGCTAACGTTTCCCAGCTTGCGGGACAGCACGCTGGCGCCGACAGGCAAGCATGTAATGTCAGCCATCGTTCAATACGCTCCTTATAATCTGAAGGGCGGCTGGACTGACGATGCTCGCGAGGCATTCAAGCAATCAGTAATCGCAACAATTTCAGAATACGCGCCCGATCTGAGTGAACGGATAACTGCTTCCGAATTGCTAACGCCCGTCGATATCGAAAAGGAATTCCGCATCACCGGCGGTCACTGGCACCACGGCGAACTGGCACTTGACCAGTTTCTGTTCGTACGCCCGGTCGGGGGTGCTGCCCAGTACGCGATGCCACTTGAAGGCTTGTATCTTTGTGGCGCCGGCACCCATCCGGGCGGCGGCGTCAGTGGAGCTGCAGGCCGAAATGCGGCGCGGACCATTCTCAAACGGGAGAAATCGGCATGAGCATTGAGCAAGTCGAACTGACGCGCCTTAAGTCACCTTTCTTCCCGCGACTCGAGGCTATCGACCGTCTGTATAACTGGCATAGCTGGGCTGGGTACCGTAGCGCCAACGCCTATACGAATGCGGAACTGGAATACTTTGCCATTCGTAACAGCACGGGGGTATTCGACCTCTCGCCGATGACGAAATACCGAATTACCGGCCCCGAGTCCCGGCTCTATATCGATCGCCTTGTGACACGCGACATGATAAACAAGGTCGGCCCCGGGCGTGTTGCATACGCCGTGTGGTGTAACGACCAGGGACAGGTCATCGATGATGGTACGATTTTTCATCTTAGCGAGGGCGAATACAGGCTTTGTTCCCAGGAACGTCACCTCCCCTGGCTGATAGCATCCGCGATCGGTTTCGACGTCACGGTCGTTGAAGAGACGAAGGAAATCGCGGCGCTTGCCGTGCAGGGACCAACGTCCTACAGCGTCATCCGCAACCTCGGGCTCGACGGCGTTGAAAACCTGAAAATTTTCGGCCTGATGAAATTCGAGTTTCAGGGTACAGACCTGATGGTTTCCCGCACTGGATTTACTGGCGACCTCGGATACGAGTTATGGATCGAGGCGGACAAAGCACTGGATCTGTGGGACACGTTATTCGAGGCTGGCAAGCTGCACGGCATCCGTGCAATCGGGACCCATGCTCTGGAACTCGCACGAATCGAAGCGGGTTATCTTGCCGCCTATGAAGAGTTCCTGCCCGCCGATGAAACCGTGCGTACCGGTCGATCACGGTCTCCATTTGAACTGGGGCTCGACTGGCTGGTGGACTTCAAAAAAGCCAACTTCAACGGCCGCCGGGCACTGGCGGAAGAAAAACGGCGTGGCTCGACCTGGCGTTTGGTCAAGCTGGATATCGAGGGTAACAAACCCGCAGAGCACTCCTACATCTATGCCGACAGGAAGGCCAAAAACAATATCGGCTTCACCACGTCAGCGACATGGTCTCCCGTGTGCAAGCAGAATATTGCTCTCGGTACAGTGAAGTGTCCGCACGGAAAAACGGGCGACAAGCTGTATGTAGATGTGTATTACCAGCGTGAGATGCACTGGTCACGAGTCATGGCGGAAGCAACCGTTGTCGACAAACCGTTTTGGGATCCGCCAAGACGAAGAATGACGCCACCCGGGCTTTTCTAAGAGGCAGACTAAGATGACAACAGATGCAGACCTGAAACCAGGCGATCGCTCGTACAGGAACTGGAAGAACGCGGCTGTCAGAGAGCTGGCAGCGGCATCGACGAAATTGTTTATCGACGGTGAATATGTTGACGCGCTCGACGGCGGTCGATTCGAGAGCATCAATCCCGCGAATCGTGACGTCATCGCGTCGATGTCCGCGGCAAATGAAAAGGACGTTGACCGGGCGGTAGCCGCGGCGAGAGCAGCCTTTCGCTCCGGCAGCTGGTCACGAATGGCACCACGCGAACGAATGCAGATAATGTACAAGTTCGCAAATCTCATCGATCAAAACACAGCACAACTCGCAGTTCTCGACACGCTCGACATGGGCAAGCCGATATCGGACATGCTGGAAGTCGATATCCCGGCCTGCGTCGAAACAATTCAGTTCATGGCCGAGTACATCGACAAGATGGAGGGCAGCGTAACCAGCACCGAGTCGGACGTGATGCATTACGTCCTGCGCGAACCCATTGGTGTTGTCGGTGCGATCTCACCCTGGAATTATCCGTTGCTGATGGCCGTGTGGAAGATTGCGCCGGCGCTCGCAGCCGGCAACACGGTCGTTCTCAAGCCTGCAGAACAGGCACCGCTGTCCTGCCTGAAGCTGGGCGAGTTGTTTGTTGAAGCGGGTGGGCCACCGGGTGTGCTGAATGTGATCAATGGCATCGGCGAAGTCGCCGGTAAGGCACTCGCGCTGCACAACGATGTCGACAAGGTGACCTTCACCGGTTCAACGGAAGTTGGCAAACTCATGCTGCAATACGCCGGCCAGTCGAACATGAAACGCGTTTCGCTCGAATGCGGCGGCAAGAGCCCGCAGGTGTTTATGAGCGATACGCCGGATCTTGAGCGAGCCGTTGCAGCCGCTTACAACGGTGTCTTTGCCAATATGGGCGAAGTATGCAACGCCGGATCCCGCATCCTGGTCGATCGCCCGATCTACGATGAGTTCATCGAACGATTTATCGCTGAAGGCAAGGATGCGTATGCGCCGGGCGACCCGCTTGACCCTGAAACGAACCTGGGGCCCCTGGTGACAGATGAAGCGCAACAGCGCGTACTGTCGTTTATCGAATCAGGTCGCGATGAAGGCGCAAAGCTCTGTTTTGGCGGAGATGCTCCCGACATCAACGGTTCGTACATAAATCCAACGCTGTTTACGAACGTCAACAATTCGATGCGAATTGCGCGTGAAGAAATTTTTGGCCCGGTTGCATCGATCATGCCGTTCGATGGCATTGATGAAGGAATCTCGATTGCCAACGACACCATCTATGGCCTCGCTGCAGGCGTCTGGACGAGTGACCTTAGCCAGGCACACAGAATGATTAAAGAAATAGAAGCCGGCATTATCTGGGTCAACAGTTTTGACGAAGGCGACATGACGCAGCCGTTTGGCGGCTACAAACAATCCGGCAATGCGCGAGACAAATGCATCGAAAGCATCATGAGTTACACGCAATCAAAGTCCGCGTGGATACGATTGAGTTAACGATTTATCAGGCCGTAAGGTTCTCAGCCTCTGCAAACTCTTCCTCAGTCTCTTCCAGATCCGGTGCGGATTTGATCGGAGTCGGCATGGCCATATCGACCTTGCCGTTAAACCGGGCACCGTCTTGCATGACCAACCGGGCACAGTAAACATCGCCATTCACCGTCGCGCCGCTGGCCAGTGATACCAGGCCGTCGCTGTGAATATCGCCATTCAGCTCTCCTTCTACAAGAACTGAACTCGCATGGATGTCGGCAGTAACCCGGCCTTGTTTGCCTATCGTCAGGTTCTTCTTGTGATGGGCGATCGTGCCTTCGATTGTGCCTTCGATCACCAGGTCCTCATCCGCTGACAGCTCACCTCGAAATACCAGCGTCGGTCCGATGACCGACACGTTTTTCGAGCGTATGGGTTGTTTTTCACCGATCCGCAGCGGCGAAGCCGCGGCCGAATCGTCGTTGTCCTGACCTCTCTTGAACATCACGTATCCTCCAAGTCGTTGCGGTTGCTGCTGACTGCCGTAAACAGAAGAATACTCCAGATTCGCACGAGTGGCACGTCCGGCCTGGTTACCGGAAATCCCGACGAGACAGCGTACGGATCAACACGAATTACGCTATATTAGCCCGCTTTCCGGAAGGCCAAATGCACTCTTATAGGATGATCATGACGCGATTACTTGCCCTGTGGGCAGCACTCTTCATCACTGCGTGTTCCACTGCGGACAACGGTTCAGCTCATACCGAGGCAGACTCCTCATCAGCCTGGAACCGGGGCGCGATGGTCGCTGCGGCCAACCCGCACGCGGTTGCCGCCGCTGTCGAGATGCTGGAGAGAGGTGGTCACGCCGTTGATGCCGCCATTGCTGCGCATGCGGTTCTGGGGCTGGTTGAACCACAAAGCTCCGGAATCGGAGGCGGTGCTTTCATGCTTGTCTATCGGCATGAAGACAGGAACCTGATCTTCTACGACGGCAGAGAAACCGCTCCGGCAGGAGCAACCGTCGATATGTTCATGCGGGATGGCGAGGTCATGGAATTCATGGAGGCCTGGCAAAGCGGAATCGCCGTCGGCGTCCCCGGCGCCGTTGCCTTGTACGGGATGGCACACGAAGCGCATGGCAAACTACCCTGGGCGGACTTATTCGAGCCAGCGATTCGGCTGGCGCAGGAAGGATTCAAAGTATCGCCACGAATGGCAGGGTTTCTCCCGAGAGTTGCCGAACTCGGTCGCCTTGATGAAACACCGGGTGCAGCAGAGTACTTCTACCCGGACGGCAAACCGTTGCAGGTCGGTTTCCTGCGCACCAATCCGGAGTACGCGGAAACCTTGTCCCGGATCGCAACGGAAGGCATCAATGCTTTTTATTCCGGCGAAATCGCAAAAGCGATCGCCAAAGCGACCCAGGCGGCACCCAACGGAGGCTCACTAACGACGGAAGACATCGCCGCTTACCGACCTGTTAAACGTGAGGCGATTTGTGGTGATTTTCGCGACGTGGACATTTGCTCGACAACGCCTCCATCGTCCGGTGCTGCACAGATTATGATCGGCGGCCTGTATGAACACCTGGCAGCCGAGAGCGCGACAAAAGCCGACAAAATAGCCGCGTTTGTTGACGCGCAGCGTCTCGCTTATGCCGACCGGGACCATTTTTTCGGCGACCCGGATGCCATCGAAATACCGCTCGACGATCTGCTCAACCCTGCGTACATAAAGCACCGGTCAACAGAACGTTTTGCACCTGGCGCCACTCCAACTCATGGCGATCCTGGAATGGTATTGCGCCGGGAAGTTGCTGCGACTCGTTGGGGCGTTGACACAACCCATGAAGTTCCGGGTACGACGCACATGTCGATCATCGATAATGAAGGAAATGCAGTAGCGATGACCGCCACGGTCGAGGCGCCCTTCGGATCATCACGATGGGTCGCCGGTTTCCTGCTGAATAATGAAATGACGGATTTTGCTCGCGAGGTCTCGGCAGATGGCAGGCCGGTAGCCAATGCCATTGCCCCCGGCAGGCGACCACGCTCGTCGATGTCACCTACCATGGTGTTTAACGCGGACGGAAGTCTCCTGATGGTCACTGGCTCACCTGGCGGCAATTCGATCCCGGCTTACGTCGCCAAATCGATCATTGGTGTGCTGGATTGGAACCTGTCCGCACAGGACGCCGTGGACTTCCCGAATATCATTGCGCGTGGCGAACAGGTCCGGGTAGAGGTTTCCGTGGAACCTGGCAAAGCCATCGCAACCGACCTGGCGCAGCGCGGTTACAAGGTACAAGAGCGCGACGGTGAAAACTCAGGTCTGCACGTCATCGTCGTGAGGCCGGATAAACTCGAAGGCGCAGCTGACAAACGTCGTGAAGGTAGCGTCGGAATCGTACCTGCTGAATAAACAGGCTCGTTACAAACCAGACGAAACATTCATTGCGACAGCAGGACCCGCTAAAGACAGGATAAATCGTCTCCGGCTTGATCCGGAGATCCTACCGCGAGGCTGGTTGACTCACCACGATGCGGTTACGGCCTGCCTCCTTCGCCTCGAGCAAGGCCCGATCTGCCTGAGAGATAAGCCTGCTCGCTGAGCCGTCGCCTTCATGCCACTCAGCCACTCCAATGCTGAGCGTAACCCGCCCCGTGTTCCGATTCAAAGATGTCTCGGCGACTGCCGACCGCACCCGTTCCGCAAATCTGCTCGCACCGCCAATCTGCGTTTCCGGAAGAATGATCAGGAACTCTTCGCCACCGTAGCGACCCAACCGGTCGCTGATGCGGCAATGCCTGGAGACCACCTGCGCGATTCGACGCAAAACCTTGTCTCCAAACTGGTGTCCGTAGGTATCGTTGAATTTCTTGAAGTGGTCGACGTCGAGCATGAGACATGCGAGGGCGCTGCCGTAGCGCTCGGCGCGCTCTACTTCATTGTCGAGCGCGTCCAGAAGTGCGCGCCTGCTAAGAACGCCCGTCAGCGCGTCGAAACGCGCCAGTTTCTCGGCGTTGAGCCTTGCTTCCTCCAGCTTTGCCATAACTGCCCTGATCTGCCGGTCTTTCGGACGGACGAATGCAAAGTAGGCGATTGTTGCGCCAATAAGAGCCAGCAAGCTGGCATCCACCAGCGCAAGCTTCCAATCGGCGAGGTTCACTTCAAACCAGTAGAAGGTCAGCATGATAACTATCTCGACCGCGAGCATTACCAGTGCGATCTTCACGATCGTTGCACCAAAGCCCGTGGCGGGCGGAAGGGATGCCTGTCTCACGTTCACCTCTTGCTCATCACGCTTGATTCACCGTCAGCGGCGCCGGAATAACCACGGTCGAACTGTGTTATCGCCACTGGACACGTTGGTGACGGAGCTGATTCCCTCATCGCTTCCTCCTTTGCCATGGTCCGGACATGTGACAATTACATGACTGGATCACCAGCTCGTATACGTATGAACCTGGTCTTCGGCGAACGCAATCCGGAATTACCCTTAGCTCGGGCGCTCCGGGTCGCTTTCCGCCACGTATGACTCTGCGATTCAAACGGTAGCAATTGCAGCCGTGGGCCAGCGTTATCGAAGTCAGGAGCAAATTCCGATTAACGCGAATGGCCTGTCAACCAGTGACAGAGTCGTCCGCGCGTCTGCCGAATATGCGAAGGATGCCAATCAGCAACGCGATGCCAAGTACGATTGAAATCAGTGGCGATAATCCGTAACCGCCGGGAATGGTACCCACCGCCAGGCCAACTGTTGCGACGAGAACAGCGTAAGGCATCTGTGTCCTGACATGCTCGATGTGATCGCAACTGCTGGCCATTGACGACAAGACCGTGGTGTCTGAAATAGGCGAACAATGATCCCCCCAAACTGCGCCTGCCAGGTTGGAAGCAATGGCGGAAAACATGATGTGCATATGCTCCGGGCTCTGCATATCATTGGCGCCCATCACAGCCCAGCTCAGCGGAATTACCAGCGGCATCAATATGCCCATCGTGCCCCAGCTCGTACCCGTGGTGAACGCGGTTACCGCGGAAAGAATAAATACGGTAGCGGGCACCAGTGCAACCGGCAGGTTATCCGCCAGGATCGAAACCAGGTATTCGGCCGTATGCAAAGCTGCTGTAACGCTGGATAGCGCCCAGGCCAGGACCAGGATGATCATCGCCAGCAACATTGCACGGGCACCGCCGTACCATGCGTCCACGGTCTCATGTGTTGTCAGTAAGCCCTGACTGATGGTCAGCACAGCTGCCGTTAACGCGGCGGCGAATGACGCCCACATCATCGCCTTGTAGGTTTCTGCCGAGCCAATAATATCCGTCAGCGTTTCACCCTCGCCTGTCAGAAACAAGCCAATAAGGAGTGCGGCGATCAGAACCACCAGCGGCACGAACCCGTTTACCGCACGCTGCGGAATGTCGGGTTTTGGGTCGAGGTTTTCGCCCTGCATGTTGGGCAAATCATCCGCATTGACCGGCGATACCTGGCCCCGGCGAGCGCGCAACTCCGCCTTGTACATGGGGCCCATGTCTTTTCCGGTCGTCGCGACCGCCAGAACGAATATGACGGCCAGGATCGGGTAAAAACTATACGGGATGGATTGCAGGAATATCGTGTACGCCGGTTGAGTGATCTCCGGGATCGCCGCCAGTGACTCGCCGATCAAGCCCACTTCATAACCAATCCAGGTCGTGATCAATGCGATGGAGACAACGGGTGCTGCAGTCGAGTCAACAATGTACGCAAGCTTTTCACGCGATATCAACAGCCTGTCTGCCAGCGGCCGGGCGGTATTTCCGACCACCAGCGTGTTGCTGTAATCATCGAAAAAAATCACGATACCCATTAACCAGATGGACACCTGTCCGCTGATGGCACTCGTTGCACGTTTGACCATCAGGTTGACTATGCCAACCATGCCGCCATTGCGGGTAATGATGCCAACCATGCCGCCAATCATCATCGAAAACAGAATAATGGCCGCGTGATCGGCATCTGCCAGCGCATTCGATACGAATACCTGGAAACTATCCATCAAGCCACTTGCTGCGCCGTGCAGGGAAAATGAGCGCAACGCGGTTGCGCCGAACCAGACACCCACCAGAAGCGCCGGAATCACGCTGCGTAAGGTCAGTGCGACCAATATCGCGAGCAAGGGCGGTGTAACTGAAACCCAGCCGGGCAGCACCCGCACCTCTCCGGTCGCTACCGCACCTCCCTCTTCCGACACAGCAACCTGGAACATTCCGCTGCTGCTAAATTGAACGTCAATGAATTCAGCGTGACCGCTAGAATCGGCGATCTCTCGATACGACGATTGTTCGAGTTCCAGTGTAATCGCAACGCCGGGACTGGCGCCGACGACAGTAATCGTCGTTGGCACTTCGGTCAGCGCAAGGTCCGGAACGGTCAGTTCAAGTGAGGTCGCATTGGCGATGGCTGGAAGAAATGCCAGCAATGCGTACAGGCTAAGTTTATTGATGTTGTTTACCCGAGAGCCAGTTCCTGTGAACAGGATACTAACAGTCCTCCCCGGCTATCAGAAATCCGGACTAAGCCGCGCTGCCGCATGGCACAAAGAAGCACCAAGCTCCGCACGACGCGACGGACCAAAGCGGTTCGACGGACCACAGATCGAGAGCGTGCCCTGCACGTCGCCCATTGCGCCGCGAATAACGGTCGCTATGGCCGTAAAACCCTCTTCAAGTTCATCCACGGTTACGGCATAACCGCGTCGGCGGATGTCGAAAAGCTGCGGTTGAATGGCTTCTCTGTCGGTCAGCGTTTTCGCCGTCAGCGGGTAGAGATCCGTACCGAGCTTGTTGATGCCATCTTCCTCGAACGCCATGTAGGCCTTCCCCGACGAGGTCGCATGCAGTGGCCAGGTCGTGCCGACATTCGCTGCCGCCCCTACAACATGGCGACCGATCACCTCATCAAGGATCAACATGGAACCTTCCACCGGCACTTCCAGCGTCGCGGTCTCGCCCGACTCACGCGCCAGGGTCTTCAGCATCGGCCGCACCCGCCTGCGCAAGTCGCTGCTTGCCAGCGCCTGCACGCCAAGGGCCATCAGGCCCGCGCCAAGGCTGTACTGGCTACTGGTTGGGTTGCGTTCGATCAGCGATTCGCTTTGCAGCGCACGAAGCAGGCGATGCGTGGTTGTTTTGTTCAGCCCGGCAGCCTTGCTGAGCTCCGCAAGGGACAATTCCGGTCGCTCGATGGTGAACAACTTCAGCAGCCGGATCGCTCGAAGCGCCGCTTGCGCGCCTTGTGGAGGTCGTGGATCCTGCATGTTGTTATATCCATAATATGATCTTGTATTCCATATTATGGCCATGCGGATGAAAAATGTCGAGTCAGCCTAACGCGATTTATGATTGTCCCGCAGGATTCGTTTCGCGGCGTTATACCCGGGCGCGCCGGTAACGCCGCCACCGGGATGGGTGCCCGCTCCGCACAGGTAGAGACCATCGATCGGGGAGCGATATTGAGCCCAGCCGGGGACCGGGCGCATGTGAAAAAGCTGCGCCATGTTGATGTCGCCGTGAAAAATATTGCCCTCGGTAATGCCGAAACGCTGTTCCAGATCCGATGGCGTCAATACGTCCCTTGCAACCACGGCGTCGGGCACATTCGGCGCATAGCGACCAATGATCTCAACTACCTTGTCTCCCAGTAACTCCTTTTCAGAATCCCAGCTCGAGCCTTGCAACTGGTAGGGAAGATATTGAACGAACGTCGTAAGCACATGACGACCTTCTGTCACCAGGTCAGGGTCGACGTTTGAGGCCAGGACGCAATCCACCCAAAGGTGATCCGGCACTTCACCGCGCATCGCCTGGTTGTAGATGTCCTCCGCCTCCTGCAGGGACGGCGCAAGTGTGAACAGGCTGCGTTGTGTCCGGGTATGCGAGGCGGGCATTCCGGTTACCTGCGGTTCCTGCGACAACACCAGGTTTACTTTCGCACACGGCCCCGCCATTTTGATACCGGCGATGTCACGTCGAAATTCGGCGTCCAGATCGGACTCCGCCAGCAACGACAAGTAGGTGCGCTTCGGATCCGCGTTCGAAATGACAATATCGGCATCAATAACGTCGCCATTTGCGAGCGTTATACCCTGCACTCGCCCTGCATTCTGATTTATGCTGCGCACTTCGCAGTCCGTGCGAATTTCAACACCCTGATCGCGGGCCGATGCGGCCATCGCCTCCGTTATTGACCCCATGCCGCCGATGACATGACCCTGGAACCCCTGGATGTCGTCGTCACCACCGCTGAGCAAATGAAACAGCAAACCCATGGCTGTGCCGTCGTGATAGGGGCCGCCATGTTTTCCATAAAGGCTGTTGGAAAGGATCAGTCGCTTTAGTGCATCCGACTCGAAGTTGTTATCAAGAAAGTCACCGAGTGAGCCGGTAAGGAAGCGCGTCAGGGCGGAAATCTCCCTGGCCTTGATGCCGCGGAAGCGCCTACCTACACGCAACAACTCAAGCAAACGGCCAACCCCTCTGCGTTCCGTGTCCGGTGGCGCTTCCAGAAAGAAGGGCTGCAGATACGATGCGAGGTTTTGCAATTCATACTCAACCGCGAAAAACCGGTCGACGTCCCGCGGCGCTTTTGCTTCGAGCTCCGATTTCATTCGATCCTGGTCCGACCACCAGGAAATGACCTCCCCGCCAGGCAATGCAGTTTGCACACCCGGATCGCAGGCGACCATCCGAAGTCCGTAGTCTGCCAGCTTGAGATCGCGAATAACTTCCGGGCGCAGCATGCTTGCGATATACGATGCGGTGGATACGCGACAGCCTGGCGCGGCAACGCTATCGATTTCCTCGGTAACTGCGCAACCACCGACAACCGGGCGTCTCTCGAGCACCAGTGTATTTATCCCGGCGCGGGCGAGGTAGTTGGCGGTCGTCAGCCCGTTGTGGCCGGCGCCAATGATAATCGCGTTCGTTTTTTTATTGCGCATCATAGCAACCGATCAGCGAGTCGTTTTCAGATGAGATCACAGTGAAAATGCGATATCGTTCAGATATACATATCAAGTGAATCATATTCAGGAACCCTGGAACAGTGGCAAAATCAAAAACAAGAAGGCACAGCACAGAACTAAAGACGTTCCTTCAGAGACGACCAAAAGCAGATGTCGTTGATTTACTGATTACGGATATCACGGGCGTTCTCCGCGGTAAACGCGTGCGCCATGATGAGTTTGCAAGCCTCTACAACGACGGATTCAGTTTTCCAGGTGGCACGGTGCTGCTCGACACACTGGGTGATTGCATCCCGGGCATCCAGTGGTCAACAGACGATGGCGATCCGGACGTTGATGCTTCCGTGGTTCGGGGCAGCCTGGCACCTGTACCGTGGGCCAAAGCACCAAGCGGTCAGGCACTGTTTCGACTGCATACACAAGATGGCAAACCGTTTTTCGCCGATCCTCGTTATCTTGTCGAACGTACGCTTGAGCCATTGAGCAAAATGGGCCTGAAGGTTGTCATGGCGTGTGAGCTGGAGTTTTATTTACTCGATGCCAACGCCGAACAACCGACGCCGAGCGTCTCTCGTGTACCCGGAACAACTCGGCCGCAACCCGGGCCCCAGGTATACAACCCGGATGACCTGTGGGACATCGATGATTTTCTCAATGATTTGAACGATGTCTGCAACGCCCAGAATATTCCGGCCGGCACAGCCACATCGGAATTCGCACCGGGGCAATTTGAAATAAATCTGCACCATATTGATGACCCCGTGCTTGCCTGCGATCACGCTGTTTTGTTGAAGCGTGCAATCAAGGCGATTGCGCGGCAGCACGGATTTGTTGCGTGCTTTATGGCGAAACCATTCGAGGAGGACTCCGGCTCCGGTCTGCATATTCATATGAGCCTGTATGACCGAAATGGCAAAAATTATTTCTCGCAGGGCAAGGAAAAAATGGCACTGCCACCCTATTCTGCACGGTTTAGACATGCCATCGGTGGCCTCGCAAAGACTATGGTCGATGCGACAGCAATTTTCGCGCCCAACGCGAATTCATATCGACGGTTACGTCCTGAAATGTTTGCGCCGGTCGAACCTAACTGGGGCACGAACCACCGGAATGTTGCGTTGCGAGTACCGGTGTCCGGCGAAAACAATCTGCGCATCGAACACCGCGTGTCCGGTGCGGATGCGAATCCCTACCTGGTGACAGCAGCCATCCTGGCTGGTATTCATTACGGCCTTAAGAATCGATGCGACCCTGGTCGCATGGTCGAAGAAGGCGAGGTGTTGAAGCTTAAACAAAAAATACCGAGCCGCTGGGATACGGCGCTGGACAAGATGGCAAGGAGTAAGATGCTTGCCGATTACCTTGGTTCTGATTTCTGCAAAGCCTATGTTGCGAATCGGCGCGATGAGTCACGGCGCTTCCACAACACAGTCAGTGAGCTGGACTTCGATTGGTATTTACGGGCTGTTTAATAAATTTGGCTTCAGCTCGCCGCTCCTGCGCGTCCGTGCGCACGCGGCATACCGTCCATCCGTGGACATAAAAAAGACCCGGCATAGTGCCGGGCCTTTTTCATTACTTGTGACTTATCTTCCTAGAAACTAGCCGAAATTCTGGCATACCAGAAGCCACCATTCGCCCCGTATGGAGACGTAAGCGGGTCTTCCACACCGAGGAACACCAATGTGCGGTATTATTCATGGTCGGGGAAGGTATCGAAAATTTTGATATCACCGGTGGTAAAGGTAAAAATATAGTTGAGTG
>PVMS01000301.1_pt1 | contig 13083 bp, 11 predicted proteins | sample 1853461 | NCBI WGS metagenome assembly PVMS01 (sample SAMN08582032, study PRJNA380276) | Marine sediment metagenome, whole genome shotgun sequencing project. | isolation source: ocean sediment barecode stripped | collected 2017 | reverse complement strand
CCCAACCGGTTGTGTGTTCCAGTAAATGCGCCACCCGGATTGGGTCGGTGGCTTCCCATTGATTGGTGAATTTGAGATCCGGAACCAGGTCAGCAACGCGGTCATCCAGTGAAAGCTTGCCTTTTTGGACCAGTTTGAGTATCGACAGGGCAACAAACATTTTTGAAGTTGAGCCAATCCGGAACATGCTGTTCTCATCGGCATCGATATCGTTCTCAAGGTTGGCTTTGCCGAGCGCCTCTACCCAAACCGGCCCGTCTTTATTGACCACCGCAATACCCACGGCGGGTATTTCTTTTGCTTTCATGACATCGATGATTGCGGTTTTCAGCTCTGCCAGTGTGGCGGGTTTGATCGCTTCGTCATCGGCGAAGGTGATCCCGGTCGTCAGTAACACAATGAATGTGATGATGAGTTTCAGAAGGGTTTTTTTATTGTTCATCTATATTTCCATTGCCTTGCAGCTTTTAAAACAAGGATGTTTCAATCGGGAGTTTGTGGCCACCATACACCACCATCGTCTTCATCCTCAGCGCCAATGCTGAGCTTGCCGCCAGCCTGCAGATTACCACCGGGCGCGGCAACGCTTTCAAATTTATGATGATCGCTGGTAAGCAGAACTGAATAAGTGCCTAGCAGCACAGGTCTGGCCGGTGAGGTGTAATCGCATAGCGCTGCTTTCCCGTGATGCTCGGTTTGATCCACACATACTACGCCCAATTGGTACAGGACACTTTGATAGGGTGGTGTGTCACTGCCGCTGTCGTAGGCAGCAGTGGCAAACAGCCTGTGGCGGGCATCAATGTGCAGACCCGATATATCGCGCCACTCCGGGTCTTTGAAAAGGCCCTTTCCGGGTGCCACGATACCCTGGGTGTCGGCGCTGGTGGTCCACTTGATTTTCCGCTCAGAAAGCGGCTGTCCTGTGTCGTACTCACCCCAATGCAAGGATCCGGTATGGCTGCCCTTGCCACCTCTTTCACCCACGATCACCAGGTATTTTGCGTCCTCGCCAGTACCCGGGTTGATCTGCACGCAGGCCATGCCTTCAAAGTTTTCTTTGGAGTGCGGGAAATCGTTGGATTCTTCAAATACCGGCTCCGAAATATCGGGTAATCTGAGGTCGGGAATATCAAAGACCGTTGCTGTTGCGCTTTTTTCAGCTAGCTCCAGACGCAGGTGGAATATACGCCCCAGCCAGTCCTGGTGGATGATTTCGCCATTAATGCGTTTGTCCGTTCGGCCGCTTTCGGCGACCAGAACTTCATTGTCAGACAGCCTGCAGGCAGATTCCATATCATCCGACGCCTTGCCGGACCGATTCCAGGCGCTCATCTCGATATTAACGGGGGAATAGGTGTAACCATCATCGGCGGAAGCATGAATGATGCCCAGGCGATTGAGATGAATTTGCCTGGGCCCGGTATGCAAATCATGCACGACCAGATGAGAATTTTCATTCAGTTTGGCCGAACCACTGATGCCTCTGTATTTACTCTTGTAGCGAATGCATCCCGTGTCAGAGGCAGTGCAGCGACCAAGGTTGTCTGGTTTTGTTAACGGTGTTGTGTCTGCGTGCCTGAAGATAAAGCCATAGACGGCAAGGATAATCAAAAAGGCAATAATAACGCCCGCGAGGAGCTTGTTCGCTTTCATCTTCTCATTTTGGATTCAACCTGATCAGCCTAGCCTATCTTCTTTGCATGGCAAATGCGAAAATGCACCGCTTGATTATTTCAGTGCAGCTATGCGGGGCGGGCCCGCATAGCTGTAGCAGGTCGTTCTTACTGAATTTCCTCGACCGGTGGATCTTCAAAATTATCAGCATCTGAATTGCCGAGGCTGTTTGTACGTTGGTGTTGCTTTAGCTCATACTCAGCCTGAAGTTTTGACTGCTATTGTACGACCACTGCAATTCTTTAATGGTCAGCTTGCTGGCTTGTAGTGATATGGCGTTTTAACCACGCAAATGCCATCCAGCCAACCAGGATATTGGCAATGGTGCTTGCTGCAAACAACCCCTGTAAGCCGAAAAGCCAACGACCCGCAAACGCCAGTGGCAAAAAGATGAAGACCACTCGCGCAGATGAAATCATCACGCTGGGCAGAGGCCTGCCGGAACCATTGAAGCTGGCATTGACCGCCATCACAATACCGTAAGCACCCCAACTCCAGGATACGATCCAGATGTAGCTGGTTGCGACCGACTGGATCTCGATTGAGTTGGTAAATAGCGCGGCCAGTGGCTGTGCTAAAAGACTCATGCTGATCGCCAGTACCAGCCCGAAGCCCAGGCTGAATTGCATGATGATGCGGCGGGCTTCGAGTAAGCGGTCAAATTTTTGTGCACCGAAGTTCTGCCCGAAGAACGGGCTGGAAACTGCCGAGAGGGCATAAAACGGGATCAATGCCATCGGTTCAAGACGCATGGCGATGCCATATCCGGCAACCGCATTGATGCCAAAACCTGCCACCATGGCAACTACAATCGCACTTGATAGCGGGATAATGGCATTGGTGACAATCGCCGGTATGCCGATTTGCAGCATGTGTTTCCATGAGTCGAGGATATCCTTCAAGGGTGCGATGACACTGGCAAAAACGTTGAGGCGCTGGTTCAAATGCCAGATCGTATATATCAACATAAAGGCGACAGAAATCAGCGTGGCTACCGCAGCGCCCTGGATTTCCAGGCGCGGGAAACCAAACCAGCCAAAGATGAATAGAGGGTCCAGTACCAGGTTGAGCAGTGCCGAAGCGATGATGATCTTGCTTTCCAGCAGAGCATTGCCACGTGCCCGGATCGAAGCCAGGCAGGTCCACAAAGCAGAGTCCAGCGGCGCGACCCAATACCAGGTACTCATATAGGCGGTAATCTGCGGCATCAGTTCTGCCGGTGCGCCCAATAATGCAAACACCGGTTCGATGGTGGCCAGTCCGATCAGGCAAAGTATCAGCGCCACCAGCGTGGCCAATATCGCGGTGTCAGTGGTTAAGCGCCTGGCCAGGCTCTGATGGTTTTTGCCCACTGCACGGGAAACGCACGAGGCCGCTCCGGCCTCAAAACCAATTCCGATGCCATACATCAGCCAGATCACCGGCAGGGTAAAACCAATGGCTGCCAATGGCGCATCACCCAATTGACCGATAAAGAAAAGATCAACAGCTTCAAAGGAAAATATTGCGACCAGCCCCAGCGCGAACGGCGCACCTTGCCGTCTCAGATGTCCGGCGACGGGCCCCTTGGTCAGGTCAACGGTCATGCTGATGCCTCACCCGTGGCTCACTGCCCGGGTGTCAACGTGCCCTTGCGTAGATGTAATGACAAGCTCTTGTTTACTTCGTGTTGACAGGCCAGTCGCCAACCCTGTTCACGCAGGCGCCTGGGGACGATCCCAAGTTCAATGCTATTGGCCTCAGGTGCTTTTGAAACATCAAACTGAACCCTGCACTTGCCGCATTCCCCGCCGCCACCGCAGATGGAAGGCAGGTTGATATCGTGGGTCGCGAGCGACATAAACAGGTTACTACCCTTTCTGAGTTTGACTTGTTGCGGTGCGCGAACCTCGGGGTCAATCAGGGTAATTCTGACCATGGATTGTTTGCCGAGAATATTCAGAAAATAAAAGTCATGCCGGTTGAAGCTATAGAACAGCAAAATGAACCCGCTGAGCCCGAGCCAGATGGCTATTAAAGCAATTATGATAATCAGCGAGTTGTTGATGTCCTCATGGCCGGAGTAATCCATGATGTGCAGCATCCAGAAGAAATCGAAAACCCGCCAGTAGCTATTACGGCGCTCAAGGATTTCGCCTGTCGATGCGGAAACATAAATGGATGTATTTGAGCTATCCGAAAAATTGACCCGCCAATAGTTACCGCGGGAGTTGCGGGTTTCCAGATCAGGTGCAACACTGCTTTCGACCGACCTCACCACACCGTTACCGGTGAAATCCTGCTGCGCCAGAACCCTGGCGTCACTTTCACTGGTTTTGAGGACTTCGCCATTGCTGGCATTGACCAGGATGGTGCCATCCATGCGCCTGATCCGGTAAATTGATTGACCGTGCATGTCTTCCAGGCTGACGCTGAGTGCGCCATCAAACAATTCGGCTGATAACTCACGCGGTTCCAGCAAGTTGGTATCAGCGATCACATTCGTTCGCTGTGAGCTTTGTTGTGCCCATTCTGCGCCACTGACTTTCTCAGGATTCAGCAGGCTTAGCATCAATCCGCTGAGCAACCAGAGTAATAGTTGGATGCCCACCAGCAAACCAATCCATTTATGCACTTTTTTAAGAAACACCATCATTTGACAGCGGTCTTCTTTTTGCGACGTCCGCTAAAGCTGTAAAACAACAACCACAGTCCGGTAATGGCAAACGTGAGACCGGTTACTTCTGCCGTTTTGAGTAACAGGTTATGCACATCCGAGCGCTGGTCATAATCCATGATGTGTAACATCCACAGAAAATCAAAAATCCGCCAGTATTGGTGTCTGCGGGTGACCAGCCTGCCCGAGTATGGGTCGATGTAGAAACTGGTCGAGAAACGATCATCGAAATCAACCCGCCACAACGGCAGTTGCCGGGTCTGGATTTCCATGGGCGCATCCTGGGTGATCAAAGCGACGCTGGTGATGTTTGCATCGCCGTTGAAATGAAACCTGGCGATTTTTTCTGGCGGTGTCTTCATTTAACGGCGATACGATTTCGCCACTTTCAGGATCCATCAGATAACGTTTTTCGGCCGTGGTGATAGCAATAAAAGTTTTTTCCATGACCGGTCTGAGGCCAATATGGCTTGCATCGGGGTATTTCGAGCGCAAGGTGGCGATGCTCCACGGGCTTGAAACCGGCACCACGATGGTCTGCTGCATATTCCTGACCAAAGGGTCGCCGTGGATAAAATCCAGGTCGACGATCACCATGTACAGACCGGTTGCCAGCCATATCAAGACCTGGATACCAATAAATAGCCCAATCCATTTGTGAAAAGTCCGGGCGAGGATATTGCCACGCTTAATCATGTCGGGTTTCCGAAAGGGAATTCCTGCCAGCGCTTGTCTTGGTCAGCCGATTTTTCTTTTGAGCGAAATACGTCATAATTTATTAATCGTTATGGTGAGTAAGAATACCAGTCTTACGCGGGAAAGTTTAGATTATGCCAAATCAGGCCCAGTGGTTTCTTCTCCAGGACTGTCGGAATCTGGCAACGATGCTTGACTTGGAGTTGACTTCAGGATTTAAACTAGGCAATGAAACACTCCGGGTCGTTGATCAGGGGAATGATTCAACAGCCACTCAACCACGATGAGGCAACCACTCAGGTATGAATAATCCTGCCCACAGTGCAACAAAACCCACTACACCGCGGGTTGAAACCGGCACCACCTGGGTGACGCTGTTTGCATCGACGGGCACGCTGATCTGCTGCGCCTTGCCCATCGTTTTGGTGACATTCGGTATGGGCACCGTTGTCGCATCGCTGACCAGTACATTTCCTTTTCTTATTGCTCTGAGCCAGCATAAAGATTGGGTTTTTGCAGGTTCCGCGGTCTTGTTGATGTTTTCAGGCTGGTTGATGTACCGTCCGGGCAGAGCCTGTCCGGTTGACCCGGAGCTGGGTGTTTTGTGTGACCGGACACAGATCTGGAACCGCCGCATTTACTGGACTTCCATAATTTTGTGGGGTGTCGGTTTTTTTGCGGCTTTTCTCGCCTTGCCGATACGTATTTGGCTGGATATTTAGGGAGCCTCTGATATGAAAAGTATAGTAGTTTTGATCATGGCGTTGATGTTTTGGGCGCCCGTTGCGAGCGCCGCTGAGACCCATATTCTGTTGGGTGTTAATGGTATGAGCTGTCCGTTTTGCGTCTTTGGGATTGAAAAACAACTGAAAAAAATCGAAGGTGTTGAGGCTGTCAGCACCGATTTGCCGCATGGTGAGGTCTGGGTTGAAACGACCGGTAAAGACGTGCTCACCGAGGATGTTGCACGCGACCTTCTAAAGGATGCAGGCTTTACGCTAAGGTCGTACGAAACGCATGAAGGTGCAAAGCCAGATCATCTTGATCATGAACCCGGGCAAGACGGTTGAAACTTCATTCTATCGGCGTGCGGGTAGCAATTTGCCTGCTATTGAACTGGTTTACCATCATAGTGGTTCAAGCAGCACCGATCACGTTCAATACCGCGCTACCGGTTGGAAAAAGTGAGTTTATTAACCGTGAACAGCTGGTTCTGACACGATCTGGTTCGGATCCGTCGGGCCTGGGGCGCAAAGTAGAGGTCAATGCGTTAGTTTCGGTACTTGCCTACGGCATCTCCGGCAAGCTGACCATGTTCGCTGTTTTGCCCTACCTTGATAAACAACTCAGTTTTCCATCAACCGATGTTGCTTCAGTGAAGCGAAGCAGTAAAGGTTTTGGCGATACTTCTGCATTTCTGCGCTATACCATCCATCAGAACGATCAGCGTGGCAGCACATTTCGCCTGGCAGCATTTGCTGGAGTGAAGATACCGACCGGAAGTGATAACGCAATGGACTCACTGGGGCAATTACCCGTGCCGTTGCAATCCGGGAGTGGATCATGGGATTGGTTTGGAGGTCTTGTAGGCACCAGGCAAACGCTTGCTTACCAGGTAGATACCCAGTTTTCATATGCGGTCAAAACACAAGCCAATCATTTTCAAGCTGGCAACGAAGCCAGGATCGACAGTTCGTTTCAGTATCGTCTTTCCCCGCGTACATTAACATCCGGCGTGCCCGCATATGTATATGGGGTGCTGGAAACCAATATCATCCAGCGTGGTAAAAACACCATCATGGGGTTGAATGACCCGAATTCAGGTGGCTTCAGCATCTTTCTGGCACCGGGTATACAGTATGTAACACGGCGTTTCATCCTCGAGGCCGCGGTGCAGATTCCCGTGCTGCAAAATCTCAATGGCAACGCCCTGGAAAACGACTATATTGCGAGAACAGGGTTCCGATGGAATTTTTGACCAGTTATTATGAAAGTGCACCTTGAACTGTTCCCCGCTAATGTCTGTTCACCTTGCGTAGACGCCAAGCTGGTCATGTGAACACTAACTTACCACCACCTGGCCCCTGTACATCCCCATCTGGCAGGTAAATGCGTATTCGCCCGGTTCGTCATATCGAATGGATATATCCAGGGGTTTGTTCAAAGGCAGTTCACGACTGACTGTCAGGCCATCGAATTTAACGACTTCGGCACATGCTGTCGGATCTTCCCGGATAAAGCGGAAGGTGGTCGCCTTGCCAACCGGGATGGCGATACGGTCAGGTTGGTAGACCCCATTGAGCACATGGATTTCGACCACACCTTCAGTGGCCTCAGTACTCGTACGTTTGCCGGCTAACCAGAACCACCAGATGACGGCGGCCATTAACGACAAACCGCCAATATTAACAATCAGGGTGGTCATGATGATTCACTCCCGAAGCGAAATAATCGTAGACGGTTGGCATTGGTAACCACGGTAACCGATGAAAATGCCATCGCGGCACCAGCGATAATCGGGTTGAGCAGAACGCCGATCACCGGATAGAGCACACCTGCTGCGAACGGGATGCCTGCGGCGTTATAGAAAAATGCCCCAAACAGGTTCTGGCGGATATTCTTCAAGGTCGCACGTGATACCTCGATAGCGTCGGCGACACCATGCAGAGAACCGCGCATCAGCGTGATATCCGCACTTTCAATGGCAACGTCGGTACCGGTGCCTATGGCAAAGCCGACATTGGCCAGTGCCAATGCCGGTGCGTCATTGATGCCGTCACCGACCATTCCAACGCTTTCTCCCCTGGCCTGTAAATCAGCGATCTGGTCCTTTTTATCATCCGGCAGGACTTCGGCACGAACTTCGTCAATGCCTACCTGGTCTGCGACCGCTTTGGCAGTGCGCTGGTTATCGCCGGTCAGCATGACGATTTTCAAACCATCAGCCTGCATGCGTTTGATCGCGGCTACAGAGTCTTCCTTGATTGGATCTGCAACCGCTATGATGGCGACCAGTTGGCCGGCGCTTGCTAGAAACATGGGAGTCCAGGCTTTCTCAGCCATTTCCTCACTGCTTTTGAGAGATGCCGCATCGATTTGAACGGCAAATTCCCGCATCAATTTTTGATTACCAAAAAGAAGTTCCTGGTGGTTGACCAGACCTTTGACACCGTGACCTGCAACAGCCTCGAAAGCTTCAACCGGGTATGTGTCCAGTTGACCTTGCCTGGCAGCATCAATGATTGCCTCTGCCAACGGGTGCTCGGAACCGGTTTCCAGGCTGGCGGCCAAAGATAATGCAGCATTTTCTGTGAGTTCCCCAACAGCGGAGATTTCAACGATCTCAGGCCGCCCGGCGGTGATGGTGCCGGTTTTGTCCAGCACCATGGTTGTTAGCTGGGAAGCAGTTTGCAGCGCTTCGCCATTGCGAATCAAAACACCCGCTTCGGCCGCCTTGCCAACACCCACCATGACTGACATGGGCGTGGCCAGACCCAGCGCACAGGGACAGGCTATGATCAACACGGTGACGGCGGTGACGATGGCATAGACCGCCCGCGGGTCCGGGCCGAAATTGAACCATACCAAAGCGGAAGCGATGGCGATCAGCATCACCGTCGGCACAAAAATACCGGCAATCACATCAGCCAGCTTGCCAATCGGCGGTTTTGAATTCTGTGCCTGGCGAACCATTTTGATGATTCGCGCCAGGGCCGTATCTGCACCGACCCGGGTGGCGCGATACAGGATGCTGCCGGTTTTATTCAGCGTGCCGGCAGATACCTCGTCGCCTTCGCTCTTTGAAACCGGAACCGGTTCACCGGTGAGCATGGATTCGTCGATATTGCTTTGACCGTCGCTGACCACGCCATCCACCGCAATTTTTTCACCGGGTCTTACACGCACAATATCCCCTACGACCACGCTGGCAATGGGCACGTCAATTTCGCGTCCGTCGCGTATCACGCGGGCCGTTTTTTCCTGCAAATCCAGTAAGCGGCGGATGGCCTGTGAAGTTCTGCCGCGGGCTTTTTGTTCCATGGCTTGGCCCAGGTTGATCAGGCCGATGATGATGGCGGCTGCTTCAAAGTACACATGACGGGCGATCTCCGGCACCAATTCAGGGAAAAGCACAATGACGGTTGAGTATAGCCACGCCATTCCAGTACCAAGTGCAATCAGTGTGTCCATGGTGGCAGAATGCGCCTTGAACGCCTGCCAGGCGCCAATATAGAAATGCCGACCGGCCAGCACCAGCACTGCCAGTGTCGCCACCGCCATGGAAAGCCAAAACCAGCGCAACCCGGTCCAGCTTGTGTCAATGCCGGATTCAAAAAAACCGAATATCATCAGGGGTACACCAACCATCAGGGCGATGGCCGTGTTACGCATTAACTGACGGTAGTAATCCTGATTTGCCTGGTCGGCATCTTCATAGGAGTCAGCACGGTCAATGACAGCCTCATAGCCGGCATCGGCCACCGCGGCCACCAAAATCTCATCGCTGATACCACCTTCGACATAGACTTCCCGGTCGGCAAGATTGACACTGATATTGCCGATGCCAGGCACCTCCCGCAGTGAGCGTTCAATCGGCTTCTGACAGGATGCACAGTGCATACCGCCAACCTTCAGGACGGTCAGGGTATCGTCATGATCTTTCATTGTAGTCTCCAGTTCTGACCGGCAATCCTCAGCCGGCGTTGACCTTTTTCAATTTCCATTCCTGCCAGACCAGAAATACGGCAGGTATAACCGCCAGGGTCAGAATGGTGGCGCTGACCATGCCACCGACCATCGGTGCGGCAATACGACGCATGACCTCGGAACCGGTGCCACCGCCCAACATGATTGGCAGCAAGCCGGCAATGATCGCGGCAACCGTCATCATGATGGGCCGAACCCGCATCAGGGCTCCGTCGTGGACGGCATTTTCAATATCCTCACGCTGCATGTCTCTGCCCGCCTGCTCGGCCGCAAGCCGATGAGTATTCATCGCCTGTTTCAGATACACCAGCATGACCACACCGATTTCAACGGCCACCCCGGCCAGGGCAATGAAACCGACGCCAACGGCCACCGAAATATTGTAGTCAAGCAGGTAGAGAAGCCATAAACCACCAGTCAGTGCCATCGGCAAAGTGCCAAGAATAATCAGCACTTCAGTGATATTTCTGAAATTCAGAAACAGCAACAGCATGATGGTAATAATGGTGATCGGGATGACCAGCTTCAAGTGCTGCTTGGCCCGTTCCATGTATTCATATTGCCCCGACCAGGTAATGGAATAACCGGCCGGTAAATCGACCTGCTCAGCAACAGCCTTGCGGGCAGCTTTGACATAAGAACCGAGATCAACACCAGCGATATCCACATAAATCCAGCCATTCAGGCGGGCGTTTTCGCTTTTGATCATTGGCGGGCCATCTTCGATACGCAAATCAGCGACTGCCTGCAGTGTTATATGCTGGCCGGAAGGTGTAACGATCGGCAGCAGTTTTAGTTTCTCCAGCGAATCACGCATGCTGCGTGGATAACGCACATTGACCGGGTAGCGCTCGAGACCTTCAACCGTTTCAGTGACATTCATTCCGCCGATAGCGGTGCTGACCACGTCCTGGACATCGTCGATGTTGAGTCCATATCGGGAGGCGGCTTCACGGTTTATATCCACTGTCACATAACGTCCGCCGGCAACCCGCTCTGCATAGGCTGAGGTGGTGCCGGGTACGGTCAACAATACTTTTTCGATTTCCTGACCGATCCCCTGGATGACGGACAGGTCAGCACCGCCGATCTTGATGCCGACCGGGGTCTTGATGCCGGTGGCCAACATGTCAATACGGGTTTTGATGGGCCATACCCAGGCATTGGTAACACCTGGCAGTTTGAGGCGCTGGTCAAGCTCAGCTTTGATGCTGTCGATGGTGACACCCGGCCGCCATTCGGATTCAGGTTTCAGTTGTATGACGGTTTCGATCATCGTCAAAGGCGCCGGATCGGTTGCTGTTTCAGCGCGCCCGATCTTACCGAATACGCTTTTGACTTCGGGTACTGTTTTGATCAATTTGTCGGTCTGTTGCAAGAGTTGCTGCGCTTTGCCGATAGATATGCCGGGGAAGGTCGTGGGCATATACATAATGTCACCCTCATTCAGATCGGGCATAAATTCCGACCCCAGTTTGGTGGCTGGCCACATTCCCACGAGTACCAATAGCGCTGCAGCCGTCAGGACAAGAAATGGCCGCTGGGTAACGACTTTGATCAATGGCCGGTAGGCCCATATCATCAGGCGGTTGAGCGGATTTTTATGTTCCGGGGTAATTTTGCCGCGAATAAAATAGCCCATCAGAACAGGCACCAGGGTAATCGACAAAATCGCGGCGCCAGCCATGGAATAGGTCTTGGTGAAAGCCAGTGGGGCAAACATCCGGCCTTCCTGGGCCTGAAGCGTAAACACCGGCAAAAAGCTCAAGGTGATGATCAGTAGTGAGAGGAACAAAGGTGGTCCGACTTCAGTGGCCGCTTCAGAAATGGTCGCCCAGTGGTTTTTGGGATCGTAGTCCGATTGCTCCATCTTCTTATGCACGGTCTCGATCATCACAATGGCAGCATCGACCATGGCGCCGATGGCAATGGCGATACCACCCAAAGACATGATGTTGGCATTCAGACCCTGGAAACGCATCACCAGGAACGCAATGATAATACCCACCGGCAACGACACGATGATGACCAGTGAGGAACGGAAATGGAACAGGAACAGAATACATACCAGCACCACCACCAGGAACTCTTCCACCAGCTTCATCTTGAGGGTGTCGACGGAACGGTCGATCAGGGCAGAACGATTATAGGTCTCCACGATTTCGACACCGTCGGGCAGGCTGTCCTGTAGTTCAGCCAGTCTTTTCTTCACACCGGCAATCGTGGTCCGGGCGTTTTCACCAAATCGCATGACCACCACCGCACCCACGACTTCGCCTTCGCCATTCAGCTCAGCAATACCACGTCTGAGTTGTGGGCCTAGTCTGATATCTGCAATATCTTCCAGACGTACCGGTGTACCTTTATCATTCATGCCAAGTGGAATTTTTTGCAGATCGGCGATCGAGGTCAGGTAGCCGGTGGCGCGTACCATGTACTCGGCTTCGCCCATTTCGATCACGGAGCCACCCACTTCCTGGTTGCCGCGTTTGATGGCATTACGTACCTGGGCGAGAGAAAAGTTGTAGGCCTGTAGCGCATCGGGATCGATGACGACCTGGTATTGCTGCACCATGCCGCCGATGGTTGCGACCTCCGACACGCCTGGTACGGTTTGCAGCTCAAATTTCAGAAACCAGTCCTGGATGGAGCGTAACTGGGCAAGATCCTTGTTGCCGGTCCGATCAACCAGCGCATATTCATAGACCCAGCCTACACCGGTGGCGTCCGGACCGAGTGCCGGTTTTGCGGCAGGCGGCAAATCACCGGCTACCTGGTTGAGGTATTCAAGAACCCTCGAACGGGCCCAGTAAAGATCGGTGCCATCCTCAAAAATAATATAAACAAATGAGTCACCAAAAAATGAATAACCGCATCCTGGTGCTGTTAATGACCGGTATCCTGGTACTGGGCGGCTTACAGGCCATTTTTACAACACCGATTGATGCCTTACCCGACCTGTCTGATGTGCAGGTCATCATCAAAACCAGCTACCCGGGGCAAGCACCGCAAGTGGTGGAGGACCAGGTCACCTACCCGCTGACAACCGCCTTGCTGGCAGTGCCCGGCGCCGTTACAGTTCGCGGTTATTCATTTTTTGGTGACTCATTTGTTTATATCATTTTTGAGGACGGGACCGATCTTTACTGGGCCCGATCAAGGGTTCTTGAATACCTCAACCAGGTCGCCGGTGATTTGCCACCTGCAGCAAAACCGGCGCTCGGCCCGGATGCCACCGGCGTTGGCTGGGTCTATGAATATGCGCTGGTCGACCGTACCGGCCAACATGACCTTGCCCAACTGCGCTCCACCCAGGACTGGTTTCTGAAATTCGAATTGCAAACTGT
>PVMS01085505.1_pt1 | contig 13085 bp, 16 predicted proteins | sample 1853461 | NCBI WGS metagenome assembly PVMS01 (sample SAMN08582032, study PRJNA380276) | Marine sediment metagenome, whole genome shotgun sequencing project. | isolation source: ocean sediment barecode stripped | collected 2017 | reverse complement strand
GAAGATATCGATCGGCTGAAGACTCCCTCTGCCGAGGAGAACCTTTGCTCGACTTTGGAGGCCATCAAAATAGTCACCACCGAATTGGGATCAAAAAAGATTCCGCTGATCGGCTTCGCCGGCGCTCCCTTCACACTTGCCAGCTACGCCATTGAGGGTGGCGGTTCTAAAGACTACGCCAAAACGAAAGCACTGATGTATAGTGAGCCGGCACCCTCAATGGCGTAGCTGGCAAGTGTGAAGGGAGCGCCAGCGAAGCCGATCAGCGGAATCTTTTTTGATCCCAATTCGGTGGTGACTATTTTGATGGCCTCCAATGTCGAAGAAAGGTTCTCCTCGGCAGAGGGAGTCTTCAGCCGATCGATATCTTCCAGCGAAGAAATGGGGTTGTGGATGATGGGCCCTACTCCGGGAACGAATTCCAAATCCAAGCCCATACCCATTAGCGGGGGCAGGATGTCTGCGAATATGATGGCAGCATCCAGATCGAAAGCGTTTATCGGCTGGAGGGTGACTTCCGCGGCCAGTTCGGGGGAGCCGATCATTTCCAACATGCTGTGATCGGCGCGCAGGGCCCGGTACTCAGCCATGTAGCGGCCGGCTTGGCGCATCAACCAGACCGGGGTGGCATCCACCGGCAAACGCTGGCAGGCGCGCAGGAAGCGAGATTCAGGTTCGTGATTGGTCATATTGTTCTAATGGGCAGGATCGAGTTCATCAGCAACCTGGTCTGTTGGCGCGTGGTTTCGTTCCCAATTCTGGCTCAACAGCACACTGAGCAATAAAGCTATCCCACCCAGCACACCAAAGAGATGTGCAGTCAGGTAGGGGGCCATCTCAACTGATTGGGAAAGGATTTCTTTCTGGTACAGGTAGGGGGCCCAGGCGAAAACACCTAAAAGGATCAGGATGCGTCCTGTCACTTGACGCCGATTGCGCTTCTTCGTTGAAGGGGAGGATTTCCGCCGCAGCTGAGAACCGCCAATCACGCCAATGAGATGGACTGTTAAATATGGGAAAATAGAAGGTTCCTGACCCGTGGCAACCAGATATAAAAACGGTACCCAGGCCAAGACCCCCATAATAATCAGAATATTAGCTAATGTTTTGCGATCCATTACGCCAGCCTCATCGCGTCTGCAGCCGCTTCGAGGGTGGCGGCGATTGCGGCATCATCGTGAGCGGTTGACATAAAGCCAGCCTCAAATTGTGAAGGCGCCAGGTACACGCCCCGCTCCAGAATGCCCTGGAAGAAATTTGCGAAGCGTTCGGTATCGCTGGTTTTGGCGGTATCCCAATCCGTGACAGGCGTTTCGGTGAAGAAAGTGGCGAACATGGTACCAACGCGGTTACCCCAGATGGGAATGCCTGCTGACTCGGCAGCTTGCCCGATCCCTTTCGTGAGCACACTGGTCGAATTCTCGAGGCTTTGCCAGGTCCCGGGGCGCTTCAAGACCTCCAAGGTGGTGATCCCGGCTGCCATGGCAAGCGGATTTCCGGAAAGTGTCCCTGCTTGATATACAGGGCCCGAGGGGGCGATCATCTGCATGATATCCGCCCGGCCGCCATAAGCGCCGACTGGCAGCCCACCCCCAATAACTTTACCCAGTGTGGTCAGGTCCGGCTGAATATTGTATAGAGTTTGCGCGCCGCCAAGGTGGACGCGGAAACCGGTCATCACTTCGTCAAAGATGAGCAATGCCCCGTAATCTAGAGTGAGCTGGCGCAGCCCATCGAGAAAGCCATCCGACGGGGGTACGACACCCATGTTGCCAGCCACCGGTTCGACGATTACTGATGCGATCTCTGTTGGGTAGGCTTCAAAGAGAGCGGCAACTGAATCCAGGTTGTTAAATTGGGCAACCAGCGTATCCTGCACCGTGGCAGGAGGCACGCCGGGGGAATCAGGCAGACCAAGGGTGGCCACGCCTGAGCCGGCCTGTACCAATAATAGATCGGCATGACCGTGATAGCAGCCCTCGAATTTGATAAATTTATTGCGTTGAGTGAACGCCCGAGCCAGCCGTAAAGCGCTCATCGTAGCCTCGCTGCCTGAGTTGACAAAGCGCAGAAGCTCGATGTTGGGCATCATTTTCTGCACCAGACGACCCAACTCAATCTCTAGAGGACTGGGGGCGCCGTAGCTGGTGCCTCTTTCAGCAGCCTGTTGGACTGCGGTGACTACTTCTGGGTGGGCATGGCCCAAGATGAGTGGTCCCCAAGAAAGAACGTAGTCAATATAGCGATTGCCGTCGACATCGTACAGGTATGGTCCGGTGCCGCGTTCGATGAACAGCGGCTGTCCACCCACGGCGCGGAAAGCCCTCACGGGCGAATCAACCCCGCCCGGGAGCACAGTTTGGGCTTGCTGGAAAAAGTCTTTAGATTTCTGGATGATCATGAACGCTCCATAAGAATTGGAATGGATGATTGTGAGGAATGGACTGAAAGAACCCTGTTTACCGCCAATTCCCCAGAGTGAATGCAGTCTGGAATGCCGATCCCCCGGTAGCCATTGCCCGCCAGCGCCAGACCAGAGTGGGAGCCAAGCAGTGAGTCGATGCGCTCCAGCCGAGCAGGATGGCCGATATTATATTGGCTCATGGCTTTTTCCCAACGAAAGATTCGAGTGAGTAATGGCTCGGCGGTGATGCCCAAAGTCTGGCGGAGTTCAGCCTGCGCTAAACCCAGCAGCCCAGTTTCATCCCAGGGGATGTCAGCTTCCTGGCCAGCGCGACCGACGAACACGCGCAGCAGGGCATAACCGTCGGGGGCACGGTGGGGAAACTTGGTGGATGTCCAGGTGCAGGCCAAAGCTTTTCGCCCTTCCCGGCGGGGAATGACATAACCATAACCATCTAGTGGTCGGGGGAGTTCAGATTCAGGGTAAGCCAGGGTGACCGTGGCGGTGGAAACGTATTCGATGGCATGCAGTTCAGCAGCTAAATCTGGAGCGAAGCCGGCGATCAAGTCTGCGGTGGTATAGGCGGGTGTAGCCAGGATCACGTTTTGAGTGGTGAGTGTATCCCCGTCTGCCAGGTGAACATCGTATCCTCCTGGGATTGGCATTACTTCTCTGACAGTGGTACCCAAACGCAAATCCACGCCGGCGGCTTTGAGATAATCAACGAGCGCTGCGACAAGCTCGGCCAGGCCGGTTTCGGGAGTCAGAAATATGCTGCGAGAGCCGGGGCTTGGGTTCTGTGAATTTCCGTTCCGACGCATTTTTTGAGCCCGCTCGCGGCGGGTGGCCAGCGCTCCTTTAACCAATCCACCATGCTTTAATTCCAATTCGCGCAGGTAAGGGAGGGTAGCTTGCAGGCTGAGCTTGTCACCATCCCCAGCGTAAATGCCGCTCATCAAGGGCTCGATCAGGTTTTCGTAAGCGGAACGACCCAACCGCCGGGTGACGAACTCTCCCAGGCTCTCATCACCAGTTTCATGAGCTGGTTGGAGCAGGAAGTCCATCCCCATGCGAGCTTTTGCAGGCCAGGAGAGCAGCCCAGTCCGCAGCATGGGACCAAATTCAGTGGGGACCATCATCGTCAAACCACCGGGCAGCTCATGGAGTATTCCGTTTTTGAGAATGTAGGTTTTCTTGTGGTCAGGATTGGTGCCTTTCAACCGATCGGCGATACCCAGCTCTCTGCAGAGGTTAACTGCCCAGGGTTTGGTGACTACGAAGGTGTCCGGCCCACCCTCGATTACGAAATCCCCTTCGGGGACGGCACCCGTCACCCGGTCAGTGATGATTTTGCCGCCCCAGTAATCGGCCTGCTCTAACAGGGTGATCTGGATCGGAGGGTCAGCTTGTTTTTGAGCGTAATAGGCGGCAGAGAGTCCGGCGATGCCACCTCCTATTACAATGATATGTTTCATAACCACGTCTTTTCCTTTGCTACGTTACGAACCAGCTCTGCCAGTCCGTCGATCATTTCCGGGGATGTATTCAGCATTTCGATGCGTTCAAGCTGCATGCCAAGCGATGAGGCCTGGCGCTTAAAGACGATGTCCACATCGTAAAGCACCTCAATATGCTCGCATACGAAACCGATCGGCGCTATCAGGACATGTTTGTGTCCCTCAGATGCCAGCCTTACGATGACATCTCCAGCATCCGGGCCGAGCCAGGGTTCGTTGGAAATGGCTGCGGACTGAAAGGCGAATTCATACGGATTAGAATTTAGCATTTTTACAACCTCTATCACGGTGGCGTTAAGTTCCTCGGGATAGGGGTCTCCCCACTCAAGTATGCGCTCTGGCAGGGAGTGCGCGGTGAAAATTATTGGCACCTTGGTGCGAATTTCGGCAGGAAAGTGTTCGAGTGCAGTTTGTACACGTCCAGCTAATGCATCAAGATAGCCGGGTAACAGATGCCATCGTTCGATAAGAGCAATTTCCAAATCAGATTCAGCTTCCTTTACTTTTTTGTAATAAGCGCCGACACTCATGCGAGAGTAATGGGGCGCCATCACCAAACCTACAGCCTTTTCAATTCCAGCAGCAGACATATCAGCCAATGCCTGGTTGATGAAGGGATACCAGTGGCGCATGCCAACAAATACTTTGACAGGCTCACCCTGTGAATTCAGTTCAGATTCAAGCGCATTTGCTTGAGCGCGAGTTCTTTCCAGGATTGGCGAACGACCGCCGATTGCGCGGTATCGTTCTCGTACTTCGTCGACGATCTCCTGCGATGTTTGGCGATAGTGACGTACATCCAGTAAATACGGCTTTACATCACCCAGGCTGTCAGGGCCACCATAGGCCATTACTAAAACCCCGATCATAGTTGTGGCGCTTTCCACTTACTTATAATTCCTTTCAAAGGGGGATGAATTTTCTTCTCATCGAACGGGAACCAGCCCAATTCCGCGCGGATGGCCTGTCCTTTGAGTTCGGTCGAACCCCAAATGAGGGAGGCGCCAGTGGCGCCCAGCAGGGCGGAGCCCCAATCCGAGCGGATGAAGATCGAAGAAAGCACAACCAGCGCGCCCAGCCCCATCACGTAAGGCCACCATAGATAGCCAAAGTAGCGTTCGCCGCGAATGACCCAAACGAATCCGAGTCCGATGATGAAGAAGGTAGCAAGGCCGAGGAGGAGACCAAAAAAGTTCATAATATTCGTTATCAGTGATCAGTGGCTAGTTTGATGGCTTCGTCTGGGGTGACGGGGTGGCCAACAGGGTCGTGATTCAGTAAGTCGCGGGGGGTCGCGGCGGGATATCCCATTAGGATTCGAGCATGACGCGGGTTGTCGGGGTTCGCAGGCGTGTGACCATGTTTGACGCGCTTCTCCTGACGCAGGAATTCAAGCGCATCCCAAAGTACGGTGACGCCAAGAATGCCAGTCACCGCAGACCATGGACGATGGACAGTCGTCAAAGACCAAATTTCGAGGGCGATACCTAGCAACAGCGCGCCAGTGATGGGGATCGATAAGTGAGTGGCTTTGCGCTCGATAAAACGCACGCCCACGTGTCCTAACCAGATGCCAAGGAGGGCGCTCAGGGCGGCTACAAGGCCTAGAAAGTTCAAGGTCATGATTTCAATATTTCCCCGCGGTTAAATTGGTGGACTAATTTCAACACTGCTTTATCCTTCTCCGGTGGGGCGTGTTGTGGGATGCTGGGCCTCAGATTAATGATGTGACCCAGTTGTACTGTCGCGAAAAAAGAATTGTTCATTCCCATAAAGCCAAAGTCTCTTCAGCAGGATGATAGATGGCGGTATGGAGCGGTGTGTCGCGCAGGGTGTAGCGTCGCGCCTCCGATGAGCGCAGTTCATTGACCAGATCTGAAAATTGGTGTAGATCGTCCATTTCGTAGACGACGACGAATTCCTGATCCTGTACTCCAAACGAGTAGAGCAACAGCTGCTTGATTTCTTTATACTGTTTTCCAATGCGGATATGCTCGTTCATCATGCCCTGACGAGCCTCAAGGCTGATCAAATACCATTCCACCGTTTTGACAAATGGATAAATGACCAGGTAACGCTTGCGCGTCTTGGCAAACGGATCAATTTCCTGAGTTGACTGTGATTTGGTATATTGGGATGGCCGGGTGAAGCCCCATAGGGAACGCTTGATATCAATCAAGTGACGGTACGGGCTGCAAGCTCTGGCGAAGCGCTCAAAGAATTCGGCTGTCGCCTGCATTTCTTGTGCTTGAACCGCACTCCAGATGAGTAAATCCACGCCACTTTCAGCAGATTGAAAAACACACACTTTTTGAGCCGCTTTATTCAATGCGGCAAGCCATTCTCTGTGAACAGTAGTACGGGCATTCGATGCCATTGCCCAATGGGCATCTTTGAAGGCAACCATCGCAAAATGATTGAGTGTGCGGGGCGTTTGTTCTGGCATGTTTACATTTCCTTTGCTCTGGGTTCATAGACACAGGCGGGATCAGTTTCCAAATAATCGCCGGTGACGCCGTAGGCCCGGCCGCGCTGCCCACCGCAGACATCGCGGTACTCGCAGATACCACAACGCCCTTTCAATTTCTCCGGATCGCGCAAATCCATGCACAAAGGGTGGTTGCGGTAGACATGGACGATATCATCGCGGCGCACGTTACCGGCTGGAATGGGCAGGAAGCCGGAAGGCTCGATATCGCCAATATGCGAGATAAACAGGAAGCCATTGCCGTCATTGACACCCTTGGTAGGGCGATTCAATCCATCCGCGTACTGGAATCCTGCTCCCTGGAAGGTGACAGCTTCCCCCTCCTGTGATTCAGCTCTCTTGCGCTCGATGGCGACTCGTCTGTACATAGGTGCGGCAGTGCCTTTGATGTCGAATGGGGCTGTCTTCGAGAGATCGTACAACCAGTGAAAAATGCGCTCGTGTTCCTCAGGGGAGATCATTTTCTCGATCTGTGCCCGTCCGGTGGGAACCAGGAAGAACAGCGACCACTGGACCGCGCCGACCTCTTCGATAAAGGGCACCATTTCAGGCAAGATGTCCACGTTATGGGTGGCAACTGTGGTATTGACCTGTACACTCAAACCAACATTCAGGGCGCGGTGCAAGATATCGATGGTGCGCTGCCAGGAACCCGGTACTTTGCGGAAGTTATCGTGAATTTCAGGGTGCGGAGCGTCGAGGCTGAGTGCGATGCGGCGAATGCCGGCCTCCAGTGCTTTACCCAGCCGCTCGCTGGTGGGCAATGCAGTAGCTGTCGGGGTCAGGGAGCAGCGCAGGCCTTTTTGAGTGGCGTAGGTAATTAAATCGAACAAATCGCGGCGCATCATTGGATCACCGCCGGTGAATATCAAGATCGGATGGCCAAACTCGGCCAGGCGGTCGATCAGTTGATATGATTCTTCAGTGGTCAGCTCGCGAGGATCACTTTTGTGCTGAGCGTCAGCCCGGCAGTGGACGCAGGCATAGGCACAAGCCCGTGTCACCTCCCAGGCAATCACAAATGGGGCCTGGTCGAAATCGGCATGAATCATACGCCGGTTATGGTATTGACGTTCCCGGGCAGCCTGAGGGGCTAATTGGGGATTAGGGTTTGATGTCATTCGGGTTTCCATTCCTTTTTTTACGCGTAGCACACCTCAAGTGGCGAGATTACTCCCTGCGAATTATAGGACTTTTGCAGGGTGATTAATCCAGCAACCATTGGGCAGCGTCTTTGGCGTGATAGGTTAAAATCAAATCGGCTCCGGCGCGTTTGATGGAGGTCAAGGTCTCGAGGACGACTTTGCGCTCATCAAGCCAACCTTGAGCTGCGGCGGCTTTGATCATGGCGTATTCGCCGCTGACGTTGTAAGCTCCCAATGGGAGTTCTGGGTATGCATCCTTGACTCTGCGAATCACGTCCAGGTAGGGCAGAGCTGGTTTAACCATCAGCATATCGGCACCTTCGGTTACATCGAGGGCTGCCTCCCGCAAAGCCTCGTGAGCGTTGGCAGGGTCCATCTGATGGGATTTGCGATCACCGAATTTAGGCGCCCCCTCAGCCGCTTCCCTGAAGGGTCCATAGAAAGCGGAGGCGTATTTGACAGCATATGACCAGATCGGGGTATGCTCGAAGCCATCCGCATCCAACGCAGTGCGGATGGTATTCACCATGCCGTCCATCATCCCACTGGGGGCGACGATATCCGCACCGGCTTCGGCGTGGGAGATGGCAACTTTGCCCAGCACCTCCAAGGTCTGGTCATTAAGTACGTAACCCTCGGGGAGATATTTGTGCCGGGGAGGCCCAGTTTCGCCTTCACTGGTGTTTAAAATACCGCAGTGCCCATGGTCGGTATACTCGCACAGGCATATATCGCTAACGACCACCAGTTCAGGGACCGCAGCCTTGATGGCGTGGATAGCCTGTTGGATAATTCCGTCTGGGGCGAAATTCTCTATCCCAACCGCATCTTTCTCGGCGGGGAGTCCAAAGAGGATGACAGCCGGGATGCCAAGTCGAGCAATGGATTCTGCTTCAGCGGGAAGCTGGTCCACGGTCCACTGGAATTGACCCGGCATCGATGAGATTTCCTGGCGGATCTCCCGCCCGTGACGGATGAATAAGGGGTAGACAAAATCCTTTGGGCTTAGCTCCGTTTCCCGGACCAGAGCCCGGATCTGCGGGGTGAATCGCAACCGCCGGGGGCGGGAGGCGGGGAATGGGGGGAAGAGCGAAGATCTCATCGATTATTCCTGAACTAGATTATCTAATTGCTGCGACCAGTCCGGCTACGGTGTACTCGTCTGGGACGATATCCACTTTGAAACTCGCTTCAAGCGCGGCTGCAGCTGTTTTGGGGCCGATGCAAGCGATTTTAGGGCTCCCTGGAAGTTTGTGGGGGTCCATACCGGCGTGGCGGGTGATGGTGATGAAATTGTGAACGGTTGACCCGCTGGTAAAGGTGACCACATCTACCCCTTCCTGCAAACCTGCCAAACCCTTGGGGTCCGATGAAGCTGGGAGGGTGTTGTGGTAGGCAGTGATGACGTGTGCGACCCCGTCCGCAGCTTGGATGGCGCGGGGCAGGAAATCGTCCGCGATGTCGGCGGTGGGAAGCAACACCCAACACCCGCACAGATCTCCCAGTCCGGGGAGAAGAGCCTCGGCGAGGTATTGATGAGGAACAAAATCCAGCGGCAGCCCGTGATCTCGCATGCTGGCAGCTGTTTGCGGACCGACCGCAGCCAGGCGAATATCGCCAGGCGATGCTTCTACACCAAGGTCAACCAGCCTTTTACAGACCACCTCCACTGCGGTGACGCTGGTGAAAACCAGCCAATCATAGCAGTCAAGATGGGAGAGAGCGCGATCCAAAATTGTTGTGTCCGCGACTGGCTGGATCTCAATGCAGGGTAGGAAGACCCCCTCTGCACCGATCTTCCGCAGGGCAGAAGCGAACTCGGCAGTTTTATGGCTTGGACGAGTGACGAGAACACGCATGGCTAATGAGAAGCTGTTAATAGCTGGTCCGCTCCCTGAGCGAGCACACCCTGGGCGAGGGTGAAACCAAGCGCTTGAGGGTCGGAACCGTGGTCAGTTAAATGAATTGTTTGGCTTCCATCAGGAGCGGCTACCACTCCTTGAAGGGTGATGGTACGTTCGTTTACCCTTGCCAGTGCGCCAACAGGGAGAGAACATCCTCCTCCGAGAGCTTCGAGGTAAGTCCGTTCGGCAGTAACAGCCAACCGGGTGAGCGAGTGGTCAAGATTCCTCAAAATGGTGAGAGTCTCAAAATCATCAGCGCGGCATTGTACGGCCAGGGCGCCCTGTCCTGGTGCGGGGAGCATGAGATCGAAAGGGAGATAATGGGTGATGTACTCATCCTGCCCCAGGCGGATGATCCCTGCTGCGGCGAGAATGATGGCCTCATATTGACCTTGGTGAACCTTGCGCAGACGAGTGTCCACGTTGCCGCGAATGGGACGTACCTGTAAATCGGGACGGTAAGCCAGCAGCTGGGCCGAGCGGCGTGTACTGGAGGTACCAACCGACCCTCCGGCAGGTAATTTATCCAGGCTGTGTCCCGCAGGGCAGATCCATACATCCCGCGCATCAGAGCGGTGGGTGATGGCGGCGATCGTCAATCCTGGGGCATCTTCTGTGGGCAGGTCTTTCAGAGAGTGCACAGCCGCATCCACATGCCCATCCCGCAGAGCCTGCTCGAGCTCATAGGTAAAGAGCCCCTTACCGCCAATCTCGGGCAGCGGCTGATCGATTACCAGGTCGCCTTTGGTGGTGATGACCACTTCCTGGCAGTCAAGATCTGCAGCGGTTTTTTGCAGTTCCTGGATGATGTGCATGGTTTGCCAGCGGGCAAGGGCGGAAGGACGGGTGGCAAAAATTATTTTCTTCGTCATCGGAAAGCCACCATCAATCCAAACCGAAGAGGCCGCGAGTGATATCGGCATATTCGCTGGCATGAGAGCTGCCCGCGACTTCCCGTAAGCGTATAGTCGGGTTGTGGAGAATTTTTTGAACGATAGATTTGGTCAGCGCATCAATGCGCTGCTCTGCCTCGGGAGGCAGGTCAGGCATGCGGTGAATGGCTTTATCCAACTCAGCCTGGCGGATGGCATTTACTTGTTGGCGTAGCTCAATAATCAGCGGCAGCAAATCGAGGGTTGACAGGTAATCGAGAAAGCGTGCTCGCTCTTCAGCCAGTATTTCTTGCACGTGCGGCACCTCGGCCTTCCGTTGGGCGAGGGAAGTTTCTAGCTGCTTAGAGAGAGTATCCATGTCGAACAAACGAACTCCAGGCACATTTTTTACATCTGCGTCCACATCTCGGGGTACTGAAATATCCATGAACACGATTGGGTGGTGTGACCGCTGACGTATCGATTTTTCAACCATTGATTTATGGATGACTGTGTGCGGCGCACCTGTGGAAGTAATCACGATATCCATGTCAGGGAGCAGCTCGATCAGCATTTCCAAGGCTGCTGCCTGGCCGTTCCAGCGACTGGCCAGTTCCTGAGCCCGCTGCAGAGTGCGATTGACCACCATAATCTGGCTTGCCCCACGTTTACGTAACGCTTCTACCGCGAGTTCAGCCATTTCTCCAGCTCCAAGCACCATGATCCTGCTCGAAGATATATCCGCGACAGTCTCTGATATGAGTTTGATGGCTACAGAGGCGATCGAAGCAGGGTTATGACCGATAGCTGTCTCCGTACGAGCGCGTTTACCAGCCTGGATGGCAGTTTGAAATAAACGCGAGAGGATCTTGCCAGCTGATCCATTTCGCCGGGCGGCAGTATATGCATCTGCCACCTGGCCTAAAATCTGTGGCTCACCTAAAACAACCGAATCTAATCCGGCAGCTACATTTAACAGATGATCGACTGCCTCTTCATCCAAAAGGTGGTAAAAGGCGGTCGATAACTTAGATAGGTGGATTTCCTGGATGTCGGCGAGGAATGTACCCAATTGATCGAAACTTGGACCGGCCGTGATGGCATATAGTTCAACGCGGTTGCAAGTGGATAGAATGACCAGCTCACGCAGGTTATCCCAGGCTGGCTCATCGCCACAGCCTAAGCGAGCAAGTGCGGCATCCAGGCGGTGGGGAGTGAAGGCGAGCTGTTCGCGCAGCGCGACAGTTGCGGTATTGTGGTTCAGGCCTAGGCATTGGATGTGGAGTGATTGATCAGCCATAAGAAAGGTACGTACTTGTGTGGATAGCAGATATTTTAGATGATTGGATTTGAAATTCCTAGATAACTTTAGCCAACTTCAGATTAGAGGAAAATGATTAGTTGTAAATTGAAGCAAATAAACATGACAGATGTCCCCCTAACTGCTGTGACATCTGTCACAATGAGCAGAGCTTTGTTTTTTTACTGCTGGACCGCCAAACAAGGCAATCCGATTTTGCTCTCGGTAAATTCGACCAAGCCATTAGCAAACCCCCCAACTTATCTCGCTGTTCAGAGCGAATAGACGCAAAAAACCGCTTGACATACAAGTCGAGCGGTTCGAGACTTCTTAGTGCCCCCACGGGAACCTGAGTCGAACACCGCGATTGGGGAAATATATTATTGAAACGGATTCACGAGCTTTACACTTTCATACACCTGTCCTGGGTTCAAGTCCTCAGACCAAATCAGGCTACATTCCAGCTGTAGAGCACTTTGCAGGATCATCGCATCCCAGAAAGAGATTTTATATCGTTGTTGTAAATTAACTGCATTTAATACATCGTCAATTTTTGGCTCATGGACTTTCCAGTATGCCAAATCACGAATAATCCCTATAGCAGTTGAATAATCCATGGGAGAGGGGACTTTTTGGGTTACACTGACATAGAATTCCTGTATCACTTGGACACTCAAACACCCGGCCTTGCTCTCCCAAAGTTCCTGAATTAGGTTTTTGGCTGTCGCATGCTTGATACCTGCCGAAACATCATGAGCATATACCAGGATATTGGTATCGACAAAAATTCTATCTGGCATGGAGTTCATCCCGTGACCATTTTATCGAACCATTTGTGCCAAGGTCAAATTCTTGCTGCAGTAACCGGAGGTGATTTTTACTGGCGGTTTGATATCCTTCTTCGCGAGTAACAATATATTCCAATAGGTGTGTCAATAATGCGGATACAGAAGTATTTTGTTTCACAGCTAGAATCTTTACTTTCTGCAATATATCCTTGTCAATTGATAAGGTAATGTTTTGTCTATTCATATAAACCTCCACGTAAATGAGTGTAACACGTATTTACGTGATCGTAAAGGTAAATTCAGTTTAACCCAAAAACCTTCGTATTGAGTTATACTGATTACACAAATTAAAAGCCTAATATAGAACAAGATTTTGGGAAAAAGGCAGGCAAATTATGGTATCAAAACCTGGCAATCCCAAAAACGACTTGTACAAAACCCTTAGTGCCCCGACATACTCCATAGCTGAAACCAGCCGCCTTACAGGAATCAGCAGAGGGCGGGTAAGCCGGTATCTAAGAGGGTATAGATACGAGGGTGGTGAACTAGATCCAGTGATTAGCCGATCAATTCCAGTCAAATCAACCTATGCATCTTTTCTCGACCTGATTGACATATTATTTGTTAAGATATTTATTGTGAGTGGCTTCTCTCTACAATTCATACG
>PVMS01018441.1_pt1 | contig 13085 bp, 13 predicted proteins | sample 1853461 | NCBI WGS metagenome assembly PVMS01 (sample SAMN08582032, study PRJNA380276) | Marine sediment metagenome, whole genome shotgun sequencing project. | isolation source: ocean sediment barecode stripped | collected 2017 | reverse complement strand
GCTTTAATTGCAAAGGATGTATAGAATAAGCAGAGAGGCGACTGTTTAGCCAACTTCCAACTTGACCATAGCATACCTAACTCTATTTATTAGGCGTATTTTCTAGGCCTAGCGAATACAATTGATTGCGCCTTAGCCCAGTATGTTTAACAACAATTTCAACAGCATCTTTATGCGACATATGCTTTTGTAAATCGATTAACAGCAGCCTAGCACTCTCCAGAAACTCTGTGCTTTCTGGAGAGTCATCACCATCCACCACTAATACGTATTCACCTCTAATCTTTTCCGGATGGTCATGCAAAGATTGTTTGATCTGGCGAAGCTCGCCAGATAGATGCTGCTCATATTGTTTCGTTAGCTCACGCAAAAGAGCCGCATTACGAGTCTCGCCAAATGCTTCTATACAGGCATGGATCGTAAGCTCAACCCGCTGTGGCGCCTCATAAAATATCATTGAGCGCGCTTCATATTGCAATGCTTGCAATCGCATCTGTCGCTCAGTGGTTTTTTTAGGCAGAAACCCTTCAAAGATAAAGCGATCTGTAGGAATGCCGGCCACTGATAAAGCCGCTACTACCGCACTTGCACCAGGAATAGAACGCACTTGAATGTGCTCATTTTGCGCCGCCGAGACTAGTTTATAACCAGGGTCACTAATAAGCGGGGTCCCCGCATCCGAGACGAGACCAATATCGATGCCACTGTGTAATTGACCAATAAGTGTCGATATTTTTTTCGATTCATTAAAATCATGTAGCGACTCTAGATGAGCTTGGATACCATAGTGACTTAAGAGCCTTTTAGTCACACGAGTATCTTCAGCTAGCAGAACCTTAACATTCTTAATAGTGTCTAATGCTCGCAGGGTAATATCTGCTAAATTACCAATTGGTGTAGCAATGACATATAAAATACCTGGATCACTCATTTTTGTTCAATCTGTTTTTCCAACTATAATTCATAAAAATTTTATTAAAATCGATATGAGACTCTATTTCATGACACAAAAAATTGCACACATTGTAGTCTTAATCACTTTAGTATGCGCATTGCCTGGTTGTGCAAATCTGTCACTTTCTGATAGCAAAATTTTTGATCCGGCCAATTCTCAAGTTCGGCGCGCTGAAAAACTACTTAAAGCTGGAAAACATCAAGATGCCGCATCAATATTTTGGTCGGTTGCAGAAACAAAATCTTCTCCACAACGCGAAGCATTGCAAATAAGAGCTGCAGAAGCAGTTTTACAACCCGAAACTAAAATCCAAGCTCAACAGTATCTTAGCGCTATCGACGAAAGCACACTCACACAAGATTTATTTGTGCGCAAACGCGTAGCATCTGCAGAGCTAGGCCTCATGAATGGACAGCCTCAATTAGCACTCAACACGGTGCCAGTTAAACTCCTTGAACTGTCACCAAAATATAAACCCCACGTACTCGCAGTACGCGCCAAAGCCTTACAAGCTGCCGGACAATTTCGTGAATCTATTGGAACCCGCGTAGCACTAAACCCATTGCTCAAAAAACCTGAGCAACTTAATAAAAACAATCAATTGATTTGGCAATCACTTCTCAATTCCAACCGTAAAGAAATAAATGCATGGGTGGAGAGTAATAATAATCCTGATTTGTCAGCATGGTTAAGCCTCGTTTCGATCCAAAAACAGGCGCATGCAAACCAACCATCTTTAGAAAATCAATTGCAACAATGGCGCACACGCTATCCTGATCATCGAGTCCCCAACCATATTGTTGATTCGATCATAAAAGATTGGGCTTCTTTTCGAATTGCTCCAAATAAAATTGCACTGTTACTACCAATGACTGGTCGCTATAGCAGTGTCGCCGAAGCTATTTATGCAGGCATCACCACCGCACGCGAATTTGGTGAAACCTTTAATCCACCACCAGAAATAATTTTATATGACACTGGTGACGATACCGCCACTACAATAAGCTACTATCGCCGTGCGGTGAATGAAGGCGCAGATTTTATCATTGGCCCATTGCAAAAAGATGCAGTAAATGTACTTGCCGCTCAAGGGCAACTAACCGTGCCAACACTTTCACTCAATTATGCAAACGATACATTAGCCGGCCCACAAAAATTATTTCAATTTGGTTTGCTTCCAGAAGATGAGGCTAGACAAGTCGCCGAACGTGCTTCTCTAGACAATCATCAAGCTGCATTAGTACTCGTTCCAGAAAGTGAATGGGGAACACGTTTGCTAGAAACCTTCACCACCCGATTCTTTGAACTTGGCGGTGCGGTTTTACAATCCGAGCGTTATGACGCAAAAAGTTCGGACTACTCCGTTGCAATAAAAAGCCTTTTACAGCTCACCCAAAGTTATCAGCGTCGGCGCGATATTCAGTCCATTATTAAAGCAGAAGTAGAGTTCGTACCTCGACGCCGTCAAGACGCAGATTTTATCTTCATCGCTGCATCACCCCAGCAAGCCAGACAGCTTCGACCACAATTAAGCTATCACTACGCATCTGACTTGCCTGTATACGCAACCTCACATGTGTTCTCTGGCAATGAAAACACCTCAGCTGACCAAGACATTAATGGCATCACCTATTGCGACATTCCTTGGTTACTTTCTAATGACCCCTCTGTTGAATTACTTCGTGACTCATTAGATTTACAACTTTCAAGCAGCCAATCTCGTTTGCCGCGCCTTGCTGCTTTAGGAATAGATGCTTATCAAATCATTCCGCATTTGCAACGCTTAGCCGCTAATGACTACGACCGCTTTGATGGCATGACAGGAAAACTAAGTATCAGCGGACAGAATCGCGTATATCGTGAATTAAATTGGGCAAAATTTCAGGATGGTCATCCTCAATCTCTAAATACTAATACTGCAATGAAACGCCCTCCTCAATTCATATCACAACAGTGAGCACTTTAAGCAAAGGCCAGTTTGCTGAACAAAAAGCCTGCCAATTTCTGCAACAAAAAGGCTTAACATTGATAGAGAAAAATTACCGCTGTCGCAATGGCGAAATTGATTTGATTATGCTAGATAAAGATCAGTTGGTATTTGTTGAAGTGCGATTTCGAAAAAATGAGAATTATGGAACTGCGATTGACAGCGTTGATAAGCATAAAGTGAAAAAAATCATTTCTACAGCACATCACTACCTAAGCAAACATCAGTTAGATACACCCACACGTTTTGATGTCGTAGGCTTCGATGCATCACTCAGACCAGAATGGATCAGTGATGCCTTTAATGCATATTAATCTCACATTGAGCTAGACCATGAACACTGAATCACATATTGAAAAGCTGTTTCGGGCCAGCATTGCTACAAAACAGGACAGTATCGATAAATTAAAATCCCCCATAGCCAATGCTGCAGAACTGATGGCGCAATCCCTAAAGAAGCAAGGCAAAATTCTTACCTGCGGCAATGGTGGTTCCGCTGCCGATGCACAGCACTTTTCATCTGAGCTACTCAACCGTTTCGAGCGCGAACGCCCAGGACTCGCTGCAATCGCCCTCACGACAGATAGCTCAACCCTGACATCGATTGCCAATGATTATGACTATGATCAAATCTTTTCCAAACAGGTGTTAGCACTTGGAAATCAATCAGATGTGTTACTTGCCATTACTACTAGTGGCTATTCTGCAAATGTTCTTACTGCTATCTCTGCCGCTCATCAAAATAACATGTCTGTAATTGCGCTCTCTGGAAAAGATGGAGGCAAGCTACCTTCATTGTTACAAGCTAACGATATTGAAATTCGCGTGCCCAGCCATTCGACTGCACGCATTCAAGAAGTACACTTATTAGTACTACATTGCCTATGCGATCTTATTGATCAACAAATTCTCGACAGTTAATCTTTCCTTGCACACATAAAGATGTCATTAGATCAACACATTTCTCGTCGTTTTATCGATGCTTGTGGTCAAGAGGCGGTGTTGATGGAGCAAAGCGAATGCTGGACTTATGGTTATGACAACAGCAAGCAACATACCTGCCCTGACCTTGTGCTGTTACCCACCACGCATGAGCAAATCGTCGCTAGTGTGGGCATATGCAATGAGTTTAATCTGCCGCTCACCACACGTGGGCGCGGTACCGGCACTACCGGTGCAGCAGTGCCGATTCAAGCTGGCGTTGTATTATCCACAGAACGTATGAATCAAATCTTAGAATTTGATTATCCGAACCGAAATATCATGGTGCAAGCAGGTGTATTAAATTCAGAGGTCCAACAACACGCCGCAGACAAACAACTCTTCTGGCCACCCGACCCCAGCAGTGCAGACTATTGCAGCATCGGCGGCAACCTTGCATGCAATGCTGCAGGACCACGAGCTATTAAATATGGCACCTGCCGAGAAAATACGCTGAGCCTACGCGCAGTAACCGGCGCAGGAGAAACAATTCACACAGGGTGTGCGACTACCAAAGGCGTGGTGGGTTTAGATTTAACCCGCCTATTAATTGGCAGTGAAGGCATCTTAGGTATCATTACAGAAGCACGACTTAAGCTCAGTCCCATACCACAGCGCATCGACACCATTCGCGCACTGTATAACTCTTCCCATGCTGCCATCGATGCAGTGGTATCTGTGTTAGCACAAAACGCTTTACCCTATGCTTTAGAATTTATTGATCAAGGCTCCTTAAGCTTAATTCGTCAACATTCAAGTTTAGGTCTTCATGCTGATGCACAAGCCATGCTCATGCTAGAGGTAGACGGCCTTGAAGAAAATGTAGCGACATGTGTAGAAGCCATTTTAGCAGCGGCAAAAAATGCAGGCTGCCTCGACATTCAACAAGCAAATAGTTCACAACAAAAAGCTGAGCTATGGGCGGCACGCAAAGCGCTTTCACCTGCATTGCGCAGTTTTGCACCAAATAAAATCAACGAAGACGTGGTTGTGCCTGTAACGAAACTGCCTACATTGCTAAACGAGTTAAATGCGCTTAGTAAAAAATATGATATTGCGATTTTTAATTTTGGTCACGCCGGCAATGGCAACATGCATGTTAACCTTCTTTATGATGCAGAAGATGCAATACAAAACAAAGCAGCAAAATATTGTCTCGATGAAGTTTTTAATCAAGTATTAAAACTTGGTGGCACACTGTCTGGCGAACACGGCGTAGGCATTGCAAAACGGGACTATGTAAGCAAAGAAATTGATGCAACTACGCTTGGCATGATGCAAAAGATTAAACAGCAGTTTGATCCAAATAATATCCTAAATCCTGGCAAAACCTTGCCAGCTATAGCCCGTAACAGTTCAGTAGAAACCTAGGTTAAGTGTCCGCTTTTGGTCAAAAGCAATGCTATGAACTTCTTCTTTAACCGGCCTCGAAGCGCCAAACTGGAAGGAAGGTGTCCGTCATGATGGCTTACTCGTATGGAGCCATAATCATTAATGAAATGCCGACCAAACTAGAAAAACAAAGAAAATTCCTAAAAACGCACCCATTCCTGAAATAATATGTTCTTTGTGACTAACTGCTTGCGAATTTATCCCTGGTAGATCAGAAATAAAGTTAAGCAAAATTAATTTTTTATTATCGAAAGATATTGGTGCTCAATTTTCCGCTTTATTTCTTACTTACTATAATTATAGTTTTTATAGGCTTAATGTTGATTATACGTTAACAGAGAGTAAAGCTAATATGCTGAATGTCTGCTTTGGATCGTTAACAGGCATTAAATAAACATCTAAATGACAGGAAATGCATTTTTACTGATTGCAACCATGGCAATATAAGCAAATGTCAGCAATGCAAAACACCATGAAATAATGCGTATACCCTTAGTTTTGCCTCGCTTGAGTGCAACAGTCCCTAAAACAATATAGAGCAGCAATGCTGCCATCTTAGCATTTATCCAAATAGCGGGGCCTGGGTATTGCGCTGTGATGATTACCAATGCCGCAGCCGATAGCAGTAGAAAAGTGTCGTTGATATGAGGCGCTATCTTTACCCAACGCTTTTGTAATATTGACGAGGATTGAATCATCCAAATTCCACGAATAAAAAATCCCGTAATCGATATTGAAGCAGTAACAACATGAATTAGTTTCAAAACAGTATAACTGGTCATATATATCTGCCCTCGAATCCATAATAAAAAAGTCCTACTCAACGCAGGGCAACTAATCCCAGATATTACAGGAGAACCATATAACTCTAGGTAAATTTATTTCTTTTTTCAAATACGCAGTAAGAAGAAGCATTTAAGCCGCACCTTTCACTCGGGGGCTTTCGAATAGAACGAACATCTATATGCATGCCTCTTTGCGCGTCACTATTAAACAACACCATATTCCGTGCGTCATGGACGGTTAAATATAGCTGTATTTTGGATGGATTAAACTGATGCAAGTCAGCTAAGCACATTATCTAACAAGCCCTGTATATGACTGATGGGTTTACATTCGTTGATTGGACGTAATCAATTCAGCCACGCATAAGGTTTTCCTAAATGTTCCTACAATTTCTTCAATAAAAATAACCACAATGCACCACTGAAATTCTTTAATGTAGAAGATAAATGCTTATCAAAGCTAAGCTCTGATTACAAAAAACGCGGAGCACGCCGTTAGCTCATAAGAGCTATTAAGACAGTATTTGTCTGACATGTATCAGTTATATCCCTAATTAATTCTGCTAGTTTATATTCAAACATTAACAATCAGAATAACAATACTTAGTACAGCGCAAATGATGCGCTTTTAAAATTATGCTTCAGGCTTTAGCAGTACAGTTATAAATATCAGTGAAAGGAAATATTTCTATGCGTTTTATAATTTGCAATTTAATTGCAACTCTAGTTCTAGTATTTTTTACTCAATCCGGTTTTGCTTATGACAAAGGAACATGGTTTGCCAGAATTGGACCAGCACTCATAGAACCAAACGACAGCAGTAATGATGTAGATGGGATCCCTGATTCTGGGGTGCGAGTTGATAATAACGTTACTTTAGGATTCACCATCGGATACATGCTTACATCCAGGTTTGCGATAGAACTATTAGGCGTTACACCTTCTAAACATGACTTACATGGCAAGGACGCAATTGGATCATTAGGCAAAATCGGGAGTGTAGATGTTTTCCCACCAACATTATCTTTACAGTATCATTTTACAGGCTCATCTCGCATTCATCCCTATGCTGGAGCGGGGATCAATTACACCCATTTCCCTGACGAAGATGTCTCGACATCGCTCGAAACTGCACTAGGTGGTAGTACCCGTTTGGATGTAGACGACTCTTGGGGGCTGGCTGCACAAGCAGGGATTGATTTTTCAATCGGCGAATCTTGGTTTTTAAATACTGCGATTTGGTACATTGATATTGATGCCGACGCCACCCTGAGTACAGGGGCTGTTGATCGTGATGTAGATATCGATATTGATCCTTGGGTAATATTTGCTGGAATAGGTAGAAAATTCTAAGCTAATTATTTATTTAATATACCCGCTAAGACTCAATATAGATCTAAACGAACGTCCGCTTTGGGTCGGTAACGGACTTAACAAACCCTAGGATCTAATCTCAAAATTGTAGCTATTGTGCTTACCGGTTATTGCTCCTCGGCAACGGCTTCTGTGTTGCTCTAATAAGTTACCTCCATGTAACAATGCAAAACCGACATGCCGTACTACCTGCATATAAGACAAGGTGCTGAACTTCCGAGAAGCGGAGTTTACACACTAAATATGAAGGAAAAATCTGCAACGTTAGAGTAGCGCGCCAATATATGCACTAGATGCATTTCTAAGCGGCTTGGCTAGTATTGCCTAATAAGTGCTCATACAGCTCAACATCAGCTTCGTTAAAACAGCACACAATAATCTCATCAAACTTTGATTCATATTGACGCATACAGTTGGTAGCAATGACTGCTGCAGCTTTTTTGGGGTATCCATAAACACCAGTACTAATAGCAGGAAACGCGATCGATTTAATATTGTTAGAATAAGCTAATTCAAAGCTGCGTTGATAACATTGGCTCAACAATTCTGATTCTGTACAGACTCCACCCTGCCATACTGGGCCGACGGTGTGAATAATATATTTGGCAGGTAGTTTAAAGCCAGGTGACAGTTTTGCATCCCCTGTCTCACAGCCACCTAGTGTTTTAGTAAATTTAAGTAGCTGACTTCCTGCAGCAGCGTGAATGGCACCGTCGACTCCACCCCCGCCAAGCAAACCATTATTTGCTGCATTGACGATCGCATACACTTTAAGCGTGGTGATATCGTCCTGAATAACTTTAATCATTAGTATAAGTAACGGTGGTTACTTCACTAATCGCAGATGTGGAGATTTGGGATTTGCAGATCTATCTTGAGAATCGTCTGTAGGCGGAAGATCTTCTTCTTCCGCAAACATCATGCCCTGGCCATTTTCACGCGTATAAATGGCGAGCACGGATTGGATGGGTATGAATACGGTCATCTGCTTGCCATCAAACCGCGCATCAAAGCTTACTGCATCGGCACCAAGATCCAGTGACTGCACCGCAGTAGGCCCAATATTGAGAACAATTTTACCGTCCTCTTCAAATTGACGCGGAACCTGAACTTGGTCATTACTCGCGTCGGCGAGAATATGTGGCGTCATGCCATTATCAACAATCCATTCGTGCATTGCGCGTATTAAATAGGGTCGACTTGGCGTCATGACTAGATGTTAAAATTGTTTCAAGCGATTGCCAGTTCTACATAGCGAGCTAATACAAACCAAGCAAACTAACCATGCCACATTTCAACTTCCTCTTCGGATAAGCTGCTTCTGAAAGAGGGTCGATCAAACACACGTTCTGCATATTCCAATATAGGTTTTGCGGAAGCACCTAATTTAATTCCAAAACTGGGCAGTCTCCAAAGAATTGGCGCAATACTGCTATCCACTAAACTAAAATCATCACTTAAAAAATATGGCTTTGCTTTAAACAATTCAATCGCAGTAAGCAGGCTTTCTTGTAGATTCTTTTTAGCAGTTGCCGCAATTTCAGAATCACCTGAACATAGATTAATCAAAGGCACATACCAGTCTTTTTCAATATGATATAACGCCAAGCGTGATTTTGAACGCGAGACTGGGTCAACAGGCATTAAGGGTGGATGTGGAAAACGTTCGTCTAGATACTCCATAATGACACGCGCATCATAAAGCACGAGCTCACGATCAATGAGTGTTGGTACTGAATTATATGGGTTAACGTCCAGCAAATCTTCTGGCTTATTATTTGGATCGATTTGAACCACATCAACCGAAATATCTTTTTCAGCCAATACAATTCTGGCGCGATGGCTTTGTGGGCAATTCGGGTCTGAAAACAGTGTCATTCCGGAGCGACGGTTTGCTACTAAAGCCATAAGATTCTCTTTGTAATGAGGAGGGAAGAAAGGTTCTATTTATTCTAATCTAATTGTGCTAGTGCACATCTTTCCAGAATTCGAGTTTCAGAAAATAGGCAATTACACCTAGTAACGCTAGAAAAAACAGCACACCAATACCAATCTTTTTACGCACTAGCTGCGCCGGCTCACTGAGATAAGCCAAGAAACCTACAATATCGGTAACCACTTGGTCATATTCTTTTTCATCAAGTGTCCCGGACTGCATCAGCTCAAACTCACTAAACTTTTTATGCTCTCTACCATTGCGATCGGTGTCCATGCGAAACACTGCTTTTTTCTGGCCCTGCAAGCCTACCAACACATGTGGCATAGCGGTGTTGTGTAAACGTATGTTGTTAACGCCGAATGGACGCGCATCATCTACATAAAATGATTTTAGGAATTCGTATACCGCTTGCGGCCCAATGGCACGTACATGTGTACTTAAATCGGGTGGTTTCACACCTAAAAACCATTTCTTTGCATCTTCTCGCCGCATCGACACGGTCATCAGATCGGCAAATTTTTGTCCGGTGAAAATTAGATTATCGACCGTCATATCTTCACTAATACCAAGATCATCTGCGACGCGCTTATAACGACTATGCTGTGCTGGATGACAACTTAAGCAGTAATTCACAAAGTATTTTGCGCCACGCTGCAAAGAAGCTTTGTTACCCATATCAATTTTCACTTTCCCAAATACATCTTGTGCATGATTATTACCACCCGCACTCCATGCAGGATTAGCACACAACACGAACAACAAGGTCAAAATAATTTTTATAAGCATCTTCATGATGTCACCCGCGCAGGAACTTCTTTCTCACTATCCCATTTCGTTAAAAACGGTAACAGTAGAGTTATCATTAAATACACCGCTGGAATAAACCACGTTTTCCAAATCAACGATGGATCATCCCCTGAAATATTCATAAATTTATCGTAAAAGGTAACGCCCCCTAACAACACGATGAAGCTACCAATCCAGAAACTCTTAGAACGCGTTTTGCTATAGGCCCAAAGAACAAAGAAGAATAGAAAATATAATTCAGTGAAGCGTAACGCTAACTGTGAATAGAACGCCGTAACCGGATTAAGACCCAAATAGCCTAGTATGATAAACGTCGCTGCAAAAATCAGTATGTTAATTTTAAACAACAAGCTTCGATAGCGAATCGACTTTATTGGGTTACGATCTATCCAAGGTAAAATAAATAAAACTACTATGGCTAAGCCCATCATAAAAAATCCACCAAATGGATTCGGGATTGCACGCAACACAGTGTAGAACGGCGTGAAATACCAAATCGGCGCAATGTGATCAGGTGTATTAAGAGGATTTGCAGGATCGAAATTGGCAGGCTCTAAAAAGTAGCCATTCCCTTCTGGAAGAAAAAATAGTACGAACGCAAATATTGCCAAAAATACAACTGAACCAAAAATATCTTTAACCGTGTAATAAGGATGAAATGGAATACCATCCACGGGAATCCCATCTGCACCTTTATTCTTTTTAATATCTACTCCGTCAGGATTATTAGAACCCACCTCGTGTAACGCCAATATATGGCCAACGATTAGCCCTAGTAGTGCCAGTGGCACGGCAATGACATGTAAGGCAAAGAAACGGTTTAATGTAGCGTCTGATAGTACAAAGTCGCCACGAATCCATTCCGAAATGGCCTCACCTACAAATGGAATGGTGTTAAATAAATTGATGATGACCTGCGCACCCCAGTAGGACATGTTGCCCCATGGCAATAGATAACCCATAAAGGCTTCTGCCATTAAGGCGACATAAATCAACATGCCGAAAATCCAAATTAGTTCACGCGGATTTTTAAACGAGCCGTAGATCAAACCACGGAACATGTGCAAGTACACTACGATAAAAAAGAAAGATGCTCCGGTTGAATGCATGTAACGAATCAACCAACCCCAATTCACATCACGCATGATGTGTTCGACAGACGCAAACGCTAATGCCGCATCAGGCTTGTAGTGCATGGTCAAAAAGATGCCACTTAATATTTGGATGACCAACACCAGCAACGCTAGGGAACCAAAGTAATACCAAAAGTTGAAATTTTTCGGTGCGTAGTACTCAGATAGATGCTCTTTGATCATTTTGCTGAGTGGGAAGCGAGCATCGATCCATCCCATTAGGCCTTGCGATTCATTACTCATGCCGAGGCCTCTTCTTTGGTCATGCCGATCAATAAGCGCCCATCACTGAGAAAATAGTAAGGCGGCACTTCAAGATTCTTATTGGCGGGTACGTTCTTAAACACGCGGCCTGCTAGATCAAATTTCGATCCATGACAGGCACAATAAAATCCACCTTGCCAACTTGCGCCCAATCCTTCTGCTCCGGGATCAGGACGAAATTCAGGAGAGCAGCCAAGATGGGTACAAATTCCTATCAACACTAAAAATTCTTCATTAATAGATCTAAATTCGTTCTGCGCAAAAGCCGGCTGCTGTGATTCCACACTTGAATCTGGATCACGCAGTTTAGGCGTCAAGTTAGCTAAAGTTTTCACCATCTCTGGTGTGCGTCGAATAATCCACACCGGTTTGCGGCGCCAGACTTCTTGAATTCGCTGACCGGGTTGCATTTTACTAATATCCACTTCTACCGGTACCTCTGCGGCTAACGCGATCGCACTTGGATTCATACTGGAAACAAAAGGCCAAAATGCGATAGCAGTACCAATTCCTCCTACAACCGCAACACTACCCGTTAGTGCTTTGCGACGACCAAGATCAATATTGTCCTTTGACATGTTTGCAGCTCTCCAAACTATAAGCGATACGCCGAATGCGTTAATTGGCGTAAGCGATGAATTTTAAGGTGTTTGTATGACTTAGAAATTAGTTATATTTGGGCATTCTTCATAGCTTTGTAAGAATGCCAGCTTGTAAAAGACGCGTAGGATGGCGCATGAACTAATTTTCGTCAAGCAAAAGTGCAAAAAACGCTTTAATTACGCGGGGTTATCGATATCTACAAACTGGTGTAAAAGGTCATATTTTTGGGCTAAATGCTCACCCAGTGCTTGTATGCCATAACGTTCTGTGGCGTGATGCCCTGCAGCATAGTAGTGGATGCCTGCTTCTCGAGCTACATGTGCTGTAGGTTCGGAAATTTCCCCACTAATATAAGCGTCTAACTTTTGTTCAACCGCTAATTCAATGAAGCCTTGCCCAGCACCGGTACACCAGCCTATATTTTCAATGTTTGCAGGCCCTGCATTCACATGTGTGCAATTACGCTGTAAAATTGAATCGATCAACCGCTTGAATTTTTCCGCTGGCACTGCTTGCTTAAGATGTCCATAGGTCCCGCATACAGTCTGCGCCGCAGACTGCAGCACTCCATCAATTTGTAGTCCGAGTAATCGCGCTAATTGCGCGTTATTCCCAATCTCTGCATGCGCGTCTAGCGGTAAGTGGTAGGCCAATAGGCTAATATTATTTCGCAATAGTGTAGCTAAGCGTTTGCGTTTTATACCCACAATCCGCAGGTCTTCATTTTTCCAGAAATACCCATGATGCACCAAAATTGCATCTGCTTGTTGGTCGTTGGCCACGTCAAGCAAAGCCTGACTTGCAGTCACTCCGGTAATTATACTATGCACATGATCTACACCTTCGACTTGCAGACCATTGGGGC
>PVMS01014921.1_pt1 | contig 13085 bp, 12 predicted proteins | sample 1853461 | NCBI WGS metagenome assembly PVMS01 (sample SAMN08582032, study PRJNA380276) | Marine sediment metagenome, whole genome shotgun sequencing project. | isolation source: ocean sediment barecode stripped | collected 2017 | reverse complement strand
GCTGGGCAGTCGGGGCTGGGGGGGGCTGGCGTGTGGGGGGGGGAGTGGGTGGGCCGCCAGGGAGGGCGCGGTGGATACGAGGGGAGCGCAGTCCCATGAGCAGAGCGGGCTGGCCGCGTTTAGCGAGGAGTTGGAGAAGGAAGAGGCGGCCAACATGCTCTGCTCATGGGACTGCGCTTCACTCGTATCCAGGGGGCGCTCCATGGCGGCCCAGTCAATATCCCCGTCAGACGCCAGGTTCTCGTAGTCCAGAATACCCAGCTCCTCGAACTTGGGCCGGATCTTGTCAGTCAGCAGGCCGATACGCTTGAGGTTGGGAATCACCCGCTGGAACAGCAGGTTGCGGAAGGTGGACATAACGAAGCCGTCCAGCACCTGCTTGCGGGCCTCTTCCACGTCCCAGCCGAAGTGGCGGAATACGTCGGTGGCCACCAGACGCTCGCGGCTGATAACACAGGCCTCATAGGCGAACAGGGCGCGCTCTTCTCGCTCCTCGTCGGACAGGGTCTTGATGAAGTCCTCCAGGTAATTTACGCCGAACGTCACATGCCGCGCCTCGTCACGGATTACCAGGTACACGATATCTTTCAATACCGGGTCGGGGGTGGTCTCCCGGGTGGTGTTAAAGGCTGACAAGGCCAGGCCTTCGATAACGATTTGCATGCCGATGAACTTCATGTCCCAGCGTTCGTCGGTGAGGATTTTGTCGATAATGCTCTTCAGGTAGGTGTTGATCGGGTACATCATACCGATACGCTTCTGCAGGTATTTATTGAACACCTCCACGTGGCGCGCCTCGTCGAAGGTCTGGGAGCCCGCGTAGAGCTTGGCATTCAGCGTGGGCGCACAGGAGCACAGCTGGGATGCCACCAACAGGGCGCCCTGTTCCCCGTGCAGGAACTGGGACAGGCTCCAGGCATTCATGTGCAGCCAGAACTCCGCCTGAGTTTTCTCGTCCATATCCAGGTAGGGCTGGTACTCATGGAGATTCATCATCTCCGGCTGGGTAGTCTCATCGGGCCAGGGTCGATCCCAGTCGATGTCGACCTCGGGATCCCAGTTGAGCTGTTTACCCAGGTCGTAGAGTTTCTTGATGCGGTCGTCCTGTATCTGGTAATCCCAGTTGTAAGACCCGGTCAGCGGCGTCCGGAAAATCTCCGCGATATGGTCCACATCCGCGCTGGTCAGCACGTCTTCCAGATCGGGATTTTCCCGGGGGTAATCCGCGCCGGCGAATTGCTGGATCTTGCGGGGGGCTTCATCGGTCCATTCGACTTTCATCAGTGGTGCTCCGTTGGTGTGCGTAATCAATCACTATGCGCGATGCCAGTAACATCAACAAGGTAAAGTCTTGTCAAATTGCGGTCATTTGTGGCCAAATAGGGCTATGCCAATCGCCAGCACCCCAGCGCAGTACATTTTGATCCTCATCGATATGGTGGAAGGTCGGGGTTGCACGCATCGGCAATTACTGGCCGGTACCACACTGGCGAGCACCGGCCTGGCCAACATCGGCGCCCGCGTCAGTGACGCGGACTTCACGCGACTGGTAAGCAACGCCCAGGCCCTGACCGGTGATCCCGCCCTGGGACTGAAGCTGGGCTTGCGCCTCAACCTCAGCGCCCACGCGGTGCTGGGGCAGGCTTTTATGAACAGCCGAGACCTGGCCCAGATCATGGACCTGTTCCTCAAGTACTACCACTTGCTGGCACCGGCGCTTCAGCTGGAGTTTGAAATCCTCGGTGAGCACTGCGTACTGACCACGGTGAGTAATCCCGAGGACACACTGGCGCGGTTCAGTCACGAGTTGATGTCCGCCGCCATCGTGAACACACTGCGCGGCCTGCTCAGCAGACCCGGGCTGCGCGTGCGCATCGAGATGCCCTACCCCGAGCCGGCCCATAGTGCCCTCTACTACGAGATATTCGGGGAGGATGTGCTCTTCGACCGCCCGCGCGGGCGTATTACGTTTCACCGGGACCTGCTGAGCACACCGCTGCCCTCCTCCAACCCCGCCCTGCGCAACCTCTACGAGGCCGAATGCGCCCGCCTGCTGGCGGATCTGGAAGAGGCGGGTTCGGTGGCGGAACAGACTCTGCGGCTGCTGCGTAAGCTGGAAGGCCAATACCCGCAGATGCCACAGATCGCCAGAATGCTCAATCTCAGTCCCCGCACCTACCGCCGCAGGCTGGATGAGGAAAAATGTTCCTTTCAGGGGCTACTGAACAAGGTGCGCGCCGAGCACGCCACTCGCTACCTGCAAAACACCCGCCTGCCACTGTCCAGCATCGCTTACATGATCGGCTTCAATGACGCCTCGAACTTCCGCCGCGCCTACCAGAAATGGACCGGCCACTCAACGAAGGAGGTGCGCAATGGCCCGCGCGCTTAAGGTCTACCTGGGCAAAGAAGCCGCCCGGCGCATAGGCGAAGAGGGCTGGTCCGCCGAGCTGTTCAGCCTGCTGCTGGGCGCATCCGGCGGTCCCAAGTGGTTTATTCTGAGTCAGCTGGATCGGCTGCTGTTCAGTGACTTCCTGCAGCGCAGCAAGCAACCCCTGTCGGTATTGGGCTCCTCCATCGGCTCCTGGCGTCACGCCTGCCTTGCCATGGCCGACCCCGCTGCCGCCATCGACCGGCTGGAGCAGGGCTACCTCTACCAACACTATGCCAGCAAGCCCACCGCCCAAGAAGTGAGCGAGGTCAGCCGCAACATACTGGAGTGGGTACTGGGGAACGATGGCGCTGCCGACCTGGTGAATCACCCCCGCATTCGCACCCATATCGTTACCGCTCGCGGCCGTGGACCTGCCGCGGCTACATCCACCCCCTTACTGGCCACCGGTATGGGGGTCGCGGCCCTGGGCAATACGGTCAGCCGCCAGCTGCTCAAATTTCACTTCCAGCGGGTGGTATTTCACAGCGGCGCGCAGCCCAACCCCGGCCTGGCCCTGCACGATTTCGACACACACTACTGTGCACTGCGGGGAGACAATGTGGTTGCGGCCTTGCACGCCAGCGGCGCCATACCCTTCGTCCTGACCGGTGAGCGGAACATTCCCGGAGCACCCCCCGGGCAGTACTGGGACGGGGGCATTATTGACTACCATTTTGACCTGGGTCAGTACCGGGGCGACGGGCTCATTCTCTACCCTCATTTCAGCGCCAGCGTCATTCCCGGCTGGTTCGACAAGTTTCTGCCCTGGCGCCAGGCGGCGATTCACGAGGTCGAAAACCTGGTTCTGTTATGCCCCAGTGAGGAATTTATCGCTGATTTGCCCTTCGGCAAGATCCCGGACCGCTCTGACTTCAGCAAGCTGGCGCACGATGAACGGGTGAGCTACTGGGAACAGTGCGTGCAACGCAGTAGCGCGCTGGCGGAGGAATTCGCGGAAATGACGCAGCGTGACGACCCGCTGCGAGGGGTGACAATTTTTGAATAGTGGCCCGGGTCACACGTGTCAGGTCACATGAGCATCGAGATAACGCTGAACCTCATCTTTCAATACCGGTTCAAACATTGAGGCCAGTAAGCCCATCCTGACAAACACATCGATCAGGCCATCGTGAAACGACATGGTGCCATCCACACCCGCACCCTTGATGCGCACCGTATCCCCCTCCCAGTATGAGCGCACGCCGTGTTGTCGCTCGAGGCTCTGAGCAAGACCCTCGGCGGCCTGGCGCACCTCGTCCTTGGGCATGGTATAGGGCTTGGTGATCCTGAATTCGGCCATGATTTTCCCTCAGTCTATGCACAAGAGTATAGGTCAAGCCACAGCACATCGCACGTTTTAACCAGCAGCTCGACAACCACCGGGTAAGTCAGGCATTAATAAACTCGCCCGCGTACCAGTTCAACATCCCGATCTTCTCATCCAGGGATTTATCCGGTTCCAATTCGTAGACGTTGCGAAAACCAATGACCACATCGGTCACACCCATACTTTCCAGTTTTTCGATACCCTGCCCGGTAAAGGCATCCTGCCCCGTGGTGAATACCCGGAACGGGCGGTCGGCAGTGCCGTATTCCTCGCGCAACGCCTTGATGCGCCCGATGTAAGCCTCCAGTTGTTGCAAGTCCGCGCCGGCGCACATCCAGCCATCGCCCACGCGCGCCGCGCGCCGCAGCGCCGGCTCGGCATGGCCACCAATTAACAGCGGTGTCGGTACCGTGGGTACGGGGCACATCTTGACCGCTGGCAGATGATGTATTTCACCCTCGTAAGCAAAGAACTCACCGGACTCCAGGCCGCGGAGAATATCAATCTGCTCATCAAAGCGTTTACCGCGCTGCGCCCAGGGCACATCACAAACCGCAAAATCTTCTTCCCAGGGACTAATGCCAATCCCGAAATCAAAACGGTTCCCGGACAGTGATTGAATACCCTGTACCTGTTTGGCCACTACCGGCACCTGCCTTACCGCGAGCTTGTAAACAAATGTAGCGAAGCGTATTTTTTCCGTTACCGCGGCCATCGCAGCCACCGAGATGAGGCTTTCCACAAAGGGCACACTCTCCAGAAATTCCCGGCTGCCATCCTTGTTATAGGGATATTTAGAGCTGGCTTCGCGCGGGTAACAAATACTGTCGGGCACGGCGATGCCATCGTAACCGGCCGCCTCAGCGGCCCTGGCCAGTGGCAGGTAATGGTCGGGGTCACACAGGCCAATCTGATAGCTGAATCTCATCATTTCTTTCCTTTTCTGTCCTTCTCCCCGAGGGACGCCTCGCTGCCCCGCATCAGGCGGCGCAATACAATACTACCGCGAGACAGGCTCCGGCGACCTTGAAGTTTTCCGCAATTGGCCTCAAATACTGAACCCTGCCGATGTTCCGGCAAGATAAAAGCAACACTCACCCGGGAAGAATAACCCCACCACCACACGCTCATTGGAATACAATACCGTCCCATGAATAGCCCCCCTGACAACCCTGGAGCAAACACACAGCCAGCGGACAATGTCGACAGGTCCCTGCGCTTCCTGTTCGAACTGGCCGATGTCCGTGGACAAACCGTGCACCTGGATAGCGCCTACCGGGATATCGTCTCCATTCACCAGTACGCCCCGGGTGTGAGCCGCCTGCTGGGGGAATTCCTGGCGGCCGCGGTGCTACTCAGCACCACCCTGAAATTTGCAGGAAAGCTCATTTTGCAGGCCCGCTCAGAAGGGCAGATTCCCCTGCTGATGGTGGAGTGCGACAACACACTACGCGTGCGAGCGATTGCCAGGGGCGCACAGCAGGCCACCTCTAACAGCAACGAACAGCTACTTACCAACGGGCAACTGGCCATCACCATCGACCCGGCCAATGGCCGGCGTTACCAGGGTATCGTGCCACTGGTACAAAACTCCCTGGCGCACAGCCTGGATGCCTATTTCGAACAATCCGAACAGCTGAAAACCCGCTTCTGGCTGGCCGCGGACGGGGAGCGGGCCGCCGGTTTGCTGCTGCAACAATTACCCGCCCAGATCATTGAAGACGATGCCCTGCGCCTGCGGCAGTGGGAACACGCCTGCTCGCTGGCCGCTACCGTACAAGATTCTGAGCTGCTCGAGCTGCGCGCCGAGCAGCTGTTATACCGCTTGTACCACGAGGATCCGGTGCGCTTGTTCGAGCCCTCGACAGTGTCTTTTTATTGTAGCTGCTCCCGGGAGCGCACCCGCGACGTGCTGGCTTCGCTGGGCCGGACAGAGATAGATAAATTACTGCGGGAGTTGGGTGGCATTACCATGGATTGCGAATTCTGCAACCAGCAGTATCGCTTCGCGCGGGAGGATATGGAGGATGTTTCAGGTGACGCAGGCTCAACAACTGTGCACTAATGCTGCAACCACCTGAATAATACAGGGTCAGTGGCAACGTTCGGCGAAATTCGCCGAATTTATAGCCAATATTTCTCGCATAATGCTCCGATTCTGACATAATTACGCCCCCCAAAAGCTTGATAAACGGCGCGAGCTGCCGCCACCAGACTTGCGCCATAAGCAGTTGCGCCATAAACAACAGGACACACAATGACCTCAAATACCCAGACCACCCGGGAATACATCGACCTGGTACCCTCCAGGCTTATTGAAGAGTCTATCAAACGTGGTGAGGGCGTATTATCCGACACCGGAGCCCTGCTGGTCACCACCGGCAAGCGCACCGGGCGCTCTCCGGCGGATCGTTTCGTGGTCAAGGAACCCAGCACCGAGGACAGCATCGCCTGGGGCAGCGTCAACCGCCCTTTCGAGGGCGACAAGTTCAATGCCCTGTGGGAGCGTGTGGAAGGGTATCTGTCGGCTAGTGACAAATTCGTCGCCCACCTTCATGTGGGGGAGCACAGCGACCACTATCTGCCGGTGAAAGTCACCACCGAGACAGCCTGGCAGTCTCTGTTTGGCCGCAATATGTTTATCCGCCCCGACACCTTCAACGCCGGGCGCAAGCCGGAGTGGAAGATCCTCAATGTCGCCAGTTTTGTCTGTGACCCCGAGCGCGATGGCACCAACTCCGATGGTGTCGTTATCATCAACTTCGCCCAGCGCAAGGTGCTGCTGGCAGGTATGAGCTATGCCGGCGAGATGAAAAAATCGATGTTCTCGGTACAGAACTTCCTGCTCCCGGAAAAAGACGTCATGCCCATGCACTGCAGCGCCAATGTGGGCGAGAACGGCGAGACCACCCTGTTCTTCGGCCTGTCCGGCACGGGCAAAACCACCCTGTCCGCCGACCCCAGTCTCTACCTGATCGGCGACGACGAGCACGGCTGGGCCAAGGGCTCTGTTTTTAACCTCGAGGGGGGCTGCTACGCCAAGACCATAGACCTGAGCCAGAAGAACGAGCCGGTCATCTGGGACGCCATCCGCTTTGGCGCCATTATCGAGAACGTGGTATTGAACAACAAGCAGCACGCGGACTACTGCGACACCAGCCTCACGGAAAACGGCCGCTGCTGCTACCCGCTGGAACACGTGGAAAAACGTACCGAGACCAATGAGGGGGGCGAGCCCAAGTGCGTGATCTTCCTGACTTGTGATGTCTCTGGCGTACTGCCTCCCATTTCCATCCTGTCCAAGGAGGCGGCGGCATACCACTTCCTCAGTGGCTATACGGCACGTGTAGGCTCCACGGAGCTGGGCGCGGAAGCGGGCATTCATCCCACCTTCTCCACCTGTTTCGGCGCACCCTTTATGCCGCGCCCCGCGGCAGAATACGCTGAGTTACTGATGAGACGCATCGAAGATTTCGACAGCCAGGTCTACCTTGTCAACACGGGCTGGGCCGGCGGCTCAGGCGCACCCGGCGGCACCGGCGCACGCTTCCCCATCCCGGTCACCCGGGCGGTGGTGCACGCGGCGCAGAGCGGCGCCCTGCTCAACGCCGCCACCGAGCATCTGGACATCCTCAACCTGGATTTCCCCACTGAGATACCGGGCGTCGACGCCAAATACGCCAACCCGCGCGCCGGCTGGGGAGACGATGCGGCCTACGACGAGCAGGCGCGAAAACTGGCCGCTCTGTTCGAGCAAAACATCAAGGACTTCGACGTGCCAGGTGACATCCTGGCCGCTGGACCAACGTCCAGCTGATACGCTACGACAGAGACACGCGGGTCGAATTTACTCGCCCGCACCCGCGCCCTGCCCTGAATTGCCTGGTTGACACTGACGCCTGATTTACCAGGCGGTTGGGGCGCCAGTGTCGTGTGCTGAATAAATTCTATATTCAGCTCTAAATCAAAAAGTCTAATAATCCCCTTGTTTCTAGTATGTTTATTCTAATTTTTTCCCGTATTCTCGCTCCTGAACTGGTGGGGAAACACCACAAACCAAAAGTACTCAGGAGTTGAATCATGGCCGAAGAAACAAAGACCGCAGCAGCAACCAAAGCTGCTCCCAAGCGTAAGCCCGTCGCCAAGCGCAAGCCTGTTGCCGCCAAGCGCAAGCCTGTCACCAAGCGTAAGACTGCCGCCAAGCGCGCTAGCAAGAAGTCGACTAACGATTTCGCCACTCGCGCCCAGGAAGCTGGCCGCAACGCTTTCCTGGCCAGCCTCGGCTTCTACGGCAAGGCTTTCGACCAGGCGCAGGATCAATTCAGCAGCATGCAGGACCAGCTGGAAGAGCGTCGCAAAAAAGCTGACAAAATGTACAAAGAACTGGTTAAGCGCGGCAAGAAAGTCGAGAAGAAGGCCAAAAGCCGCTTCGACGACATTGAGCTGCCCAAGCTTGAGCTGAACAGCCTGACTGACCGTAAAAAGCTGGAAAAACGTCTGGACAAGGCCAAGGCCCGCTTTGAAGAACTGAAGGAAACCGTAGGTTTCAAGGCCGCTGCGTAAGCGGAACCATCCAGGACCACTTATCCCTGCATGTCGGGGATTTTTTTAGGGGCTACAGTGTAGCCCTTTTTTTTGTCCAAAATTCTGGTTTAATGGTCCGGGTGGCTGTCCGAGAATAGGGACCTACTCTCGGACAGGCTCCTGGTGTACCTCGTCACTCATAGTGACATAACCGATGGAGGGCAGACGGTATGAGCGACGAAAAGAGTAAAGTCACCGACAAGGCCAGTGAAATAGCCAAAAATATCTGGCTGGCCGGCGTGGGCGCCTACGGCAAAGCCGTGGAAGATGCCCAGGGCAGGCTCGGAAAGGTGGGCATCGAGCCCCCCAAACTGTTTCGCGACCTGGTAAAAGCGGGCTCGGCACTGGAGGGCGATGCCCGAGGGGCCCTGGAAACCACGGCTGCCGCCAAAAGCTCGGTAGAAGAGCGTATCAAGCGGGTGCGCGAGAATTTTCACATGCAGCGCCCGGCCCGCATCGAGGACTTGAACGCCCTGCACAAAAAAGTGGATCAACTGACCAGAAAAGTCGACAAATTGAGCAGAGCCTTGACGGAGCGGGGCATCGTGAAAGGGACCGCCGGTCGCAAGACCGCTACCGCGAAAAAAACCAGCGCCCGCACCCCCTCCCGGGCGGCCACCAAAAAGAAGGTGGCGGCAAAAAAAGCGCCTACCAGGAAAAAGGCGTCCACCCGAGCCAAATCCACCACCCGCACGCGCAAGACCTGATTCCGGATTAGCACGCGGCTGGAGCACTAGTCACACATGAAGACAAAGGATCGCATCCTCCACACCAGCCTCGCGCTGTTCAACGAGGAGGGAGAAGCCGACACTACCACCGTCGATATCGCCAATGAAATGGACATCAGTCCCGGCAATCTCTATTACCACTTCAAGGGCAAGGACCAGATTATCGCCGAGCTGTTCCAGCAATACGAACAGGCACTGAGTCACACCCTCACGGCACCCATCGAGCAACCCCTGAGTGCCGACCGCTCCCATGTGGAAGATAACTGGTACTACCTTTACGTGGTGATGGAGGAGATGTACCAATACCGCTTCCTCTACCACAACCTGGACAACATCCTGCAGCGTTACCCTGACGTGAAGCGGGGCTTCAAGCGATTGATACAACTCAAGCGCGCCGCCTTGTACGCCATCTGCCAGACGCTGTTGCAACAATCCGTTATCGACGCCAGGGACCAGCAACTACTGGGCCTGGTGGACAACATGACCCTGAATCTGACTTTCTGGTTCAATTACAGCGAGTTGTTGCACGACAATCGTCCGCCCCAGGTCACCATTCACCAGGGGGTCTTGCAATTGCTCACCATGGTCGCCCCCTACCTGGGAGATGAAGAACTCAGTTTTTATCGCGACTGTGAGACGATTTACGCCAATATGCTGGAAGAGGCCGACTGAGTCCGGCGGGCGGGCGCTACAAACACCAGGCCACAGCTGCCGCAGAGCAAGTACGGGTGTGCTTATCGGTGAAATAGGGCCCCAGGACACAAAGAAAGGTGTGTTTCGCCAGGCACCTGCTATTATTTTAGTTCACTTATCGCATCACTCGAGAAGGAGCACAGTATGGCTATCCAGGCTGGGGACAAAATTCCCGCATGCAGCATGAAAACCATGGGCGGACAGGGTCCCGCTGATATCACCACCGAGGAGATTTTCACGGGAAAGAAAGTCGTCCTGTTCGCCGTACCCGGCGCCTTTACCCCGGGCTGCAGCCTGACCCACCTGCCGGGCTATGTGGTTAATGCCGACAAGATCAAAGCCAGTGGTGTCGACAGTATCGTCTGCATGGCGGTCAATGACGCTTTTGTCATGGATGCCTGGGGTAAATCCCAGAATGCGGAGGAATTGCTGATGCTGGCGGACGGCAATGGCGAGTTCACCGCGGCCCTGGGCCTGGAGCTGGACGGCAGCGGTTTTGGCCTGGGTACCCGCAGCCAGCGTTTCGCCATGATTGTAGAAGATGGCACCGTCACTCACCTCAACGTGGAAGCGGGCGCCGGCGTGGATGTGAGCTCAGCCGAAACCATCATGGCTTTGCTGTAAGGGCAATGGGCTCACGCATCAAGGAGCTTGCCGCAATCGAGAATAAACAGTAGGCCAGAAAGTAATAAAAGCCCGGCTCCAGGCTGGCATACATGGTCAACATATCTCCGATCTGGCCCGAGGCGCTACCCGCCATATAGGCCACCAGCACACCCATGACAAACACGTCCGACATGGACCATTTACTCAGGGCGGCATTCAACCGCAGTAGCGGGCCGCGCAGATCCGCCCTGGCGATGAACAGAGAGCAAATTTGCAACAGGAGCTTGAAGACGGGAATCACCAGGCTAAAAAATACAATGAGAAAGGCTACCGGAATGTTACCCGTGCGGAACAACTCATCTACCGTACCCCACACGGAACGGGTGTTGTGATAGGCGACCAATTGCCCCTCGATCCGGTCAAAGCCGAGAAAGCTGGAGATCGCATTGAGCATCTGGCGAGTCTGGGCATCGGCACCTTCCCCGGCGATCATCTCTATGCCCAGCTCGGCGATTTTGGATTTCTCCACCGTGCCGGTGAGGGTGAGCACAGGCTGGGTCACGCCCGGGTACAGCAGGCCCAGTGCCACCGCCATCAGTAGCAGGATCAGGAGTTTTCGCTTCAGGGACATCACGACGCCTCAGATAGACCTGGAAACCGCGCATGATACACAAAAGACACCCGGCCAACACCGCTACCCATACAACTCCTTCAGGCTAGCACGATGTAGCACACCACACTGATAACGACAACGCCCAGCAGGTTCAACAACACCCCCTCCCGGGCCATGCGCGAGACGCTGATCAGGCCACTGCCGAACACCACCGAGTTGGGCGCCGTGGCCACCGGTAGCATAAAGGCACAGCTGGCGCTCATCGCCGCCGGCACCATAATCAGCTCCGGGGGGATACCGGAGGCCAGAGCGGCGGCGGCCAGCACCGGCATAAGCAACGTGGTACTGGCGGTATTGGAAGTGAGCTCCGTCATAAAGGTGACAATCAGGCAGATGATCGCGATCAATGCGTACAGCGGAATCGTGGTCATGCCCGCCAACCACTGCCCCATCAGATCACTCAGTCCGGAGTTGACAAAACCCCGGGCCAGGCAGATACCGCCTGCAAATAACAGTAGCACCCCCCAGGGAATGGTGACGGCGCGCTCCCAGTTCAGCAGACGCTGCCCCTTGCCGTTGGGTACGATAAACAAAACGATCACCGCCAGCAGCGCGACCGAGGCGTCATTGGCCTGGGGTAGGTCCAGCCAGGCTTTCCAACCGCCAAAGGGCTCGCTGCGGGTAATCCAGGCCAGGGCGGTGAGGCCGAATACCGCCAGCACCCTGCGCTCTTCGGGCCGCCAGGCGCCCACATCGGGTAGTTGTACAGACAGTGCGCCGCCTATATTGCGGGTCAGCACTACCGCCATGGCCGGCACCATAATAATCACCACCGGCAGGGCCCAGCTCATCCAGCGCGTAAAGCTGATGGACTCGCCCGTGGTCTGCTCATAGACCTGCATGAAAATGAGGTTGGGCGGAGTGCCTATAGGTGTACCCATGCCGCCGACACTGGCCGCATAGGCGATACCCAATAGCAGGGGTACCGCCAGCTTCTCCTTTTCATCAGTCGCGTCCAGCACCGCCAGCGCGACCGGCAATAACATCAGCGTGGTCGCCGTATTGGATATCCACATGCTCAATGCGGCAGACGCCACCATGAACCCCAGTACCAGACGGCGGCCACTGCTGGCGCCAAACAGGTTAACCATACCTATAGCAATGCGCCGGTGAGCCCCCGAGTGCTCCATCGCCTTGGACAACAGAAAGCCCCCCAGCAACAGCAGTATCAATGGTGAGCCGTATGCCTCGCCCACCTCCGCCGGGGTCAATACACCCAGCAGTGGCAACACCGCCAGGGGCAGCAGGGATGTCACCGGGATGGGGACGGGTTCAAATACCCACCACAGGATGCACAGCACGGCCACAAAGCCCACGATCGCCATATCGCCGGCGTAGCCCGCCATGGTGAACGCCACAGCGGCGCAGGCCGCCACCAACGGGCCCAACCACAGGGCCCAGTTCTGCATCGCCGACATATCCAGATTTCCCCACCAAGTTGCCAGCCAACATATACTCTCTGACAGCCCGATGTAAACCCCGCGCCAGTGACGACTAGAGTCGCGACCACGAAAAGACTACACTTACGCACACTATGCGAGAACTTCCCAACAAACTGATCGACAGATTCGGCCGCCGTGTGGATTATGTACGCCTGTCAGTCACCGACCGCTGTGATTTTCGCTGTGTTTACTGCATGGCCGAGGACATGACATTCGTACCCAAACCGGATGTACTGACCCTGGAGGAGCTGTACCGGGTGAGTCAGGCGTTTGTCGAACTCGGCGTGGGGAAAATCCGCCTGACCGGCGGCGAACCCCTGATACGCAATAATATCCTGTCGCTGGTTGAACAACTTGGCCAGCTCGAGGGGCTTGAGCAACTGGTTATGACCACCAACGGCTCCCAGCTACAGCGTATGTCCGACAAGCTGTACGAGTACGGTATGAAGCGTATCAACATCAGCCTGGACACCCTGCACAGCCGTAAATTGCGCAGCCTGACCCGGCACGGCAATCTGGCACAAGTTATCGCCGGTATCGACGCCGTCTTCGACACCGGCTTCGAGCGCATCAAGTTCAACGCCGTTATCCTCAAGGG
>PVMS01014191.1_pt1 | contig 13087 bp, 7 predicted proteins | sample 1853461 | NCBI WGS metagenome assembly PVMS01 (sample SAMN08582032, study PRJNA380276) | Marine sediment metagenome, whole genome shotgun sequencing project. | isolation source: ocean sediment barecode stripped | collected 2017 | reverse complement strand
CCTTGCCCAGCATGAGGTTCGTTTGCAATGCATCTTCCAGGGCTTCTCGCTGCATATGGCGGATGATTTACTTGCTCTGGGCGTATCGTCCATCAGCCAGATCGGCGAGTAGCCCTGTAAGTTGCGTTGCAAACGTCCCTCCTGCTGGGCCAGGGCCAGTTCGTCGCTGGGCAGGACATAGTGGTCCATGCCTATGTACAGGTAGCCCGCGTCTTGCAGGGTATGGCTGATCATCTGCTGTAACAGCAGCTTTTCCTGCGGCTCAGGCAGGGTCAGGCGGTCGATGGCGCGCTGGCTGCTGAATCGCTCAGGCAGGTGCGCATAGTTGTAGCAGGCGATACGGTCGGGTCGCAGGGCAATCACCTTGCGCAGAGTCTCCCCCATGGTGTAGCGATCCTGGTGGGGCAGGCCGCAGATCAGGTCAAAACTGAGCGAGCGAAAGCCATGGGAGCGGATACAGTCCACCAGCGGCACGATCTCCTTGTAGGGTTGCACCCGGTTGACCGCTTTTTGTACCAGTGGGTCGAAGTCCTGAATGCCCAGGCTGATGCGATTAAAGCCAACACCCTTGAGTAGAGCGACCGTGCTGTTCTCGATGGTGCGCGGGTCTATCTCTATGGAATATTCCCGGTAGCCCTTGTCCAACAGTCGAAAATGACTGGCCAGCATGTGCATCAGCTCGGTGATTTCCGCATTGTCCAGGTAGGTGGGTCTGTCTTTATCCCAGTGCATCTGGGTAATGGGACGCTTGTCGCCCACTAACTGTGACTGCAGCTCGATCTCTGTTTCCAGTCGCTTCAGGTACTGGCGCGCAACCCCTTTCTCGCGAGTGACGATCTTGTTACAGGCGCAGTAATAGCAGATGTCGTTACAGAATGGCAGGTGTACATAGAGGGACAGGGGGGCGCGCTTGTGGTCGCCGTCTTTGCCCTGCCAGGCTCTGTATTGATCCAGCGGAAAGTCCTGGCGAAACTGGGGCGCGGTGGGGTAGGAGGTATAGCGCGGTCCCTGGCAGGCGTACTTTACCGCGAGTTCCATGTCCCGTTTGTGTTCTGGCGCAATGCTGGTAGTTGCTACCAGATCCGGGGAAATACTTGTCATATCAATATACAGCTTGTCATCCAACTGTGGGGGACGATAACAAGATGCCGCCCCAGGGGCGTTGATCCAGGTCAATCCACCTTGATTAGCTGCCTCTGAAAAAGCCTCAGCCCAGGGATGCCACACTCTTGAGCACCAACCGCACCAGCTCCGCCTGCCGCGATACACCGGTTTTAGCAAAAATTGATTTGAGCTGGGCGCGGGCGGTGTGCTGTGAGATCGTCTGCGCAGCGGACACCTCAGCCAGGCTGAGACCCCGGGCCAGTAATATCGCCAGATTGGCCTCGGCCGGTGTTAATTCGAACAGTTCCCCCAGTATGTGCTGCGAGGTGGAACCCTGCAGATCCGGGTCGCTGATGAATACCGCTGCGCAGGGGCTGGACTGTCCCTCGCTCCATTCGGAGGCCGGAACCGGTCGAACCACCAACCCCAGATCGGAGCGGCCCGCCGGGCGCGGCACACGCAGCGCTCGCACTACCGCCGTTTCCCCGCACTGTTGGGCTTTGATAATAGTGTCCAGGGCCTGTTGCAGCTCCTTGTTGATATCCCTCCCCTCGATGTGCAAGCGCCGGTCCCGCAGGCTCAGCCCGTCCGCCTGATCGAGCAGTGCCCTGGCCACCGCATTGCTGTTCAGCAGTCGACCCTGCTCATCGAGGATGATACTGGCTACCGATAGCTGGTTCACGGCACCGGCGTAGACGTCCCGTTCGGAGGTCATACGGTTCAGCTTGGCGTAGATCTGGATTGCCCGGCGCAGGTGCCCGGTGATGCGCTGGACCAACTGACGGTCTTGCGAGGTAAAGCGGCTTTCACTGCGCCGGCGAGAGAAGCGCAAGCGGGCCAGCATGCCATCGGGTTCGGCGGTATCCACACCCAGGATACGAAACAGGCCAATAGGCTGCAGGTAGTGAAGATAGTAATCAGAGCTCATCAACTCCCTGTCCGGCAGGATATCTTCCAGGGCGACGACTTTGTCCAGGGGCAGGTTGACGAAGGGGTCCAGCGCAAAGAATTGTTCGCGGTAGGCGCTTACCTCCCAGTCGGTGGGATCCGCCAGGGCTGTCTCGGTCGCAGCGAGATTCTGATCCGGCCTCAGGGAATTGAGTATTACGCCCTGGTCATGGGCTGACGGTGGGCGCAGAATCAGCGATACCACCTGGGCATCCAGGGTCTCGCGCAGGGCGGGCAATGCGCTCTGCCAGGGTTGAGCCTCCAATGCTCCCTGATAGATCAGGCCTATCAACCGGTCGTAGTCGTGGTCGATCCGGCGGGGATCTATAGTCATGGAGGTGCTTGTTACTTCTCGATACTGGGGAGGTTGTCTGCGACCTCCGCCAGTAATTTGGGCTTGCCAATGCCCCAGCCCTGCAGGTAATCGACGCCAATTTCCTCGAGCTTTACGATAATTTCATCATTCTCTACCGACTCTGCGATGGTCTCTTGCCCCAGGAAATGGGCCAGGTCATTAATTGAGCGGGCCATGGCATAATCACTGCGATTTTTGTGGATGCCGGTGACAAAACTGCCATCGATCTTGACATAGTCAACGGGCAGTTCCCTCAGGTAATTGTGACTGGCGAGGCCGGTGCCAAAATCGTCTATGGAAAATTTGCAGCCGATATTGCGGAAGGCGCGAACAAAATCCGCCGCTTTCACCAGGTTTGAGATGGTGCCGGTCTCGGTGATTTCGAAGCAAAGGCGGTTGGTACCCACACCAAACTCCGATATTTGTTCCAACAGGTAGTCCATGAAACTGTCGTCGGTGACGCTGGTGCCGGACAGGTTGATAGCCAGGTTGGGCACCACTTTTTGTGCATCCATCAACTGGCTGATCCAGCTGAACGCCTCGCGTACCACCCAGCGATCCACCAGGCTCATAAAACCATATTGCTCCGCGGACTGGATAAACTCTTCAGGTGACTCTAGCGTGCCGTCCTTGTTCAACAGGCCCAGCAGTAATTCAAAGTGCAGGGTGCTGTTGCCTGTGCCGTCCACGGTGGTCTGTACGATGGGTTGGGCGCGCAGTACAAACCGTTCCGTGGCCAGCGCTTTTTCCAGGTCCTGCCGGGTTTGGGCTTTTTCCTTTTTGTAGGTATTGACCCTGGCCTGATCCTCCGCGAAAGGGGTGACCCGGTTGCGCCCCTGTTCTTTGGCGTGATGCATCGCCGAGCGAGCGGCATCCAGCACTTCTTCCACCCCGGGGCTGTGCTCGAGAATGGGTGCTACTCCGATGGAAACCGTGAAGGTCACGCTCTCGCCGTCGATATCCACACTACTGGCCTCGATATCGCCGCGGATCTTCTCGGCGACTTGCAGAGCCTGTTCCATCGTCCTATCCAGCAGCAATACCGCAAATTCATCCGCATCAATTCTTGCCGACGATGATTTTTTGCCGTGCATCTGCGCCAGTAATTTGGCGAATTCGAGTAGGACCTGGTCACCGTTAACCCGGTCATAGATATCGTTGACCAGGCTGAACTGGTCGATGTTCAGGTACAGCACGGCGTGTTGTGAATGTTTTACCTGGGTGTGACGCAGGGCCCGGGACATTTGGTCCAGCAGAGTTTCGTGATTGATCAGCCTGGTCAGTGAGTCGTGATTGCGGGCGAAGCTCAGGGTTTTTTGTACGTGCTCCAGCGTGTGGTACATGCTCTGGTCGACGACTGAGAGCTTGTCCGCCGGTGCCGGTGGTCGTACTCCGCGGCTCAGTTGCCGGGCGAGTTTAATGGCGCTCAGGTCGGCGATTTTCTGGCCGCGCTCATTGACGAAAATATAGCGGTCTCGCGCCTCGCTGATCCAGGCGAGTTGCATGCGACGTTTCTGGCCCTCCTTGTCGCGATAGCTCAGCCAGCTGTCCTTTTGCAGTTGCTCGACCCGTTTTACCCAGCGGCGCAGGCGGGGCAGATCCTCGATCCTGGCGCGCACCTCAGCGGGCTCAGGTTGCACGTCCGCCAGTTTGTCGCTGACGGTGGTGCACTCTACATCCCTGTTACCCGCCAGGATGTCGCGCAATTCCAGCAGCACGGCTTCATGGGATATGCTGGTCGGCAGTGCATTGGCAATCTGCTGCCCGATCAGGTCTATCAGTGGCTCCGCCTCCAGGCCGCGCTGCACCATCAGGTCTTCATCGATATCGCCTTGTTGCCGTTCGTTCAACCACAGGCACAGTAGCTCCAGAGTTTTGACATGTTCCGCCCAGGCTTTACTGTCAGGCCCCTCCTTGATATGCGTTAGCACCAGCAGGTCGCGCCAGCCGTTTTCGACCAGATCCACAAGTACCCTGGGTGCAGTCGGTGGTTTGATCCTGGCACTGATCACTTTGCCGACAGCCTGTCGTGCCTTTTGCAGTTTCTCCTGTCCCTCCTGGGTGCGCACCACCCGCTCGATATTGCGCGACAGGGCGCGCTCCTGTTGCGCGACCAGTTTGTCGATTTTTTCCAGCGCCAGATCGAATACCGCGCTGTCGCTCTCGTAATCCGAAGCGATCTCATCGACGATATTGTTGATCCGACCCTCCAGCGCTTTATTGGGGAAGTTGGCCGAGGTGGCCAAATGCGCCAACTTATCCACCACAGTACGGGCCACATGGCTGCGGTCCACAAAAAATCGCGGATCCAGCAGCGCCAGTTTAGCCAGCGGAATTTGCAGGTTACCCAGTGCCGGTTTCAGTTCAGAGGTCACGTCCAACTGGGATTTGATAGTGCCGAACAGGTTGTCGACCATGTCCAGCTGGTTGAGGCTGTCTGCGGTTAGCCCACTGGTGTTGGCCAGGCCTCCGATTTGTTCCTTGTTGTTGGCCAGGTATTCACGCAGGGAATCGCTTTGCTGCACATCGGCACGCACCTGCGAGTCACGCTGCAGGGTGCCCAGCGCTCTGGCTATGGCATGGGCGTCGGCGAGTTTGTGCTGATCGATCTCCGTGCTGGCGACAGTGGCGCCATCCCAGGTGCCGCTCAAGGCGGTGCCGCTGGCCAGGGTCTCGCCATCTGCAAGCCCCTCTGCCTCTCGCTTGAAGTTGAGGGCATCGATGACAGAGCGGTACAGGCTGGCGGGGCTGAAATGACCAATCGCATTGGCAAGCTGCTCTCCGAGTTGCTGGTGCATTTGGCCCAGGTTACCCGCTTCGGGCTTGTCTGCCACTGTCTCATTCAGTGCGTCGGGTTTGGTAGTGGCTGTTTTACGACGGGGCTTGTGCACATACTTGTTGCCTCTTAACAGCGAGCCATGGTTTCTTATTTCCTGTTCTACATTGGAGCGCACGCCGCGCTCCGCCATGAGGCCATTGAGGGCGAGGTAATAGTCATCGAGTTGGCGTATGAAGTGTTTCGCAAAGTAGTCGAAGATATGCGGGCGCACTTCCTTGGGTACTTTTTTCGCCTTCAGTGCCCGTTGAAATCCCCCGCAAATCTGTCGTACGTGCATGGGTAGCCTGAGCTGCTCAGGGTCGGCATCGATCAGGGTCGCAAGCCGGATGACCAGTGCCTCCAGTGGCACTTTGTACAAGTCCTCTCCCAGCGTGATCATGCGGTCAATGGCCAGAAAGTCCTCAAAATCCTGGATATCTATCAGATCCAGTTTATCCGCATCGTCTATATCGTGCTGCCACAATTGATCGTCTACGTGGTCCGGCGTCAGGTCCTGATAATAAGCCGCTGTTTGCTGCACGATGTCATGAATGATCTCCTGACCCTTGCGCCGCACAATGACCGAGGCTTCGTAGTGCAGGTTTTCGCCTGACTTGGGTTGCTTGATACGCGAGGACAAGTCCACCAGGTAAGCGGTTAAATCACTGAAAAATGGCAGCAGCAATTGTTCCAGCTGGCCCAGGCTCTGCCGCTGCAGGGTGCCCAGTAGCTCGGTGTACTGTGCGGTGGCGGCGGTGAGCACAGCGTTGCCGCCGGTACTGAAATCGCCAGCGATGGCGTTGCGGTAACCGCGTGCGGCATCCGCGTCTGGATCGGCAAATTCCAGTGTGATGCAGTCGCCGGAAATACCCGCGATGCTGACCTGGATCTCCTGCAGTGAGCCGGCTCCAGTATCCATGGAGGTCATGGATAACATGGCGAATGTACCCGACCGGAGGCTGACTTTGCCGCCGCCGGCGGGGCCCTGCAGTAAACGGGTAGCGCCCAATTGTAATCGCCCATCCAGCAGAGTGGACAACTCACCGGTCAGGCGCACAGACCCCTCCAGTTTGAGTGTGGCCTGCAGTGCGCTGGGTTGTGCCTGGGGGTTGAGCATTGAACCTCTGGTTGAGTTTGCTACGGCGCTGTGCGTCGCGCTATCTGTGCCATTATTGCGGGTTTGGAAAAACTCCCGGAAGTATACCCCGATATTCTGCGCGGACAAGATTTTGAGCGACAATCACTGCCAGTGCCGCAACCAACTGATCCTGACCTCTCAGATAGTGGGAGCACTAGACGTTGGCGGCATCCAGGAAGGCGGGCTTTTCCCCCCCTCCGTGCACGGCAAAACTGGTTCCGCTGATGTAGGAGGCCAGGGGTGAGCCCAGGAACAGACAGGCCTGGCCGATATCCGCAGGAACCGCCATGCGCCCCAGTGGTATGGTTGCGCCCACCGCGGTCACGCCTGCTTCATCACCGTAGTGCAGGTGGGCCTGTTCTGTTGCGGTCAGGCCGACGATCACCGCGTTCACCCTAACTTTTGGCGCCCACTCCACCGCCAGGGAGCCGCCGAGGTTGACCAGGCCCGCCTTCGCGGCGCCATAAGCGGCGGTGCCGGGGGAGGGGCGAATAGTGCTGACACTGGCGATATTGATAATGCTGCCCCCGGATTCCTGCTGCTGCATGACCCGGTTTGCCACCTGGCTGAAGTTGAGCGGGGCGATCAGGTTGAGGCCAATGATGGACTCCGAGAAACGCGGCGATGCCGTGGCCGCCTCGGCATAGGGGGCACCGCCGGCGTTGTTGACCAGTATATCCAGGCGCCCGAACCGCTCTACAGCATACGCCACGCAGGCTTCGATCTGTGCGTAGTCTCGCACATCGCAGACCGTAAACAGGGCTTGCCGGTCGCCGCTACGGGGCAGTTTGTCCGGTGCCGAGCGGCCACAGATAAGCACATCGGCGCCGGCGGCCAGGAAGCACTCGCTAATGCCTTTGCCTATCCCCTTGCCGCCTCCCGTTACAATCACCGCTTTGCCGCTAAAATCCAGCGGATTGTCCATAGTTTGACTCCTTGTGCCCAATAGCTTGCTTGTCGGTGCGTGGTACGTCGCCGGCCTTGAGGTTGGGCTTTAATTTACATAAGATGCGTGGATCGTGCTTATCCTAACCGAATTCCAGCAGGCTGGAAAATGCTGAAGAGCACTGGTTCAAAGCGTCACAAGACAATCCGCGGACGGTCGCAAATACTGTACCCTGGCACATCGATACTTCATTGGGGAAAAAGTTATGACGACAGAAATCTTACCCGTATTGGCTATTCTGGGCGGCACCGGGGATTTGGGTACGGGCCTGGCCCGGCGCTGGGCCCAGGCCGGCTACCAGGTCATTATCGGTTCGCGGACGCAGGAGAAGGCCGAAGCCGCGGTGGCTGATCTGCGCGAGGTCATGGCCGAGCGCGGTGTGAGTGAGGTGACGGTGCAGGCAATGGAGAACTTGGCGGCGGCCCGGGCTGCCGATATCGTGACCTTGACCGTACCTTTTAGCCACCAGGCCAGTACCCTGGAATTAGTGAAAGCGGCACTGCAGGGCAAGATACTCATAGACGTGACCGTGCCGCTGGTGCCGCCCAAAGTGGCTAGGGTGCAGTTGCCGCCAGCCGGCAGTGCGGGGCAGATTGCCCAGGAATTGCTGGGAGAGGAGGTGGCGGTGGTCTCCGCCTTCCAGAATGTGGCCGCGGCGCACCTGCGCGAAGGCAGTGGCGTGGAATGCGACGTGCTGGTCTGTGGCAACAAGAAAGCGGCACGGGAAGAGGTTATCAAACTGGTTGAGGCGGCCGGTATGCGTGGTTTTCACGCGGGCATGATCAATAATGCGGCGGCAGCAGAGGCGCTGACTTCGGTGCTGATCATTATCAACAAACAGTACGGCTGCCATGCGGGTATCAAGATCAGTGGGCTGGATCATATTGGATGACAACCAGGCTGGAGCTTATTCCCCTCGAAGGCTTTCCCCTGGTGCAGCCGGGTGACAACCTGGCACAGTTGATTATTGCTTCTCTGGGTGACAATGGCCTGGTGGTGGAGGAGGGCGACGTACTGGTGATAGCACAAAAAATCGTGTCCAAGGCGGAGGGTCGCTATGTGCGCCTCGCGGATGTGACCGCCGGGTCCGAAGCCCTGGCCCTGGCCGCGCAGGCGGATAAAGATCCTCGCCAGGTGGAGCTGATCCTGCGTGAGAGCACGGCGGTGATCCGGGTCAGGCCCGGGGTGATTATTGTTGAACACCGCAATGGTTATGTGCACGCTAACGCCGGTATCGACAAATCCAATATTGCCAATGACCCCGATGATCCACAGGTGTTATTGCTGCCGGAAGATCCTGACCGGTCAGCCCGGGCCTTGAGACAGGCCGTGGCGCAGCACACCGCGGTGGCTCCTCAGGTAATTATTAATGACAGCATGGGGCGCGCATGGCGCAATGGCACTGTAGGTCTGGCGATCGGCACCGCAGGCCTGGCACCACTAAGCAACCAGGTGGGTGAGCACGACCTGTTCGGCAATGTGTTGGAAGTCACTGAACCTGCCGTGGCCGATGAGTTGGCGGCCGGTGCTTCCCTGGTGATGGGGCAGGCCGCACAGGCCTGCCCGGTGGTGCTGGCACGCGGTGCGGGACTGCAACCGGCTGAGTGCGGATCGGGCGAGCTTATTCGAGACAAAACCATGGATATGTTCCGCTGATGAGCAGTGCCCGGCGCAGTATACTGGCCTTGTCCGGGGGCGTGGGCGGTGCGAAACTCGCACTGGGCCTGGCGGATGAGTTGACGCCTGGACAACTGCACGTACTGGTCAATACCGGCGACGACTTCGAGCATTTGGGCCTGCACATCAGTCCCGATATAGACACTCTGTTATATACACTTGCCGGGTTGGCCAATGAGGAGCTTGGCTGGGGCCTGGCGGGTGAGACCTTCAATGCCATGGAAGCCCTGCAGCGCTTGGGTGGCGAAACCTGGTTCCGCCTCGGCGACAAGGATATGGCCACCCATCTGTGGCGCACCATGCAGTTGAAGAAGGGCAAGAGCCTGGGGGAGGTCACCACTGGCCTGGCGCAGCAGTTGGGCGTGCTCAGTCATGTGCACCCCATGACCGAGGAGTCGGTGCGTACCACCGTACACTGCGCCGGGGAAAACCTGAACTTTCAACATTATTTCGTGCGCGAGCAGTGTGAACCGGCAGTAACCGGGTTCAGTTTCGAGGGTATATCCGCGGCGCGGCCCAATCGTCATATCTTGCGCCTGCTACATGACAATGCATTTGCCAGCGTGGTGATATGCCCCTCCAACCCCTTCGTCAGTGTCGATCCGATATTACAGGTTCCGGGTTTGTGGTTGGCGCTGCGCGATAATCCGGCACCGGTGGTACTGGTATCTCCCATCGTGGCCGGCCTGGCTATCAAGGGGCCCGCCGCCAAGATGATGGCTGAGCTGGGAGTGCCGGTAACGGCGCTGGGTGTTGCCCAGCACTACTGCACGCGCTATCCGGGACTGTTGGATTATTTTGTTATAGATGACAGTGACGCTACACTGGCAGAAGAGATAGGCGAACTCGGGATCGACGTGGCGGTCACATCCACAGTGATGAAAAACAGGGAAGACAAACAGCGGCTGGCATGCTTCACCCTGCAATTGGGGGTGCACTAGATGGCGCAGGCACTGGTTCCCTTGAAGGACCTGGTTCAGGCCAAGTCGCGCCTGGCGGGCCTGTTGCGTCCCTCCGAGCGGCGAGCCCTGGCCCAGGCGATGGTGGAAGATGTCCTGGCGGTACTGTCGTGTCACCCGGGGATAAATCGGGTCACTCTGGTTTCCGATGACCCTGGGGCGGGCTTGCTGGCAAACAATTACGGCATCGACTGTTGGGCCGAAAGCTCCCTGGGCTGCAGCGGTCTAAACGCTGTTATACGGCAGGCGAGCGAGCGCCTGTTGACGAACACCGATGAGCCGTTACTGGTGCTGCATGGGGATTTGCCCCTGTTAGCGGCAGCGGATATCTCGGCGGTATTGCGCTGCCAGCGGCAACTGGCAGGACTGGTGATTGGTTGCGACCTGGCGGGGGTGGGAACCAACTTGTTGGCATTCACCCGTGCCAGTGTGCCACGGTTCCGCTTTGGTGTTGACAGTTGTGCCAGGCATCTGGCATCTGCGCGCCGCGCTGGTGTGCCGGTGCAAGTCCTGCAACGATCGGGTATCGCTCTGGATGTGGATGAGCCCCGGGATATGCAGCGGCTGTTGGCAGCGCTGGATGACAGGGCTGAGGGCAAAACATATAAGCTGTTGCGTGGCAGTGAATTGGGCGCTCGACTGGAGCTGGCCCTGGCAACGCTGGATGATGAACGGGACTCGGATATAGGAGCGGCAAAATGATGGTGACCTGGCGGTCCATGCGGGAGCAACTGTTGCAGGGCGATTTGCCCGGTAATGAGCGGGCACTGGATCTGGCTGATTGCGAAGACACGGCGGCGCTGTCCGAGCTGGCAGCGGTGTTGCGTGATAACGGCCATCACAATGTCGTGACCTACTCCCGCAAGGTGTTTATCCCCCTGACGCATTTGTGCCGGGATGTCTGTCATTACTGCACCTTCGCGCGCACCCCCAAAAAGATTGAGCAGGCCTTTATGCCGGTCGATGAGGTACTGGCGCTCTGTCGCCAGGGCGCTGCCATGGGCTGCCAGGAAGCCCTGTTTACTCTGGGTGAGAAGCCCGAGCTGCGCTACAGCGCGGCGCGACGCGCCCTGCAGGACATGGGTTTTGCCAGCACGCTGGACTATGTCAAAGAGGTGGCGTCGAGGGTGCTGGCAGAGACCGGACTGCTGCCACATATCAACGCCGGTTGTATGAATGCGCAGGAAATCGCCGGGCTGCGCCAGGTGAGTGCCTCCATGGGCATCATGCTGGAGTCTGTATCAACGCGACTGTGCGGCAAGGGTATGCCGCACTACGGTTCTCCCGATAAGGATCCGGCCTCGCGCCTGCAAACGCTGGAGTTGGCGGGGCAGGCGGGAGTGCCTTTCACCTCGGGTATTCTTATCGGTATTGGTGAAACCCGTCGCGAGCGTATCGAATCCCTGCTGGCGCTGCGCGATATTCATCAACGTTACGGCCACCTGCAGGAAGTGATCGTACAGAATTTTCGGGCCAAGCCCGGTACCCTGATGGCCACCGCGCCAGAGCCGGACCTGAACGAATTGCTGTGGACTATTGCCGTCACCCGCTTGATTTTCGGTGCGCAAATGAATATCCAGGCGCCCCCCAACCTCAGCCCCGGTGTGCTGCCGCAATTGATATGCGCAGGCATCAACGACTGGGGCGGTGTCTCCCCGTTGACACCGGACCATGTCAACCCCGAGGCGCCCTGGCCACACCTGGAACAGTTGGCGCGGGAAACTGCCCGGGCGGGTAAGTTTCTGGAGCAGAGGCTGACGATTTATCCGGACTTTGCCACAGCCGGTGAGCGCTGGCTGGATGCGGCTGTACGCCCCGCGGTGCTGCGGCAAATGGACGGCGCCGGTTTTGCCCGGCGGGATCACTGGGCGCCGGGAGAGAGCCAGTCGGTGCCGGCAGCAGACGCCGAACTTCTGGCTAGTAACCCCGGGTCTGAAGCGGTTTCTGCTGATGTGCGCGAGATTGTCGCTCGCTGTCGCAACGAGGGCGAACTGAACGAAGCGGATATAACCCGCCTGTTCAACAGCCGCGGTGACGACTTCGCCTATGTGGTGCGCCAGGCGGATCAGCTGCGCCGGCAGGTGAATGGCGATACCGTAAGCTATGTGGTCAATCGCAATATTAACTATACCAATGTCTGCTATTTCAAATGCCAGTTCTGTGCCTTTTCCAAGGGTAAGCTGAGCGAGAACCTGCGCGGCCGGCCCTACGATATCAGTGGCGAGGATATCGCCCGGCGCTGCGCCGAGGCGTGGCAGCGCGGTGCGACCGAGGTCTGCATGCAGGGGGGGATACACCCGGATTACACCGGACAGACTTACCTGGACATTCTGCACACCGTGCGCAGCGCCACCCCGGATATGCACATCCACGCGTTCTCCCCACTGGAAGTCTGGCAGGGGGCCGAGACCCTGGGCGTGGATGTACCGACATTTTTGCGTCAACTGCGGGTGGCCGGCCTCAATACCCTGCCGGGTACGGCGGCGGAAGTGTTACACGAAGAGGTGCGCGAGCAGCTGTGCCCGGACAAGCTCAATACCACCCAATGGTTACAGGTAATGGCCGCCGCGCACGATGAGGGGTTTCGCACCACGGCGACCATCATGTACGGCCATATCGACCAACCCCGGCACTGGGCCAGCCATTTAATGCACATTCGGAAGCTGCAGCAGCGCACCGGGGGTTTTACCGAGTTCGTGCCACTACCGTTCGTGCACATGGAGGCGCCCATGTACCTCAAGGGCAAGTCGCGGCGCGGGCCAAGCTTCCGCGAGGCCATCCTGATGCATGCGGTGGCCAGACTGGTGTTCCATGGGCTGATAGACAATATCCAGGCCTCCTGGGTGAAGATGGGCAAAGAGGGCATTGCCGCCTGTCTGGATGCCGGCGTCAACGACCTGGGCGGCTCGCTGATGAATGAAAGCATCACCCGGGCCGCCGGTTCCGGCCACGGCCAGGAGTGGCTGCCGGCCCACATGGAGCAGCAGATTCAAGCCGCTGGACGTAAGCCGCGCATGCGCAGCACACTCTACAAAGATGTATCCCCCGAGCGACGTGAAGAGGTGCGCGAGCAGCTGTGCCCGGACAAGCTCAATACCACCCAATGGTTACAGGTAATGGCCGCCGCGCACGATGAGGGGTT
>PVMS01084423.1_pt1 | contig 13091 bp, 8 predicted proteins | sample 1853461 | NCBI WGS metagenome assembly PVMS01 (sample SAMN08582032, study PRJNA380276) | Marine sediment metagenome, whole genome shotgun sequencing project. | isolation source: ocean sediment barecode stripped | collected 2017 | reverse complement strand
CGAATTTTCATCAGCGTCACCCTCTGGATCGTCAGCCGCTTCAGATTCCTCGGGTTCGTCGGGCTCACGTGCTCTTTTTTCTTTCAGGATTTTTGAAACCAGTTGGTTACAGTCCTCAAGCGATTTGCGCAACTCCGCCAGTCGGGGAGCCTCGTCTCCGAATTTTTCATCAGAGAGCTGTTCGAGGGTGGCAAACTCCTCGCTGCATTTCGTGACGTCCGCCGCCAGGCTTTCGTAATATGCTTTTGAAGATGCCGCCACCGCAGCGTCGAAATCTTCAGCCGTCAATTGGCCATCCGCCACCATTTCGGCCCGGATTTCGGCTTTCGCAGCATCCCCTTCGTAACCGGCGCGGCGCGATTCATCCCACTGCAGCCACGAGTATCCCGCCCTGGCGTTGCTGTCGGTCAGGGGGATTTGTTTGATCCGCATGCCCAGTGCAGTATTCAGGAATTCGAGCCGACCGACCCTGAACTCCAGGTCATCATCTTCGATTTCCGGATAGACCGATTCCCAGAAAGTTTCCAGAAAACCGCGGATGATCTGAAGACCGGTCAACAGGCCTTCAAATCCTTCCGTGATCGTGAGCCCTTCCGTCAGCCAGGCCGCAATCTGCAGGTCCTTGGTGCGATTCACCAGCGCATCCGAACACAGGGCAATGACGGTTTCCCAATCGGCACTTTTTATCTCCCGCTGCCAGTCGCCGCGATCATACTCATCATCGGCGCGTCGAGCCTCTGTGATTTCGTCAAACAGAACATAGCGCAGATCTTCACCGGCCGGATTGTCATCGCCAACGGGTGATAAAATGCCGACAAGATCAATTTCCACTTTCATCTTTATTCTCCGCCTCAAAGGAATTAAAAACCGCCTGCCGGATTTCCAGGATAGCGACATCGTCGTCACAGACCTGGTAGACATGCTGACCGAAGCCCTGGTGAAAGCCAGAACCCAGATCCGTCCAATCGGTCATGCGGCCCAGCTTCAGCCGGTCATCTTCGTGCCGAAATGATTCCGGATACAGCACCGGCAAAAAGCAGTTGAGGGTCAGGCCCCCCTGCATGGTAATCTGGGCCGAGGCCCACAAAAGATCCAGCAGCGTTTGGGGCTCCGGCAGGGTCAGCTCCCGCAGCATCTCCACAGGCAGCCACACATAACGTTCATGCACAAAAGCTTCCAGAAAGCAGGTCAGACGCGTGTCCGTCTCGCTAAATCCGGTGAATTCTTTGCCATTGAGGGTACCTGTAATTTTGGCACAGCGGTCGCTGATTTCACTAAAAATGGATTCAGCAGCCTCGAATTCCTGATCGGTCAGTTTTTGCCAGGCGGCATGATACTGTTCAAAATAGGCCGGGCTTTCGGGTAGAAACGAGGGGCTGCGTTTGTGCTGGAATACCTCGATTCGTTCGGTTTCGGCCTGGATCAGATTCAAGTAGACCTGCACCCCGGTTTCGCGGCTGGCATCCTGGGTGGTGATGACCTCCAGTTGCCGCCGGGCCTTATCCCATTCCCCGGCGTAGGCCTGAACCTGGAACAACAGGGTGCGGCTATTCAAATTAGCCGGTGAAGACTTGACTTCTTCTACCAGTTGACTGCGAGCCTCTGAGAGTTTACCGGCTTTGATGAGGTCTTTAGCGTCCATTTTTATCTCCAAGATGTTGCTATATTGCTTTTTTGGCGTCGAACGATCATATCCAAAATTTTTTTAATCAATATGACGGAGCGAAGCGACTACGATCAATAGTCATTAGTCATTTGTCATTATTCATTTTTTGGGCCTCTCCGCCGCCAAGCGGGCTCCGGGTTATGATTACCGTTGTGCAATCTTTACGCTGATGCAACCTCCGGGCAAGATGACCACAGCGTGTTAAAATCTTCCGGCCGCAGCGGCCTTTTAAACATTACCAGACAGCTTTTTTCGGGAATGCCGCCCATAAAAACGGCATTGGGCGGCTGCTTTGAACGTTTTTTCAAATTTGCATGCAGCACAGCAAGTTGCGTGGGCTGGTCATTTTGTGAAACATTTGTCAGCGGCATAATTCCCACCAGTGGATCCGAGCTGTCGGATATGGGATTTTGCGCCGGCGCCCCGGCAGTCGTTGAACCGCCGGAGCCCGTGTTGGGATCGTCAATTTGCAGACGATCAAGATTTACGCCGGACCAGTTGTCCGTCGGAAAAGGCAGCATGCGAACCTCATCTTCCAGGTGGTTGAAATCCAGCAGGCGTTTGGTGGCCAGATATTCCATCTGCTGCCAGGTTTTATCCAGCACCAGCGGCAACAGCTCCCAGTGAGCCTGCCATTTTCTCAGCTGGCCGGATCCCACAAACACCAGGGGAAAAGATCGACCGAAACAGTCGCAGCTGTCCCGGCCGACCCCGCAGATTAAATGCTGCTTGCGGGCGGCCTTGGTCCAGAAGCGCCAGGAATTGTGAGTCGTTTTGTGGTCATTATGGGACGACCATTGCCGGAAGCCACCGGCAATCCAACCGGCAAATGCCTGCAACAGGGGATCCTGCGGGCCGATTTCCAAAAAATCTTTGGCCGCCGGGTGTTTTCCGCTGGCATGCCAAATCCAGCCGGCTTTATGTTTCACTGAGCCCAGCATTTAGTAATATCCCGCGGCACCCTGCCCGTGGCGGCATGCAAGGCGGCAATGGCAGGTCCGCTGCCGGATAATTCGTATTGGACGACGATATGTTTAATGCCCAGGCGCTTCAGGGCTCCCGCCTGATTCGGAAAATCGCCGGGATAAAACGTGCGCCGCCCTTTGGAAAAATCCTTTAAAAATTTAGCGAAGGCCCGAAAGCCTTTGTACTTTCGGGTCAGAACCAGATTTCCGACTTCAATCGCGAACAGGACGTCGCCGCAAGTCTGTGGCGACCAGTTAAACGTTTTACGAATTGGATAGTTGCGGTTGACCAGACTTTGGGTTTTGCCGACACATTCCAGCTCCAGCCGGGTGGCATGGGGTTGAATACGGGCTTCCTTGTTGGCACTGGTGGGCAGGCCTTTAAAGGTCACCGCATAATTGGCCTTGACCGGTTTGGAGCTGCGCGCACCTTTGCCCAAAAAAGTAAGAAATGCCGGCTCAAACGCGATGCTCAATCCACGGGCTTTTTTGGCATAATACCCTTTGCTCAGGCTTCGACCGATAAACGGCTGCGCAGGACCTTTTATAAATTTAACGGCATGGCCTTCGGCGCCAAAAAGCAGTTGGTTCAAATTCATCTGGTCGGAAATCCCCGTGACTTCCACCAGAACTTCATCCTCCCACAGTACCTGCAACTGACAGGCCGCTTCACGGCAAATAAAAGCACCGAGATAGTTCAGTGGCCCGACCAGCAGCGGCCAGAAAAGATCCTGTTTGATCCCCGGGGAGCTCAGGGTGGCTTTGAGCCGGTTATAGGCATCATGGGCTTTGAAATAGGCCGAATTATCGGGGGCGGCACCCTTTTTAAAGACCTGGCCGGCCATTTGAAAAGAAACGTCTTGCGAAGAAGCGGCCGGAACAAACTGCACTAATGCGCTTTGATATTCATACAGGGCTTGGCCGGCTGCCATCCGGGCGGCCAAATCTTTGGTTCCGGGAATTAGCCTGGCCTTTTTATCCAACTTGCTGATCAAGGCTTTGCCCTTTTTGGTGGTCTTGGCTAGCAGGCTTTTCTTTTCTTTAACCGCTTTTTCACCGGCCGCCTGAGCCTTGGCGGCCTCCAGCGCATAAACCAGTTTGACCCAGGCAGGGTGTTTCGTACCGCCGATGGTCTGCGGGCTATACGGCCGCAACTCGTCCGCCATCCGATTCAGCAGAGCAAAATACGGTCCCTCATCGGTCGGCATCCTGGAAGCGACTTGCTGCCAGGCCGTCTTGTCCCGCAGCAGATCGGCACCGGCTGGAAAATAAGCGACGAAATTTTCCCAGTTGCTGAAGTATTCTTTTTGATACCGGCCTGCAAACTGATCCTTCTGGGTAGATAAGATCAGCGAATCAACAAGGGCTTTTTCCGTCTCCCCCATCAGAGAGTCCAGCGCCTTTTTGCCGTCAAGGGTATAGGCCGCAGCCACTGCAGACTGGGAGGGCGCGGTCAGATCGCTGCCCCAAAAGTCTTCCAGCCGGACAGCCTTGACAGACGTATGGTTGTTGACCCAGAAGACCATCCAGTTGAGATTGGCCTTCTCCAGAGTCAGGGCGTGATTCAGCCAATCCTGCAGGCTGTTGAGTTCCTGGTTGAGACGGTTTTCGTCCTTTTGCCAGATCAGGTAATAGAGATAGAGAAATTCATAGCTTTCGGAAATTTGGTCTGAAATGTTCTCATGACCGGCCGCCAGGGCCAGCGCTTCGAATCCCGGCGGCGGCAGGGCCTGCAGCTCTGCCAGGTCTGCCCCCATTAGGCGGGATTGCGACAGGTTGATTCGCCTGACAAGATGCGGTATGTAACGGGCCAAAACATCGGGCGGGGTCGCGGCCGTAAAGCCGCCGATCCGACGGGACATATCTTTGTCAAATTTGGTTTGGAATATCTCTTCAAATCGCTGGCAGAATCTGGTTTTCAGATCCTGCTCCACATTCAGGCTCTCATCAAGCCCGAACCGGGGAATCCACCAACCGCGATTTTTCTCACTGACCTTTAAGATGGCCTCGCGATAACGATCCATGATCGATACATCGGTAACAATTTCACCCTTAAAAATAGGGGTTTGCTTGAATTCCGAAGAAACATCCCGCAACGTCCAAAGGTTTTTGACAAAAGAATAACTCAGCAATCCGCACAGGGCGATACCGAGGGCCAACCAGGCCGTCAGACCGATATTCTGGGTAAACCGGCTCCAGTTTAACGCCCGTTGAGTGGGCACAAACAAGGCGCGATCCTGCGGCAGGATGCGGGCGAAAAAGTCGTGCAGGAAAAGGCCTTTATTGGTCCCGGGCAGCACGTCTCTTTCGGCAATCAATCCGAGCTCTTTTAGAAAGTGGGAATAGGGACTGCCTTCCTGCCGCCCGCTGCTAAAATACAAACCGCGTAAAATGGGTGATTCCTGGTAAGGGTTCTCCTGGAAAGCCCCTCTGAAAAATGCCGTTAACCCCGGCTTCAGGCGTTCGAATTCCTCCGGGAAAAGCAGCAGGGCCGGATCGGTGCTTGACGGGTGACCCGGACTAAAATCGGCTTTGTGAAAAATCAGTAACCTCAGATCCCGCAGCCGTTCACCGATGTAGGCAATGCAGCGATCCAGGAAAGCAGCCGTGTCGTTTGAGAGATTCTGATTAATCAGCCCCATGGGCTGGTCCAGGGTCTCGTCGGTGAGCCGGACGCAAAACGGATTCATGCCTTGGACCAGATCACATTTGGTCACCAGGACGTAGATGGGAAATTTGGCTCCCAGCACCCGCATGAGTTCATCCACCCGCTGCCGAATACTTTTGCCATCCGCTTCCATGGCCTCGGGCCCGGATTCCAGCAGCTTGTCTGCCGAAACGGTGACGACCAAACCGTTCAAGGGTTCTCTTTTGCGGAACCTGGCAAGCAGCGACAGAAAATTCTGCCATTCATCCTTGTCCCGGCCTTCATCCACCGGGATTGCATAACGCCCGGCGGTATCAATCAGGACCGCCTGTTCAAAAAACCACCAGTCGCAGTTTCGCGTTCCGGATATACCGGATGTCCGGCTGACTTCGGCAAAGGGGGAAGACAGTCGCGCACTTTCTATGGCGGTGGTCTTGCCGGAACCGCTTTCCCCGATTACCATGTACCAGGGCAAAACATAGAGCGGATTGCCGAGTTTTTTAAGGTGGGATTGCTTCAGTGCCGCCATGGCTTCTTTCCAGCGGTGCTGAAGTTCCTGGTGATGCTCCTTTTCCTTGGCACTCATCTGCTTCAGGTAATGGTCATCCTGCTCGATTACCTGGTTGACAAATTGCTGTTCCCGGCGGCGGAGCCATAGCTTTTTAAAAAAGATAACACTGAGCCAGATCCCCAGGATTCCCACCAGAATAAAGAGGCCCACCCACCACGGCCAGCCAAGGGCCAGTGAGATGCCGAAGATCAGCAGAAGGCCGAGTACAACGGCGGTAAGCACCAGAAAGACTTTAAATATTTTAATCAGAATCTGTTTCATCGATCTAAAATAAGCTGTCACCAATGTGACCGAGAATGAACGCATAAATGATAAACAAGGCCCCAAAAAGTACGATCGGGAATGCGAGGCCAACCAGGGTAAACTTCGAAAAGTGTCGTCCCGCTTTCGAAGGGGTTACGGCTTCGGTCTCGACCGGGTAAGCTTCCGGAAAGAAATTGCCCGTTTCAAGTCCGGGAATACCGACTGAAGTGCCGGTCAACAGCTTCAAATTAGAGGTCTTCAGCTGATCCAGCAAATAGTCGTCGCCTTCGTGAATATAGCGGCCTTTGAATCCCATGGCCAGACAGAGATAGTAAACCTCACGCACATCTCTCTGGTGGGGACCAATTGCATTTAAGCGGTCAAAGAATAGCTCCCCGGCATCGGTGGTCAGGTAATACAACCGCTGCAAAGACTCTTTCTGCCAGCGGTCTTTGTCCTGCCACTGACTGCTCAAAAGCGTTTCATCCACCCAGGCCACTACCGCAAAGCGGGCCAGATCAAAATCATCCGGTGTAATATTGGCCTGCCCGACCCGGATTTCGATGTCTGACATCAGCCGCGTGATATCGGCCTTGACCTGGTCATAGGAAGGCTGCTTGACCGCCACACTTTTATTGAAATATGTCACGTAGGCAAGCAGTTCCATAAATATATCCGTCAGACGCATGGCTAAACACTCCCGACAATCATGAGTTCTACCTTTAGATCTTCCGGTGCCGTATCCCAGTAAAGGGCCATGTTGTTGCCCTTTGGAATATGAGCCCATTGATCCCCGTGATGATCAATTTGAAAATAAACGGCGTTGGCCCGTCGCGGCAGTTCCTGCGGGGCAAGTTGCAGGTGTTGCATCCCGATGCCCGGCAAAGCACGTGCAATCAGAATCGGCAGGGTCTCCCGTGAACTTAACTTGGCGATGTTCTCCATCGAGGAGATAACCGTTTGGGGATCTTCTTCGGTTTCAAATACCAGGTAAAACCGGTTGCGGCCTTCAAACATCTGCGGCGTCATCTCGGTGGTGAAATAGGTGCCGTCATAAAGAAGCTGGATCATATATTCCGGTCCGGCGGTAATTTCATCCAGCAGACGGGTCACCAATAACTGGGCTTCGTGAAAGCAGCGCCAGAGGTTGCTGTGATCGTATTTGGGAAGCGGGCGGTTTTCGTTCCCCACCCCCCCCATGACGCTGACTCCATCGGAAAATGAAGACAGCTCTCCAATCATTTGTCTGACAATCCCATAGACCCACCAGGGGTGAACATGGCCGCTGTCTGTCATGTGATGCAATACAGGGATGTATCGGTTTAAAGATCGCAGTGCCAGTAAATAAACCATATCCCGGGCACCGAACTCAGCGGTGTGGATCCCTCTTTCCCGCTTATAGGCTTCAAGCTGCATGCCCCGGGCCGCAATTTGATCCCTGATTTCCTGCACGACCTTCATTAACCGCTCAGAAGCAGAAAGGGTCAGGCTGGGCGGAATATATTGCTCGGCCACGACGATGTCTTCCCCGGATCTGGTAATCTGAGCCAGCGGTACCAACTGATAATCACCCAACTGATCGATTTCAGAGCCCCAAAAAATCTTCAACAGATAATGCATGCGTCTGATCTGCGCAGTGGGCCCTTCCTGGTGCAGATCCGGAATTTCTTCGCTGTCGGCGGTGGTCACAAACCGGGTTGTAATCTCCGCCAGGTTTTCCAGATCAGGCACAACCGTGACATTTTCTCCGATCTCGTTGGTTTTGCGGAGGCCCAGCAAAACCGTCAGCGGCTTTTCCCCTTCGATCCAATCTTCTTCAAACGAACGGGCTTCCACCAGGGCATTGCCGGGTAAAATGATATGGGTTTTGTCCGGCAGTAGAAATTCTCCACCATTCAGACTGAACGCCCGATTTCCAAGAGCGGATTCCTGAATTTCCAGTCTGCCGACACCCCAAAGATACGGCTGCATAAAGCGCTGATAGGGATCCAGCAGAGATTGAAAATACATATCCTGCTGCTGAAAGTGATGGGGCTGCAGCAGTAAACCTTGATTCCAGTAGAGGGGTCGGCTCGTATTCATTGGATGGTCTCGATCTTCTTAATCTGTTGAGGTCCTAACGTTATCTCAAGATCTAACTCTCCCGGCACGCCATATTTCCTGAACAATACTCCCCGCCGTTTAATTTTCACGGGGATCTTTAGAAACCGGGTCATTCTTTCCTTTTCAATTATATAGTAACCGGCCGCGATACCGACATAACGTGATCCTTCTGCCCGATCAAATGACTGGGTAAGTTGCTGTCCGGGTTGCACCGTCAACCGTTGGAAACTGGTCACAGTGGGATCGAAAACACCGCAGTCCAGCAGTAAATAGAGGCCATCTTCATCAGCTGAGAGCTGATTGAAGGCATTGGGATCCTGAAGCTGATATAAGCAAAGGTGCAGCGTGTGAGGTAATCCGTCTTGGGCATTGAGTTGCGGATCGGCCTTCAGAACCAATCGAATGGCATCTCTTTGATAACTCCATTTTTCGGGTTCTAGCTCCGAGCCGCCTTTTTTCGTCGACCCTTTTTTGGAACCGCATGCGAAGAAAAATACAACAACAACAAGTACAAGCACCAGTTTCAACCACGTTTTCAATGGACACCTCCTTTTGGCAAATTATTTTTATGCTTAAATTATCCCTATGGCATACGCTTTAGGTCTTGTAAATTCAGTATTTGTTGGGCGTACAAAATTCAGGTCGCTACATCAGTTTCGGCTGGCAATTTTTTTCAAATTCTCGTTGCAGATCCTGCATGAAGCGACCCGACTCAAACCATTGGCGGCATTTATTTATTTCATGTTCAAAGACATCATAGAGCTCTGCTTTACGCAACGGACCGAATTTCAGTCCTCTCCCAGCTTCCCGACTGATTTTTTCCGGGTCCAATTCCTGTAAAATTTTGCCCACCATCTGGGAAGCAGCATTTTTGGATGCCTGCTGGGCCAGCAAAAAGGCTTTGTTGATCTGACCCAGATAGCTCTCGAGAGATTTGGTTTGATCTTGGCCTTCCAGGTGAATGCCGATGACCTGCCGGATGGTTTCTTGCCCCCGAACTTTACCCAGCAAGGTTGAATCGATTACAGCGACTAATTTGTTAAGCGCATCAAAAATCGTATTTAAAGACTCGGCCAGCCGTTGCAGCAAATCAGCGGATGATAAATCGGCACGGGTGACCTTGTCTCCCAGCACCAGCGAGAACAAACGTGTCAGAACTTCATCATCCGGGGAAGCCGGGTCGGCTGAATCCGGCACCGACGCACCGAACTGCGCGGTTAATCTTTCCAAAATACTGACCTTCTCTGTGGCGGAAAGAGTTGCTAACTGCCCTTGCATGTATACGGCGATCCGTTCTTCGGCCTGCCGGGAATCCCTTGAATATATTTGCCGGATTTCTTGGGCCAACTTATCCACCGAAATGTGATCACTCATTTTATGAGCCTTTGTTTTTATCCGGTCGTAGTATAACGGTTTCAGTCAAAATATCATCATCCTGGGGAGGATCTTCTTTTTTATCAGCACCCATCTGCCGTTGGATGTTATCCCCGCCCGGTTGCTGGCGTAAATTAGTCTGATTGTCGGACAAGGATGTTCGCGCTGCCAAATTAGAGCGTCCCCCGGCACGTGCACCCGGTGACAGCACAACGGTTTCCGGAAGATCTTCCTGGCCCATATTGGAATTTATCGAATCAAGACCTGGCGGTGTCGGAGCGGAATTGCCCGGCGACAGAATCACCGTTTCCTGAATGAGTTCTTCATCCGATGACGGGGTTGCAGGATTTGGTGGTTGGGGTCGGTTATTGGATGGCAGGATCAGTGTTTCTTCCCCCGCCGCCGGACGGTCGGATGATAAGGATGTTTTCAGCTGGGCACCCGGCGATAGTATCAGCGTTTCGGCCGGTGCTTCGGTTTCTTGCGGTCCGGGTAAAATGACATTTTTGGTGTCGTTTTCCGTCAGCGGTGTTGCAGGCGGTCGTATCTCCCGGCGCCATTTAGTATGCAGCCGGATCAAAATATCCGCAATCGCGGGATCCTCAGATGGGAATTCGGCCGGTGTCGCCGTAGGCGCCTGTCCAAATAACTCCATTTTAATATCGGTTCTAAGGGAATTATAATCCAGCCAGAATTGATCCGGAGACCATTTGTGCTCCGCTTGTAAAGCCGCGGCCAATATGGCACCACCGATATCCAGCGATTTTTTCCACATGCGGTGCCAATTCTCCCCGACCTGCTTTGAGGCCGGATTCCAAAAAATATTTTCCGGAGCAAAAACCGTACCGCTCCCCTCTGTCTGAATGTTTTGCGAAAATACCTGGTCCTGGGCACTAAACGCCGGCATATGTCTATCCAGTTCGGCCCGCACATCCTCAACGGATTGGTGGTCGTTGACCAACAGGGCATAAAACCAGATGGTGCCCAAAAAATGGTGACCGTAAGCCGGCGGATATTTCGACAGATGGGGCTGGTGGCTTAAATCCGACCAAATATCGAGAATAGATAGGTTAAAATTCCAAAATTGAGGGAGCAGACCGGCCTGATCGGCCACACTGACCCACACCCGATCAAGAGACAGGGAAGCATCGCAATAGACAGCGCGATTGGAATCGGAAAAAAATTCACTGATGAGTTCACCCAGAAATGAAAGCTTAAGGTATAATATTTCCAAAAAGCCTTTTTCGCTGTCGCTGCCAAACATGAAGTTAGAATGCGTTGGGCGCGTGTGTTCATAGGTCTGCAGGCAGCGAAGTCTGCCGTGTGCTTGTTTGCCGGACAGATTGGCTTTGAGTGCATCGAATGAGGCACCGGAGATAAGCGCTAAGAAATCAGGTGCACTCATGGTATCGGCCTCAAAAATAAGCACATGGAAAGGATAAAATGAGTAGGGCACGATTCTTGACATAACCCGATTATCGGTTCCATAACATGCGGTCAGTTCCGGGCAATTCATACACGGGAAACTGTCCAAAGATTCGGATTTTAAAATCAAATTGCCAAAGTCATTTACAAGATCCCGTCGATCTTTTAAAGTGGGTGGATCGTTTCCCTCGCGCGAATAGGCGTAAAACTGTGCATTTCCGGATTCTCGCTGACATTTCGGGCAATATAGATATCTTTTCAAAGAGGTTGTGTACGGTGCGAGATTGGATTCTGCCAACAGCGTGTCATCGCAACATAGATGCAAGAAATCACCACATTGCGGGCACGGTGGGTGAAAATAGACATCTTTAAAGGCACAATAAAACAGGGGTTGAAACTGCGAATACTCCCCATTTTTTTGGATTTGCTCGGCCAGCAGAATTGGATTTGAATTACCGACTAAAGATTGAGAAGAATACAATTCAATTGTATTTCTCCAGTGTTGATCGATATCCTTATTAGTGAGCGGCCACATCTCGTCAGGTATATGACGATAATTATCCGATTGTTGCAGCAAAAATACCCGCTTAATGTGACTCCCGGCATCGGTTACGATTTTCGCTTCCAACAGACGCTCGAACGGAGTGGATTCGTTAATCAGCAAAAAAGGAAACGGGGAGTTCTCGAGATACGAAGTCTCCCGTGAGCTTAACGATATCTCTAGTCCAAAGTGATTTTTTCTAGACTGGAGATAGGGCAACAACGATGGTGGTAATACCTCTTTCATCACAAATGATATCCTTCCCACCTATCCAAACGCCATTAGAGAGATTGACAATCGAACTTCAACTGCGCAGTGGTACCCGAACTAGGTTTTGAGATCAAACTATGAGTACGACCGGCAAAGCATCGAGATATAAGATGACATCGACCCGACACATTAAGACTTCGGTTAAGGGATTACTTGTGGTTGCTTTCAATTCATGAATTTGCGGGAGTAGCTGCATCACTGTAGATCGTCAAATTCCCGCAGCAAATCGTGCCTCCCGTTGCAGTATATCTTCTTGGAATACTAGTAGTTGAAGGTACCGCAGAGTACTTAAGGAACTTTGGAAATAACAGCTACCAGAGGAAAAAGTGACTATAAATAACATTCAGCCGGATTATGGATTGATTAACTTACTAAATTGATTAAATATTACTTAATTAGACGTTTGAATCAACTTAATGATTTGTCGGAGCTTTGTCAAGGTTCTTCTTTATGTCAAAAATCCTCCTCCTAATTTGAGAGTTCAGTTAAAATAATTCATATTCATTTTTTATAAACTGCACCATCCATGCCAGTTATGGGTTTAGAAAATCTGACGTGGTCATTTATCTTAAATATCGAATATTAAAAGTAATTATAGTCATAGAATATATACTAAATTACGACAACAGTCCGGGATCAAATTGAATCTACAAACTTAATATACAATATCATGTCAACCCGGTTTACACATGCAGCGAAATAGCCGCCCGATAATTCGAAGTCAGAACCTCTGAGTATCCGAATCACCTATATTATTATAATTCACTGGAATCGTTAGATTCGATCTGCCACATCTTTGCGGATTGTTGCCAATTTCAGCAGATTTGGAATGGGCTCCATTTAAAGTCCAGGGTAAGAATAGACCTTGACATCTTAAAATAGGTGTTTTAATTGTCAGTATACCGGCTGTTGATGTTTTGATCTATTAAATGTGTGTAAACAGACGATCTGACTGGAAACAACAGGGTTAGCTTAGATCTCTAAAGCTAACCCTTTTTGTTGAACGGCTTTGGCGCTCAAAATAGCGTTGGGTAAAAAGCTTTAAAAACAACGCCATTTTTGAAATTGATATTGACAGCTCATTTTTAGAAATGATATTAAGATAGTTTTTAACATAATAGAATTTATTAATTCTATCCAATCCTTGCTCTGGCAAATCCCAGGGCTTTAACAGCCGAAAGGAAGATACATGCGAAGGTACGAAACATTTTTAATTATTGATCCCGACATAACCCAGGAACAGCGCGAGCCTGTGCTTGAAAGAGTTAGAGATTTGATCACCCAGT
>PVMS01078401.1_pt1 | contig 13091 bp, 9 predicted proteins | sample 1853461 | NCBI WGS metagenome assembly PVMS01 (sample SAMN08582032, study PRJNA380276) | Marine sediment metagenome, whole genome shotgun sequencing project. | isolation source: ocean sediment barecode stripped | collected 2017 | reverse complement strand
CATCCATCAGGGTCGCGGCGAGGAAGAAAGCGGTGTCGCCGAAGATATCTGGTCGCACCGCTGGACGCTGAGCTCTGCTGGCGTCGGTTCGGTCATGCTCGATGGCAAGGTCGTCAACGATTACATCGTTATGCCGGAGACCTACGGTACAGGTGGAGCCATGGCCACGATTGGCGTGCCCGCGCACGAATATGGCCACGCACTCGGTATGCCGGATTTGTACGACACGGACGATTCGTCCGAAGGAATGGGAAATTGGGACCTGATGGCCGGAGGGGCCTGGACGCAGGTGACCAATCCTGCTGACAGCCCTGCGCATATGTCGGCCTGGCCTAAATCAGCCCTGGGCTGGCTAACGCCAACTCAGATAATCCGTCCACTGCCAGGCGAGTCGATTGTCCCCGCGACGTCGAACGCTGTCGCGTACTTGTGTGCCGATAACCCCGCTGGAGTGGACTGGAAGGCGAACACAAGTAGCGGAACGGGTGAGTACTATCTTATCGAGAATCGTCAGAAAAGCGGCTTCGATCAAGGTCTTCCTGGTACGGGCCTGCTCATTACACATATCGACGAAAGCGGTACGTCCAGCAACAGCGCCAATACCAATGAAGCGGGACGACGTCTGGTTGCAGTCAAACAGGCCGATAATCTGGGTCATCTGGAGAGTAAGACAAACCGCGGGGACGCCGGCGACCTGTTCCCCGGCTCGTCCGCGAATACCAAGTTTGCCAAGGATACGACCCCCGCAGCAGACCGATACGATGGAGAAGATGCGTCACTCATTGTGGACAATATTGCTGAAACGCCGGGCGCCAGTGTTGTTGCAGATCTGAGCTGCGGGGCGGATGTCGGGTTTACGATCGACGACACCGGCAGTATGGGCGGGGAGATCGGCGCGGTCCGCGACGGTCTGTCTGCTTACATCGACTTCCTTCGCGGATTGAGCGGAAGTACTTCGCCGACGGTCGCCATGCATACCTTTAAAGACAATGTCACCTTACGCATAGTCTCGGACGATCTTGATGCGGTGCAGGCTTCTGTGAACGGTTTATTTGCCTCAGGTGGAGCCAATTGCCCCGAGTGGAGTCTGGGTGCCCTGTACGCAAATGCAGGTATGCTGCGTAGCGACACTTACATCCTCTTCGCCACCGACGCCTCGGCCAATACCGCCGACCCGATCAAGATTGAAGACCTGGTGACGAGGTTAAGTAGCAAAGGTATCCGGGTGTATGCGTTCGTTACCGGCGATTGCGGCGACGGTTCGACAACCGCGCCTCCTGCTTTCGCGCCTAACGATCCGGTTGCTGCCTTGGACAGCGAAAATCCTGATCGTCAGTCAATGTTCCCTGCTTCGTCGTCACTCATTCCGAACACGCTGGAAACCTACATGCAGATGGTCGGCGTGACGGGAGGTGCGGTGGTTCTGATACCGGAGGCCAAATTCGATCCGACAGCCCGCGCTCAAATGACCGGCATGATAACGGGTGTAATGAAGGGCACCGAGGCACCGCAGATCGTAAGCGTCCAGCCGCGATCACTCGTGCTGGGTGCGACAATGGTGCTTCAGGTCGATTCCGTTGGCACTAACTTCACATCAGATACGACGTTGTCGATCGATGGTGACGGTGTGACGATTCTGAATGTGGAGCCGGCTTTCTCCTCGCGCCTGCTGGCGACTGTGGAGGTTGCAGACGATGCACCTACCTTGGACCTGCGCTCGCTCTCGGCGAGTACTGACCTGGGCGCGGGTGTCACAGAGGCGGCGGGCAGCGAGCCTATCCTGCAGGTCGCGCCCGCCACCGGGTTCCCCCAGATTCTAGGCACGACCCCTTCAAAAGGGCAGCCGGGCCAGGATCTTACGGTCGTCATCGGTGGCATCAACTCGCATTTCAGCGACGCATCGGTTGCCAGTTTCGGATCAGGCATCACGGTCAACTCCGTTACTGCGAATTCCGATACCGCCCTCTCGGCGAATATCACCATTGATCCGGGCACCATCATCGCGACCCGATCTGTGTCGGTCAATACAGAGCTTCCCGACGGCACGATGGAATTTGCCACGGAGAATAGTGTGGGTCCGTTCCTGGTTGAGCCCCTGCCACCTGTAGTCCCACTGATCGCCGACGTTAGTCTGGATTTGGGCCACAGAACGCAGCGCTATACATTGGATGTGACGGGTAAAGATACGAACTTTGCCGATGGAACGACGGATGCCTACTTTACCCGCGGGACTGGGATCAGCGTGGACGCGGTGACAGTGTCAGACCCGACACACGCCGCGGTCGATATCAGCGTTGACGCCGATGCGACGATCGGCTATCGCAACCTCACGTTACAGACGGGGGGCGAGCTTGCCTCGTTGTTTGATGCGTTCCAGGTGCAAACGGCGAAACCCGTAGCGGCCTTCACGATGACAGGCACACCTAGACCGGGTGGGAATCCGGCGGTCTTCACCGACGCTTCCACGGACATCGACGGGACTGTAGAAGCTTGGGAATGGGACTTTGGCGACGGAGAAATGAGCACGGATGCCAGCCCGAGTCACACTTATGCCACAGCCGGGACCTACGATGTGACTTTGAACGTGACCGACGACGACGGCGACAAGAGCGTCGCTCCAGCGACCAGCGCAGTGAGTGTCATGGCCGAACCACCCCCCCCCTGCAACGAAAAAGAGTGGGGGCGGATGCACCGTAGGCCGTGATGGCAGCCAGGATCCGACGTTACTGCTGTTGCTGTTAATCTCCATGGTTTACCTGTACAGACGGCGCGAGCGTTATAGCAATTAAAGTATCTCGTGATCCAATGTTCGGGGCGGCATTTATTGCTGCCCCGATTTTTTGGGCAGCCTGGTATCTCTATCTCGATGCCAACCCCAACTGGGGATGGCCACTTCATGCACCTTTGAACTATTTATCGTTGGCAGTCATTTATCCCGTGCTCGAAGAGATCGTTTTTCGTGGTGCATTGCAAGGATGGTTGCGAAAACAAGAATGGACGCTCCACGACTGGCGAGGATTTACACTTGCCAATGTGATTACCAGCACCGCATTCGCGATTTCTCATCTGTTCCGGAATACGGTGGGAATGTCCATTGCGGTATTTGCGCCGGGCATGGTGTTCGGTTTTTTTCGCGATCGATATAATCATTTGCACACACCAATCGCTCTTCATATTTTTTACAATGCCGGGTTCGTCTGGCTATTTTTGAAAAGTGCTCCGCCTTAAGTTTTCAGCGCAGCGACAGGAGACAGAAATGCGATTTGCCAGGTATTCGATGTCGTTATTGGCGCTCGGCGGAGTGGTCGTTACTCTTGCGGGCTGCTCTGTCAAACCGCCTACCTTGTGTACGGAATCAGTCGAGCCCGTACCAACCAGTCCGACCTCTGCGCCGAAGGGTGCGCCGGCCCAAAGGGTGGACGGCCGCGTTTTCGGGCAGATTGTGGATTGCGAGACCAAAACCGGCGAACAGCTTGGCATGGCGCCAGGGGACATGGTCATCTATGTGATTCAGTTTCGCGTGGACCAATCGGAGCACGACAAGGTGTCGCTCGGCCAGACGTTGAGGCTGTACTCGAAGCTGCCTGTGGATGAACGTCTGAGCAAGGCGCCTGGCTGGGTGCATGTTGCGACGTATTCGACACGGCCAGCCTGGCTCATTAGTTACGAGTAGTAGCAGGCTTATTCAGTCATCATGAAACGATTGTCGAGTAGCTGTATCCTGACCCGATCAAGCAAGGGGAATCGCTGTGAAAAAATTGCACGCTGTGTCGATCGCCAGTCTGATTCTGATGGCCTCAACGCTGCACGCGGGAGTGGCACTGGACATGGTCACTAGGGACGCGGCCGGAAATACCATTGAGGCGATGAAGGTCTATGCCCAGTCGGGCAAGATTCGCATGGACGGCGTCGGCCAGCCCGCTGACGAACGGATGTCAATGATTTTCCTGGGGGAGGAATTTCTCGTGCTGGATCACAGCGACCGGAAATACATTGTTGTGGACGCCGACATGATTGCTGCCGTGGGATCACAAATGCAGGCGGCAATGCGACAAATGGAAGCGCAACTTGCCGATATGCCGCCTGAGCAGCGTGTCATCGTCGAAGAAATGATGCGGGGGCAAATGCAGGGCATGATGGGTGGGGACCCGGAGGACCGGATTGCGCCCCGTGTTGAGGAAACCGGCGCAGGGGAATGGGAGTCGAAGCCCTGTACTCAGTACGCTGTGTACGAAGGTGAGGAAAAAACGCAGGAAATCTGCGCTGCACCGTTGGCTGATATCCAGGGGGTGGGCGAGGCGATGGAGGCATTCACGAACATGGCCGGGTTCATGAACCAGTTGAGCGATTCAATGCCCGAACCGATGGCGTCAGCCATGGCCGAGAATCCAATGGAACTTATTGATCAGATCGACGGTTTCCCCGTGCGCAGAGTTGATTTCGTGAATGGCGAGGTCCATTCCGAAACATTATTAGAGGGCGTTGTCGAACAGGCGCTGGATGCGAATGTGTTCGCCGTTCCAGAGGGCTATACCGAGCAGGATCTGTTCACAGGACAGTAGGACGATGGACATTGCGTGAAGGCGTGGGATTACCGTATAATCCCGCGCGAACGCGGTGGTGTGCTTTTGACACCCCGCTACCAGAGTTTTGGTAGAGAAGCCCCGCGTAGGGGTTTTTTGTTGCGAATAAGAATGGGCCTTAGGCCCATTTTTTGTTTTGAAACAATGAGTTAGGAATATTGTAATGACGGGTGATGAACTGGCGAAGTTGCTGGAACCGGCCGTCGAGCGTCTGGGGTACGAGTTATCGGACCTGGAGGTGAAGTTGGGCGGCAAGAACGGTGTTGTTCGGGTGTTTATCGATAAGGCGGACGGTATTGGACTTGATGACTGCGAGGCTGTGAGTCGCGCAGTAAGCGCACTGCTCGATGTTGAAGACCCGTTGCCGGGACACTACAACCTCGAGGTGTCGTCGCCTGGGATGGACAGGAAGTTGACGAAAATGGCGCATTTCAAGCGTTTTATGGGCAAGACCGTGAAAGTGCAGATGCGTTTGCCGATTGAGGGACGTAAACGATTCCGCGGCAGATTGTTGTCGACGGATGACGAAAATATTGTGATCGATGTGGATGGCGAGTCGCACACATTGCCCCTAGCGACGATCGACACCGCACGATTAGTGCCCGCAGAACCTTAGCGGTTCGGGCTGAATTGGAGTAACACGCGATGACTAAAGAAATTCTGATGGTTGTGGATGCCGTATCGAACGAAAAAGGCGTCGAGAAGGACATCATCTTCGGGGCCATCGAAGCTGCGCTGGCGTCTGCGACACGCAGAAGGCACGGCGAAGACATTGAAGTTCGCGTCGCCATCGATCGCGAAACGGGCGAGTACGACACGTTTCGCCGCTGGCTCGTGTTCGAAGACGAATCGACCGAGCTTGAGGTGCCCGATCGCGAATTACGCATGATCGATGCCGTTGACGTCGATGAGAATGCAGAGCCAGGCGGCTATGTTGAAGTGCCAATGGACTCGGTCGAATTCGGTCGAATTGGCGCACAGACCGCGAAACAGGTCATCGTGCAAAAAGTTCGTGAGGCTGAGCGCGAGCAAGTCGTCGAGGAATATCAGGAGCGTGAGGGCGAACTCCTGTCTGGCCTCGTAAAACGCGTTGACCGCAATGGCGTATACATCGATCTCGGTGGCAACGCGGAAGGATTCGTGTCTCGCGATCAAATGGTGCCACGCGAACCCGTTCGCCCGCAGGACCGAATCAAGGCACTGCTGACGGAAGTTCGTTCCGAGATTCGCGGTCCGCAGTTATTCATGACGCGTACGTCGCCGCAGTTCCTAACCGAGCTTTTTAAGATCGAAGTCCCGGAAGTGGGCCAGGGATTAATCGATATTCTCGGTGCGGCTCGAGATCCGGGATTGCGGGCCAAGATTGCGGTCAGAAGTAATGACAACCGAATCGATGCGGTTGGCGCTTGCGTCGGTATGCGTGGATCGCGTGTCCAGGCCGTATCAAATGAGCTTGCCGGCGAGCGCGTCGACATTATCTTGTGGGACGAAAACGCAGCGCAATTTGTTATCAATGCGATGCAACCGGCGGAGGTCGTATCAATTGTTGTCGATGAAGATTCGCACAGCATGGATATCGCGGTTGAGGAAGATAAGTTATCGCAGGCCATTGGTCGTGGCGGACAGAACATTCGATTGGCAAGCGAGCTGAGTGGTTGGGAACTCAATGTTATGACCGCGGCCGATGCTGATGAAAAAAGCGAGTCTGAAATGCGCGCGCTGATTGAACTATTCTCCAAGCAACTCGACGTCGACGAAGAAGTCGCGTTGATTCTGGTACAGGAGGGCTTTTCAACGATTGAGGAGGTCGCCTACGTACCGGCTGCCGAACTGGTTGAGATCGAAGAATTCGACGAGGGCATCGTTGAAGAGTTACGGAGCCGCGCGCGCGACGTACTTTTGACCCAGGCGATCGTCCAGGAAGAGATCATCGATGAGGCCGAGCCTGCCGAGGACCTGTTGAGTCTCGAGGGTATGGAAAAAAGCGTGGCTTTCATACTTGCCAGCAAAGGCATTGTTACGCGTGAGGACCTGGCCGAACTCGCGACCGACGACTTGCTCGAATTACATGAGATGGATCAGGAAGAAGCCGGCGCATTGATTATGAAGGCACGGGCACACTGGTTCGAAGAAGAACAGCAGGCCTGAGCACAGGGATTAGCGGAGTTAGAGAATGGCGAATGTCACTGTTTCACAATTTGCTGAGGTACTGAAGGTACCGGTCGACAAGCTATTAACGCAGCTTGACGAGGCCGGTATCAAGGTCAGTGGCTCAGATGACACCATCAGCGATGATGCGAAGCTCGAATTATTGACGCATCTGCGGCGCAGCCATGGTCAGGACAAAAAGCAATCCGGAGATGCTGCGCCAAGCCGCATCACGTTAAAGCGCAAATCATTGTCAGAATTGCGGCTGTCCGGCGCCCAGGGGCGTTCTCGCACAGTGAACGTTGAAGTTCGCCGCAAGCGCACGTACATCAAACGGGACGTACTCGAGGAGCAGGCGCAAAAGGAACAGGACGAGCTGGACCGCCAACGCCTTGAGGAAGAAGAGCGGGTGGTAGCGGAGCAGCGTGCCGAAGAACTCGCCAAAGTCGAAAAAGAAGAAGCGGAGCGAGCCGAACAAGAGGAACGCCAGAAAGAGGAACAGGCGCGTGTTGACGCTGAGGATGAGGCGCGCAAAGCGGCCGACCAGGCCGCTGCAGCCGCGACAGAGGAAAAATCACGGCTCGAGAAAGCCGAACAGGACGCGCGTACAAGGCGCACCAAGGATAAACCCAAGTCGAAACATGCGGAAACACGCTACGGCCGCAAAGAGCTTCACGTCGCTGGCGACAAGAGCGGACGACGCAGACGCAAGTCGCCAGTTCGGCGTCGCCCAGTGTCAATTAGCGGGGACGCGCAACACGGTTTTGAGAAACCAACAGCCCCGGTGGTTCGCGACGTAGAGATTCCTGAGAATATTTCGGTTGCAGACCTTGCACAGCGTATGGCGATCAAGGGCAATGAGGTTGTCAAAGTACTGTTCAACATGGGTGCGATGGTGACGATAAACCAGGTCATCGATCAGGATACGGCCACCCTGGTAGTCGAAGAATTCGGGCATGTTGCGAAACAGGTCTCGGCCGCAGATGTCGATGAGCAATTGCTCGCGGCGGAACAACAACTGACCGGCGATGAAGAATCACGACCTCCTGTTGTTACGATCATGGGACATGTAGACCATGGCAAGACGTCTTTGCTGGATTACATTCGTCGAACGAAAGTAGCCGACGGTGAGGCAGGTGGAATTACGCAGCACATTGGTGCGTATTCTGTAGAAACGGACAAAGGCAAAGTAACGTTTCTCGATACACCGGGCCACGCCGCATTTACCGCGATGCGAGCACGTGGGGCAAATGCCACCGACATTGTCGTGCTTGTCGTTGCTGCGGATGACGGCGTCATGCCGCAGACCATTGAAGCCATTCAACATGCGAAAGCCGCGGGTGTTCCGCTCGTAGTCGCTGTTAATAAAATCGACCGGGAAAACGCGGACCCGGAGCGTGTCAGGACAGAGCTCTCACAGCATGAGGTCATTTCCGAGGATTGGGGCGGCGAGGACTTGTTTGTCAACGTCTCGGCTCAGACCGGAGAAGGCGTCGACAAACTGCTTGAGTCGATCTTGCTACAGGCCGAGGTTATGGACCTCAAGGCTGTAACGCAGGGTGCCGCACATGGCACGGTTATCGAATCCAGTCTCGAGAAAGGCCGCGGTGCGGTTGCTACATTGCTCGTGCAAGGCGGCACTCTGAATCAGGGCGACATGATCATCGCCGGTGAGGTGTATGGCCGCATTCGAAACATGTTTGACGAAAACCAGAAATCGATCAGTGTGGCTGGCCCGTCGGAACCCGCGGTCGTGCTTGGGCTATCGAAGACTCCGAGTGCGGGCGAGGACTTTCTGGTTGTCAAGAGTGAACGTAAAGCGCGCGAAGTCGCCGAATTTCGCCAGACAAAGACACGCGATGCGAAACTTGCCCAGCAGCAGGCCTCGAAGCTGGACGACATGTTCAGCCAGATCGCATCCGGGGAAAGCTCGACCGTTGCCGTGATCATCAAATCGGACGTACACGGCAGTGCGGAAGCGCTCAGGGACGCATTGGTGAAGTTGTCCACTGATGAGGTAAAGGTGAATGTGCTCGGTTCGGGCGTGGGCGGCATTACCGAGACCGACGCCAATCTGGCTGCTGCGTCGAACGCCGTCATTATTGGATTTAATGTCCGGGCAGATGCAGCCGCACGCGCCGCGATCAAGGAATCCGGCGTGGATGTCCGTTATTACAGCATCATTTACGAGGCCATCGACGATGTGAAAGCCGTGTTGAGTGGCTTGCTGCCGCCAGAAATTCGCGAACAAATAGTGGGGCTCGCCGAGGTCAAAGAAGTGTTCTCGTCGCCCAAGTTTGGGGATGTTGCTGGTTGTATCGTTACGGAAGGATTCGTGAAACGATCCAATCCGATTAGAGTGCTGCGCGAGAATGTCGTTATTTACGAGGGTGAACTCGAGTCGCTGCGTCGTTTCAAAGATGATGTCAACGAGGTGAAGTCCGGTACTGAATGCGGCATAGGAGTTAAGAACTACGCCGACGTCAAAGTCGGCGACCAGATCGAATGCTTCGAGCGTGTCGAGGTGGCCCGCACGCTGGACTAGCGTAGCGAGACCATCAGGCCAGCCAATATGCCCCGCGAGTACTCACGCAATCAGCGCCTCGGCACCGAGGTGCTACGGACGTTAAGCGAACTGTTGCGATTCGAAATCAAGGATCCGAGGCTCAAAAATGTGTCCTTGACGAGCGTGGATTTGTCCCGTGATCTCAGCGTGGCACGAATCTATTACAGTTTACTGGATCCGGCCGATAGCCCGGAGCCGGTCGAGGAAGGTCTCAAGCGCGCAGCCGGGTTTCTGCGCAGCAAACTCGGCCGTGCATTAGAAATTCGGCATGTGCCCGAGCTTCGCTTTGCGCATGACGACAGTGCGGAAGAGAGCGCCAGGATCAGCCAATTGATCAATAGCGCCCTGCACACCGACGACCGCGAATAATCGCCGTGATAGATACTGAGCGCCGCCGAACCGAACCGGTCGACGGCTTGCTACTTCTGAATAAACCGACGGGCCTGACCTCGAACCAGGCGTTGCAGCGCGTCAAACGGCTGCTCAATGCCAAAAAAGCCGGCCACACGGGAAGTCTTGATCCGGCAGCGACCGGTATGCTGCCGCTGTGCTTCGGCGAAGCAACCAAGGTCTGCTCGTACTTGCTGAATGCTGACAAGATCTACCGGGTAACTGCGAAACTGGGAATTGCGACCGATACCGGAGATGCAGACGGCAAAGAAATCGATCGCCTCGATGTGCCGGCCAAATCCAGTGGGGAGTGGGCCGAGGTCCTGCAGACTTTTATCGGCGATTCTGAGCAGGTTCCGCCAATGTACTCGGCGCTCAAGAAAGACGGTAAGCGTCTCTACGAACTGGCCCGGAAGGGAATGACGGTAGAACGTGACCCCAGGCCGATTCGGATTGATAAAATTGAGCTAATCGAGGCGGCTGGAACGCGGCTCGTGTTTCGCGTCCACTGCTCGAAGGGCACGTATATTCGAGTGCTGGTAGAAGATATCGCCCGTGCTGTAGGCACAGTGGCCCATACGGCACGATTACACCGCGAATGCGTCGGCGATTTTCAGGCAAAAGACATGCTGGATCTGAGTGCAATGGAGGTTGAAGCGGCGGACGGACCGTCGCTCCTGCGGAAACGGCTTATGGCTCCTGACACGGCGTTAGCGGGTTTTCCTGCTATCACGGTCAGTGCCGATGAGGGCGTGCGGTTTTCCCTCGGGCAGGCGCTGGAAGGCCTTGAAACAGCGCCATCGGGCTTAGTGCGGGTTTATAGCGATGAGCCACGGTTCCTGGGTGTTGGCGAGCGTTCCAAGGCTGGAATTGTCGCCCCCAAGAGAGTGTTTCAGACGGGTGAAAAAAAACCGTAGTTATTTGATTTTTGACTGTTAATAGGCTCGAACAGGCGCTAGAATGCGCGCTGCAAAAAGGGGCTTAAAAGAGAAGAGTGGAGTTTGCAAGATGTCACTGTCAAGTGAGGCAAAAAGTACGATTGTTGAGGAATATTCCCGCGGAGACACCGATACGGGATCTCCCGAGGTTCAGGTAGCGTTGCTGTCTGCTCGAATTTCTGATCTCACCGAGCATTTCGGTGAACACAAGAAAGATCACCACAGCCGTCAGGGTCTTCTGAAGATGGTCAACAAGCGGCGCAAGCTGCTCGACTATCTGAAATCGAAAGACCAGGAACGGTACCGCGAGCTGATTTCCCGGCTCGGTCTTCGTCGTTAACCGACGAATTAATCAGGCAATGCGATAAATTTATGCCGTTCCCAACCGGGATCGCAGCAGTTTCCTGTTGCCGAATACTCAAATAGAGAAAGCAAAGTGAATTCAACCAAGAAATCGTTCCAGTATGGGGAGCATCAAGTCACCATCGACACCGGCGCAATTGCGCGTCAGGCTGATGGTGCTGTCATGGTCGATATGGCCGACACACAGGTATTGGTTACAGCCGTTGGCCGCAAAACCGCCGACCCCGGCCGGGACTTTTTCCCGCTAACCGTTAACTACCAGGAAAAGACCTATGCTGCGGGCAAAATTCCAGGCGGCTTTTTCAAACGCGAAGGTCGGCCCGGCGAGAAAGAAATTCTTGTCTGTCGACTGATTGATCGCCCGATTCGTCCGCTGTTCCCGAAAGGCTTCAAAAATGAAGTCCAGGTCATCGCGACAGTCATGTCATTGAACCCGGACGTCGATCCGGACATTCCGGCATTGATCGGCGCATCGGCAGCACTGGCTATTTCCGGTATGCCGTTTGCAGGTCCGATTGCTGCCGCAAAAGTTGGCTACATTGATGGCGAATACGTGCTTAACCCCGGCCGCGAGGCGCTCGAAGGTTCGGCTCTGGAACTGGTCGTCGCGGGCACCAAAGACGCGGTACTCATGGTTGAGTCGGAAGCAGACAGCCTGGCCGAGGATGTCATGTTGGGCGCTGTCATGTTTGGCCACGAACAAATGCAAGTCGCGATTGATGCGATCAAAGAATTGGCGGCCGAAGTTGGCAAACCTGCCTGGGATTGGCAAGCACCGGAAGAAGATGAGGCGCTGGGCAGCGCTGTTGCCAGCCAGGCGACAGGCGGACTAACCGCGGCCTACCAGATTACGGACAAGCAAGAGCGCCAGGCTGCCGTTGGCGACACCAAGGGTGCTGCCGTGGATGCTCTTGCCGATGGCGACGACGCCCAGTGGTCTGCTGACGAAGTTAAGGGCGCCCTGTACAAGCTTGAGAAGGGTATCGTTCGCGGCCGGATTATTGCCGGCGAGGCGCGCATTGATGGTCGCGACCAGAGTACGGTTCGGCCGATTGACGTGAAAGTTGGCGTGCTCCCACGCGCTCACGGATCAGCCATTTTCACGCGCGGTGAAACACAGGCGATCGTTGTAACGACTCTGGGTACGGGGCGCGACGCACAGATAATCGATGCGATCGAGGGCGAGCGCAAAGAACCCTTCATGCTGCACTACAATTTCCCGCCGTTCTGTGTGGGCGAAACTGGCTTTATCGGATCGACGAAACGACGTGAGATCGGCCATGGCAAATTGGCGCGTCGTGGTATCCAGGCAGTAATGCCTAATTTCGACGATTTCAGCTATGTCATTCGCGTCGTGTCCGAGATTACCGAGTCGAACGGCTCCAGTTCGATGGCTTCCGTGTGTGGCACCAGCCTCGCGTTAATGGATGCGGGTGTGCCAATCAAGGCGCCGGTAGCCGGTGTCGCGATGGGCCTGGTCAAAGAAGGTGACAAGTATGCAATTCTCACCGACATCCTGGGTGACGAGGATCATCTCGGCGACATGGATTTCAAGGTTGCGGGTACAGACGGCGGTATCACCGCACTGCAAATGGATATCAAGATCCAGGGCATTACGCGCGAAATAATGGATAAGGCGCTTGCCCAGGCGCGTGACGCGCGTCTGCACATTCTTGGTGAGATGAACAAAGTAATCAGCTCGTCGCGCGAAGAGATGTCCGAATGGGCACCGTCGATCATCACGATCAAGATCGACCCCGAGAAAATTCGGGACGTCATCGGTAAGGGTGGTTCAGTGATTCGTGCGATGACGGAAGAGACCGGTGCAACGATCGATATTGAACAGGACGGCACAGTCCGCATCGCATCGGTGGATGGTTCTTCCGGAAAAGAAGCGCTTCGACGCATCGAATTGATCACCGCCGACGTTGAAGTTGGTCGAATCTACGAGGGCAAGGTTGCTCGGCTCATGGACTTCGGTGCTTTCGTCACCATTCTGCCGGGCAAAGACGGCCTGGTGCATATCTCGCAGATATCCAATGAGCGCGTCGAGAAAGTCAGCGACAAGCTCTCGGAAGGCGACCTGGTAAAAGTTAAGGTGCT
>PVMS01027700.1_pt1 | contig 13096 bp, 13 predicted proteins | sample 1853461 | NCBI WGS metagenome assembly PVMS01 (sample SAMN08582032, study PRJNA380276) | Marine sediment metagenome, whole genome shotgun sequencing project. | isolation source: ocean sediment barecode stripped | collected 2017 | reverse complement strand
GTCCCAAGGTTCTCCATCAACAGCAATTGTCCATTTTCCATAGGATGTAGCTACTATGGCTGCAATTTTATCACTTTGCCTGCTTACCATCTGATGCCAGATCTGGGTAAACCTGCTGTCCCATAATATATTGTCATCCTGGGCCAGAGTCCATCCATCTTTTACTTTCACCGGTGCTATCACACTGTTTGTATTTGGATGAAATATCGGCTCCCAAACACAGCCGTAAATATTATTCCATGCCTTGCCATCAACAGCTATTGTATAATCATAAAGATTGAGTCTGACTTCTGCAGCAAGTTGTGAGCCATCTGCATTAAATGCCATATTCCAGACATTGACAAAATTGGTATCCCATGGAACACCGTTTACAGCAGCAGAAAAAGCACCCTTCTGAAATTTAAAAACCTCTGCCTGCCCCAGATCAATTGTCTGAACCACTGAACCAGAATTTTTTCCGTCATCACTCAAAGTCATGCATGTTATAAAGCTGTAGGACTCCTCCCATGGAACATCATTGACAGCCATGCAATACTCTCCATCGGTCTGGGTTGCCACAGCAATTGTTTTGCCGTCTTTGCTGAATCTTAAATCCCATAAAAAATCAAAAATAGTTTCCAAGGGTTTTCCGTCAACCACTGTCTTCCATTCATCATCTGCGGCGGCAAGCACTATGAGCCTTCCATCTGGAGAATATCTTAAAGAGTAGGCTTTTTCAAAGGGCTCTTCTATTTCCCACGCTTTACTATTTTCACAAACATTGAATTCCATGTCATCTGTATTTACAATGGCTGCAATTTTTTCGCCGTCAGGACTGACATAGGGCTCTTCGACCCAGTTATAAGAGGATTTCCACTCGTTCAGATCGGAAATCTGCTTCTCTTTTGTCTCCCAGTCCCAGTTTGTTTTATCTGTCATACTTTCTCCTTAAACTATTCAAAGGTCTTTGCAGACTCAATATATTTAAAATCTTCAATCTTCTTCTGTCCCTGTCAAAAAAAGCCAGAAACCAACAACACATATAAGGGAAATTCCCATAATTATGTATGTTATAGATTCTGTATGCAGCATAAAATCTTGAAGTGTATAAATTGTATCTTCCATTTGTTTGTTCCTTCTTAGTGATTTTCTTCTTTAAAATCAGGGTGTTCATAAAAGACCGGCATTCTTGTGACAATAAATCTGAAAACAAGGATCATGCATGTTACCATAAATATAGTGAGCATAACTTCCATCCAGGATGGAATATATCTTTCAGCTAAGGGTTTTTGCCAGTTAAAGGCAATTATACACACATTTAGTCTGTTTAAAACAATTCCGATTATTGATATAATTGCAGAAGTTTTGATTAAATCAAGGTTTTTATCCCTGGAACCTATTGTAAAAAGAAAACATGGTAAGACCACAAACCCTAATATTTCCACAAGAAACCAGATTCCGTAAGGAGTGCCGAGAAGATGCCAGTGATTGTCAGCAGCAACTCCGACAACTTTTATTATAAAATATCCAAACAGAACAATGGCTGCAGCTTTTGCATACCCGAAAACAAGGGGTTCGTGCTGTTCAAGATAAGTTTTATCCATTTTTGAATGAAACACCTTATGCGAAAGCGAACCCTCAAATATCACCATGGAAAGCCCTGCAACTATACTTGATACAAAAAAGAATACAGCTATATATGGTGAATACCATAGCGGATGAAGTTTTGAAGGTGCAATGAGGAAAAGTGCTCCAAGGGAGGACTGGTGCAGAGTTGATAAAACAACACCAAATATTGTAAGCACTATGGTTACTTTTACGGCAATTGCACGGGCTTTTCTAAATCCCAGCCACTCAAGAGGTATTGGAGTAAATTCCAGAAAAAGGACTATGAGATAAAGCATTACACACAAGCCCACTTCAAAGAGAAGTGAAGTTGTGCCCTGCTGGACAATAAAGGGATATGCCATGAGTAGACGATCGGGACGTCCCACATCATATAACAGGGATACAAGTACAGTTGCATACCCGAGAAAACCTGTCAGGATTGCAGCTCTTACTGCAGAGTGATATTTTTTCATGCCAAATATATAACAGGCTGCCGATGTTGTATAGCCACCTGCAGCAAGTGCAACTCCGCACATAAGATCAAAGCCTATCCAGAGACCCCAGGGCTGGGTATTGGAGAGATTTGTTACAGAGCCAAGGCCCTTTGTAAATCTTAAAATCGTAAGAACCAGTCCCACAATTACAATTACTCCTGCAATAACATTAAAGGGAGTAAACAGTGATTTATTTTCCATGGCAACATTTTCTTGTGTTGCAACAGCTTCTTGCTCAGACATCTTAAGATCCCTCCTCAGGTTTTGGCTCATCTTCAGGTTTTGCTTCGGCTGTCTCTGCTGATTCGGCTGATTTAGCTGCTTCCTCTGCTGCTTTTTCAAGAGCCTCTTTAACAGCTTTCTCTTTATCTGTTTCTGCTTTTTTCAAAACATTCTCCTGCTGTTTCTTTGCCTTCTCCTGTGCTTTTGACAACTCATCTGCAGCTTTGGCTTCAGCTTTCTGAACAGCATCTGCAACAGCATTATCTTTTTCATCAGCAGCTATTTTCTCCCGCCTTTTTGTCATTCCATACATACCTGTAAGAAAAACCGGCCACAGGGCAACAACCATTGGAACAACATGCAACGCTCCTGAAGTTAAGTTTGGTGCCGGAGTATTTCCAAGATCTTCTCTCATGCCGATCTCTTCAAAGGGAACATCTGAAATATACAACCAGCTTGTTCCACCCATCTCTTTTTCGCCGTAGATATGATCAACATAGCGATCAGGATGTTTTCTTATTCTCTCTTTTGCGATTTTAAGAAGGTCATCACGTTTCCCAAAGGTTAAAGCCTCTTTTGGACAGACTTCAACACAACCGGGGAGCAGTCCTTTTTCAAGTCTTGGAGCACACATGGTACATTTGATAATCTCCGGAGTAAAAGCATCATCATATTGATATGCAGGTACTTCAAAGGGGCATGCCATCATGCAGTATCTGCATCCCACACATACGCTGGGGTCATATACAACTGCGCCGGAAGGCTCTTTTGAAAAAGCCGCAACAAAACATACAGAAGCGCAGGCAGGTTCAAGACAGTGGTTACACTGGAATTTTCTGAACCTTGTTCCTTTTGAAGTTTCATATTTATTTACAAAAGTATATGAATCCTCATCTGGTCTGCGTTTTCATCTAAAACAGACAAATCTTTAAAAGATTTTTCAGGCTTGGGCAGATTGTTAACCTGATTACAGGCTTCTTCACATTCTCTGCAGCCTACACACCTTGCTTCATCATGCAGAACACCAAAGCTGTCTGGATAGCCGGTAAAATCTTTCCCGGAAGATGCACGGGCTTGTGTTTTACCAATTGTTGTACCAACACCGGCTGCTCCCATCCATCCTAAAAATTTTCTTCTTGTTATGGACATATATTTACCTCGTTAATATAAAGTATCTTTATATAATTCCTGTTTGGATTGTAGTTTAAACACTATTTTTTTTCCTCATGGCAGTCTGTACAGCCATTATTATCTATTTTCATATTTACATGACATTCCATGCATTGAATGTGATATGCACCCATTATTCCAGGCTTATTCATATCTTTTTCATTAAAAGGTTTGCCATGGCAGCTGCTACAGCTTGTGGGCTTTTTTGTGGCAGGTGAGTTATGGTGACATCCCTGGCACAAGGTTGCCTCATCAGCATGAAAATAGGCTGCCAGTTTATTACCTTGTATATTCTGGGCAATTTTATTGATTATCTGACGGTGGGGAAAATCAACTGGTTCATATTTATCAGACAGATCTTTAATCATTATTTTTTCCGGAATATCTTTGGCATCAAATGTTTGAGACTGCATTGGACGCTGTTCAATCATCATTCTGGCCAATGATTCATCCATTTGGGCTCCTTCAGGAGGCTTGACATGACACATAAGACATGAAGCATCATCCTTCTTTCGATTTTTCGACAGTAATCCATGACATCCTGCACACTCAGTTTCATGCTGCAAAGCTTCATGGCACCCTATGCAGCTCTGATCTCTGTCCATTTTGTGCATTGCCTGCTCAAGGGAGACACCTTTACTATCTTCAGAGCCTTCCGGGGTATGGCATGAATTACAGGCAGACATTGATTCATGATGGCAAACCCGGCATGTATCATTATAATTTTCATGGGCTTTATGATTAAAGGCAACAAAATTCATTCTGTTTTTGCCAGGTTTATCAAGGTCCTCATTACCTGTTTTTAACATAAGCACATCAGGCTGCTGTCTCTCCATGCGTGGGACAGGTGAAATTTTTTCCACACTTTTCTGGGCCTCAAGGTCATGACACCCTGCACATTTTACAGGCCCGCTATCTTTTTTTTCAGCCTCTCTTGTCATATGACAGGTAATACAGGACTCATGCGCAGCCTGTTCAAGAGTAGTCACCTTTTTTTCAGCTTGTTCGCCATTATGGCAATGCCTGCACGTTGTCTCTTCACCTTTTTTAAAGACATGGCTTTCACAATCAGTATGGCAAACTTCACATTTGTTATCATAAGCTTCTGTGTGACGGTAATGAAGTGAATTATCAAGTCCCATCTCCTGTCGTGAAGATGATATTGCAGAACTTTTCTGATGGCAGTCAGCACATGCAACAGGCCCTGATGTTTGATTATTTCCAGCTGTATCTTCATGGCATCCGATACAATTGATATGGAAATTATCCATTGCAGCCTTTTGATTTTTATTGTCCCATCCCATAAATTTGTGTGATAATTTACCATCTTTGGTTGTATGGCAGATATTACAGTCTCCTCCTGACTTCTCAACTGCATCTGTATGTTTATCGTGGAGGAAAAGTACAGAAGACCGCTCAAGATCACCAAATATTTTTATGGAATCTATGTTTATAACATCAGGTCTTGCGTTGCTGACATCTGTTGATTCAACACTTGCAAAAACAACAGCAACAAACAAGATTACAATAACAGCTGTAAGATTGTACCATTTTAATAGTGTTTTGAACTTCTCCATTTTATTTCCCTTGATATAATTTTCCTGATTTTTATACTATTATTTTTCTATATTTATTTATTATACATGGCTTTACAAACCCCAAATTAACACTTTCATGTTTTGTTGTAAAATGAGGTGACCATTTCAAGCCTTTTTCAGCATTTATTTAATCAATAAATTTTAAGTTCTCCAAATATTCCATACTGTTTTTTACTATCGCCGAACCCTTTTTATGATAAGAAGCTTGCACTTGTCAAGTCTAATAAAACCATACTGTTATGGTAGGATTTACTAAATAAAACCATACTGTTATGGTAGGGTTTGGTATTTTATTTGTTTTACCTGTTTATTGTTTTAAACTTGCTTTTATTTTATTTTTTTTTTATAGAATAGGATTATTTTATTATAAGGAGTGCTGAACTAAAAACTGGCGGTTTTAAGTCAAGTACTATATAACAGCAAATATTGAATTTTTTAGTTATGGATTGAAAAATAGAAATTGGAATTAAACAGGAGGAAGAGATGGCAAGAATTGTAAAACGTGAGGAGATGGCTCAAGGAACTATTATCCTTAATGAAATAGAAGCTCCAAACATATCACAAAAAGCAAAACCAGGTCAGTTTGTGATACTTCAGGCCGATGAAACAGGAGAGCGCATCCCCTTGACAATGGCTGATACTGACCCGGAAAAAGGGACCATTACAATCATTTATATGGTAGTAGGCGTTTCAACGACAAAATTTAAGGAGTTAAAAGTTGGAGATGAATTTTATGCTCTTATAGGCCCCCTTGGCAGTCCAACTCATATTGAAAATTTTGGAAAAGTTGTCTGTGTTGGTGGCGGAACCGGAATTGCAGTTCTTTATCCCATCACAAAAGCATTAAAAGAAGCCGGCAATGATGTTACAACTATTCTGGGATCACGAAGCTATGATCTTCTGATCATGGAAGAGATGATGAAAGCTGCATCAACAAGGCTGCATATCTGTACAGATGATGGCTCAATGGGACATCACGGATTTGTTACCGATGTTTTAAAAGAGACCCTGGAAAAAGACGATATTAACCTTGTGGTTGCAATCGGCCCCATACCCATGATGAAGTTCTGCAGCCTTATCACCAAAGAGAAGAGTGTCAAAACCATTGTCAGCCTTAATCCCATCATGGTGGATGGTACAGGTATGTGCGGCTGCTGCCGTGTCTCAATTGGCGATGAGACTAAATTTGCCTGTGTTGACGGACCTGAATTTGACGGGCATAAAGTAGATTTTGACGAACTTGGAAAACGTCTTGCTTCCTACCTTGAAAATGAAAAACAAAGCCTTGAAGCATGTAAAATATCTATTGCATAATAAAATTAATTTGGTAAAACACGTAATGAATTGTGAGTTATGGAGGAGATAAATGTCTAAAAAAATAAAAACACCCCGGGCAAAAATGCCTGAGCAAAATCCTGATACAAGAAGAAGAAATTTTGATGAGGTGCCCTTAGGGCTCACTGAAGAGATGGCCATTGTTGAAGCTTCAAGATGTCTTCAGTGCAAAAAACCTTTATGTATAGATGGATGTCCGGTTTCCGTTAAAATCCCGGATTTTATAAAATTAATAGCTGAAAAAGATTTTTCAGGTGCTGCAAGAAAACTGTGGGAGACAAATGCGCTTCCTGCTGTATGCGGTAGGGTCTGTCCCCAGGAAGACCAGTGTGAAGGCAAATGTATTCTGAGCAAAAAAGGAGACCCGGTTGCCATTGGCTACCTTGAAAAATTTGCTGCTGACTGGGAGAGAGAAAAAGGTTCAGGAGAAGTTCCAAAAGTTGCAGAGGGAACAGGAAAAAAAATAGCTGTTATCGGATCGGGACCATCATCCATAACTGTTGCAGGAGATCTTCTGCTCAAGGGTCATTATGTCACTATTTTTGAAGCTTTTCACAAACCAGGCGGCGTATTAGTCTATGGAATCCCGGAATTTCGCCTTCCAAAAGCAATTGTAGCTTCAGAAATTGCCTTTCTGGAAAAAATGGGAGTAAATATTGAATGTAATACTGTGGTTGGTGCTTCTGTAACAATTGATGAGCTCTTTGAAGAGGGCTATGATGCTATATATATCGGAGTTGGTGCAGGCCTGCCAAGATTCATGAACCTTGAGGGTGAAAACCTCATCGGCATATTTTCAGCAAATGAATATCTGACCCGTACAAATTTGATGAAAGCCTACCGTTTTCCCGAGTATGACACCCCTATTATCAAAGGCAAAAATGTTGTTGTACTGGGTGCTGGAAATGTTGCCATGGATTCAGCCAGAACTGCCATGCGCCTTGGAGCTGAATCTGTCAAGGTAGTTTACAGAAGATCCAGAGAAGAGATGCCGGCAAGGGATGAAGAGCTGCACCATGCTGAAGAGGAAAAAATTGAATTTGTTCTTCTGACCAACCCAGTAAAATTTTATGGGGATGAAAACGGCAGAGTGACGGGAATGGAATGCCTTAAAATGGAACTTGGAGAACCTGATGATTCAGGCAGGAGAAGACCTATTCCTATTAAAGGTTCAGAATTTGATTTTGACTGCGATCTTGTTGTTGTAGCTGTAGGTTCAAATGCTAATCCCCTGTTGACCAATTCAACACCTGATATCTTACTGAACCGGTGGGGCAATATTGATGCTGATCCTGCAACAGGAAAAACAAGCAAAAAAGGTGTCTGGGCAGGAGGAGATATTGTAACAGGAGCTGCAACTGTTATTCTTGCCATGGGGGCAGGGAGAGAGGCTGCCACTTCCATGCATGACTATCTTACCATTGGATGGTAAAAAACAGCAAACTATTGATTATGAGGAGTCTGGCAGAAAACCCAGGCTCCTCTTTTAAAAAAAGATGTACTTAAATCATTTTTACCATTTTAATATGGTCTATGCCTGCATCATCAAATACCTTACCGGTTTCAACAAAGCCAAGCTCCTTATAAAAACCTGTTACCCGGCATTGGGAGGCAAGCCATACCTTTAAAAAATTCATTTTTTCTGCTGTATCAATAAGAGTTTTCACAATAAACTTGCCAATCCCGATACCCCTGTGCGATTTTATCACACAAATTCTTCCCATATGTCCATCAGACATCATTCTGCCAGTACCAATAACGTTTTTGTTATCCCATGCCAGAACATGGATTGCATTATCATCAAAACCGTCGATTTCAAGTTCAACCGGCACATTCTGTTCTTTTACAAAGACCTGATTTCTGACATGAAAAATCTGTTTTTCACATTTTTTAAAATCAACTGTTTCAACGATTAAACTCTTTTTCATTTTAGAGTATTTATCTGTCACATGAACAATTATCAGATCCGCCTGAGCATGTATGGATATAGCCTCTTTTTTTAAACAGACGGCCTAGAACAAGTGCGCCTGCAAACAAAAGCATTACTGTCAATGTGATTAAAAAATATAAAATCATAGAAACTCCTTGATAAAAAGTTCTGTTGAAATCTCTTTCAAATCGTCTTTCTCAATATAAATAAAATGAGCTGGAATGTCAAATTTCGTGGCAAGTTCCATCCCTCTAACTTTTCCTGAAGCCATGAGGGCTGTAGCCCATGCATCGGCTTTAAAACACTCTCCATTTGGAATTGCAACAGTAACACTTGCAAGATCATTTTGCACAGGGCGGCCTGTTGCAGAGTCAATTGTATGGGAGTAACGTTTTTTACCCTCTTTAAAAAAATTGCGGTAATCTCCTGATGTAGCCATGGCGCAATCCATAAGATTCAAAACCTTGTTAAAAGTTTTGTTTTTTTCCTTGCGGGGTGATTCAATGGCAATTCTCCATGGAATATCCTTCTTTTTCCCTCTGGTTTTAATCTCTCCTCCAATTTCCACCATATAGTTTTTGATTCCAAAACCTTCAAGTATCTTTGCAATCTTGTCAACACCATAACCTTTAGCAATACTGGAGAGATCAATATAACTCTCTTTAAATCTCTTTTTAATCTTATCTGTTTTAATATTCAATTCTATTTTGTCATACCCGCTGATTTTCATTGTTTTTGCAATCTGCAAAGCAGTTGGAATTTTTCTTGCTCCTTCAGGACCAAACCCCCATAAATTGATCAAAGGGCCTATGGAGACATCATATTTCCCATCTGTTTTCCGGGATAAGTCAAAAGCAAAACCAATGAGTTTTGATAAATCAGGGGACATATCCAACCATTGATCAGCATCAGCTTTATTAATCAAACTTAAATTTGATTCTGGATCCCAGGTTGACATCATGGAATTTATTTTTTCAAGCCCTGCATCCACAGCCTTTTTTATAACATCTATACCCTTTGAAGATTTCTCCTGAACATACTTAATGCTGTAAGTAGTTCCCATAGTTGAACCTGTAAAGGATCTAACTTCCCTGGATGATGTACCGCATCCTGCTACAACACCCACAATAAAAATCAGAGCTATGAAACAATACTCTAAATATTTACCACAGCATCCAGTGGAAGGATGTTTGCCTGTAGGTCGCATTTTGGATCTTTGCATTACAAGCTCTTGCTGAATGGAGCGTTAAGACCGCCAACTGTTTGAGCGCAGCGAGTTTTGGCGGTTAGCGCAATGAAGCTTAGAGCTTGTTGCAATGTCCAATCCGGCGACCGGAAGGTAAACATCCTGGAACGGGTCAAAGTAAAGACCCTGCAACAATTTTTCAGGTAATCAAGAATCTTTTATCCTCCAAAATCATCAAGCATGATATCTTCAGGCTCAACCCCTTGATCAATAAGCATTTCTATTACAGCACCATTCATCATTGGTGGGCCGCACATATAGTATTCACAATCTTCGGGCGCCTCATGTTTTGCGATATATTCATCAAAAAGAACCTGATGGATAAACCCTGTAAGTCCTTCCCAGTTATCTTCGGGCTGGGGTTCACTAAGGGCAATATGCCAGGAGAAATTTTCATTCTCGCTGGCAAGCTTATCAAAATCATCCTGGTAAAAAATCTCCTTTTCTGATCTTGCTCCATACCAGTAAGAAATCTTTCTTTTTGTTTTAAGCCGTTTTAATTGATCAAAAATATGGGAGCGCATTGGAGCCATGCCGGCCCCGCCGCCTATAAAAATCATCTCCTTGTTATTTTCCCGGGCAAAAAACTCTCCAAAAGGCCCTGCAATGGTAACCTTATCTCCAGGTACCAGATTGAAAATAAAAGAAGACATCTTACCGGGAGGAATATTTTTAGATCGTGGAGGAGGGGAAGCAATCCTTACGTTGAGCATTATAATACCCTTCTCATCAGGATAACTTGCCATGGAGTATGCTCTGACAGTCTCTTCCGGAACTTTTGAGACATATTGCCATACATCAAAATGATCCCAGTCAGGTTTAAACTCATCTTCTACTATAAAATCTGTATATTTAAGCTCATGGGGAGGTGCTTCAATCTGTATATAACCTCCAGCCCTGAAAGGAACAGCCTCACCTTCGGGGATTTCCAGAACAAGCTCTTTAATAAAAGTTGCAACATTGTGATTGGATCTTACTGTACACTCCCACTTTTTCACACCAAAAATAGACTCTTCAATCTCGACTTTCATATCTGTCTTGACTGGAACCTGGCAGGCAAGTCTCTCTCCATCCCGCGCCTCTTTTTTGGTAATATGACTTGTCTCTGTGGGCAGGATATCTCCACCGCCTTCAAAAACTTTAACCTTGCACTGTCCGCAGGTTCCACCGCCGCCGCATGCACTGGGGATAAAAATCTCTGCGCTTCCCAGAGCATTTAAAAGCTTTGAACCAGCTGAAAGTGTTAAATCTTTTTTCTCATTTAAATTAATATTAATGTCTCCGGTGTTGACAAGTCTTGACCTTGCAGCAAGAATAATTGTAACCAGAGTTAAAACTATCAAGGTAAACATAAAAACACCAAGAAAAATAGTACTCATCATAATGAAATCCCCGAAAATGCTAAAAATCCAAATGCCATAAGCCCTACTGTAATAAAGGTCATACCAAGCCCCCTGAGACCTTCAGGTGGATTGCTGTATTGCATTTTTTCCCTTATTGCAGCAAGAACCACTACTGCCAATGCCCAGCCAACTCCTGAACCTAATCCATAGGTAACACTCTCTGCAAAATTATAATTACGTTCAACCATGAAGAGCGAACCTCCAAGGATTGCACAATTTACTGTAATAAGCGGCAGAAAAATTCCAAGTGCATTGTAAAGAGCCGGAACAAATTTATCGAGAACCATCTCAAGTATCTGAACCATGGCTGCAATAACACCGATATATGAAATAAGGCCTAAGAATGACAAATCCACATTGGGCAAATTAGCCCAGGTGAGAGCACCCTGCTTTAAAACATATGTATATAAAAGATTATTAACCGGAATTGTTATGGATTGGACAACAATAACGGCAATTCCTAGCCCGATAGCTGTTTTAACCTTTTGGGAAACTGCAAGGAATGTACACATTCCAAGGAAAAAGCCAAGAGCGAGATTTTCAATAAAAACCGCTTTAACAAACAGACTGATATAGTGTTCAAACATAATTTATTTACCCCTCTTCCACTTGATCTTTATAAAAAATACGCAGAATCCAGATGAAAAAACCAATCAGGAAAAAAGCACTTGGAGCCAGCAGCATCAATCCATTGGGTTGATACCATCCACCTTCACTCACAAGTGGCAGAATTTGAAAACCCAACAGCGATCCACTTCCAAACAACTCTCTGAAAACCCCGACAAAAATCAGAACAATTGCATATCCGATTCCATTGCCTATTCCATCAAGAAAACTCATTAAAGGACCGTTTTGCATAGCATAACCTTCAGCTCTCCCCATAATAATGCAGTTGGTTATAATGAGTCCCACATAAACTGAAAGAGCCTTTGATGTTTCAAACAGATATGCCTTTAAAATCTGATCCGTTATGATAACAAGTGAAGCAATAATCGTCATCTGAACAATTATCCGGATACTGGAAGGGATATAATCTCTGATAATGCTGACGCTTAAACTGGACAGTGCTGTAACACAAGTAACTGCCAGAGACATAACAAGCACGGTCTCCATTTTAGATGTAACGGCCAGAGCACTGCAAACACCGAGGATCTGCAAGGCAATTGGGTTATTATTAAACAGCGGGTCAAGTATTGTTTTTTTAAAATTCATATCTTATCCCCTCCTATTATCTTTTATTTCATTTTTAATAAATTTCAAAAATCCATCTTTACCAAACCAGTAAATGATTGAATTTTCAACACCATTGCAGGTCAGGGTTGCTCCGGATATCCCATCAATTTTATTGTCAATATTTTTAATACCTTTAGGAACTTCTCCTTTTAAAATCTCAAAAAGCACATTAAAATCATCATCAAATACTTTTTTGCCTATCCAGAGTTTTTTCCATCTTGGATTTTCAATCTCTCCTCCAAGTCCCGGGGTCTCACCATGGGAATAGAATGTAATTCCTTTTATTGTATTAAAATCAGGAGCAAGGGCAAGAAAACCATACATGGTTGACCAAAGCCCTTTACCATATATTGGAAATATAATCTGTTGAGTTTTTCCCTCTTTTTTAACAAGATAAATTTTTGAAAATTTTTCTCTTTTTTTAATCCCTGCAACATCAAGATCTGCGTCTATAAATTTACTTTGTTTAGGATCACGGGCTGCCTGGGCCTGATCAAAATCAGATGGATCAATTTGATCGCTGTATAAACCTGTCGCTATATCAATTACCCTTGTCTCTATTTTCTGGTATGCCTGATCAATCTGTTTTTCATTAACATCCAGAGTGTCAATTAACTTGGCTGCAATAAGTAAATTTTTCTTTATATCCAGTTTTTTATTCTTCTCTTGAATCGGTTTTAGATAAACCGCAGAAAAAGAAACCAGAACCGAACATACAACACAAAGAATCAAAGTAACTAGGATTGTTTTAGCTGGAGTCTCCTTTTTTACACTCAGGATTGAATCCTCCTTCTTCTCTTTATATGGCTCTCCCGGAAGGACTGATACTGTCCCTACTCTTTGCCTACCTCTTTGCACCGCTTCTTGATTCTCTTGTG
>PVMS01035253.1_pt1 | contig 13109 bp, 8 predicted proteins | sample 1853461 | NCBI WGS metagenome assembly PVMS01 (sample SAMN08582032, study PRJNA380276) | Marine sediment metagenome, whole genome shotgun sequencing project. | isolation source: ocean sediment barecode stripped | collected 2017 | reverse complement strand
TCATACCGGACAAAGTGTTAACTATGTGTCCGGAACAAGGTGTAAACCATGTGACCGGTTAACACCCCATGAGAAAGTGGTGGCCAGGGGCGGAATCGAACCACCGACACGCGGATTTTCAGTCCGCTGCTAAAATTGAGCCTGAACAAACGTCCTTGCTAGAGTTGATTAATCGGCAGAACCAAACATCTTCATATCGCCATTACGACAACTGCACGATCTGCTTGCCCGTTTTACCACCCTGCAACAAATCCATAAAAGCCTGCGGCGCATTCTTGACACCTTCGGCAACAGTTTCGCGATACGTCAACTTACCTTCCGACACCCAACCTATCGCCTTGAGTTAACGGGACGTCCGTTGCGCGATTTGCAGGACTGTGCATAGCCGGTTCACGCAAAACTCACGCACAGAGCTTAGGAGGCAATACTTGGCTATGGTTGTGCGATGTTTAATTTGCTCTTGCCCGATATTGCGTTGCCCCTCCGAATGATACGGACCCTCCTGTGTTTCGCGCACACTCATTATCCTTGATCGCCGGATGCTCGTGCATGGCAATACTGAGACCCTGTTGCAGCCGTTTGACTTCGGTGGCCGCAGACTGTACAGCTGCAGTACTTTTCGTCGGCCGGCCACTACGGACTATCGATTGAACCACCCTTTATTCGTAACCGAGGATCTCCCGGAGTCCCGGCGCCGCATAGTTCACCAGCTGTTTTTGTGTGTCGGGCAGTTCGTGCGGAATCTCGAAGCCGCCGCCCGCAAGATTTTCGCGTGCCGTACCGCTTTGCTCCCGATCAGCGCCAACACGTACTCGTTCACGCCAGTCGTCAGGCAAATCTCCGATCGCGCAATCGTGCATCAACCGGGCAAAGAAAGTCTCGGCCTCTAGCGTATCAAGATTATTCACATGCACAATCAAGTCTTCCATTCGCAGCAATCTGATTTTTGTGCCTAACCAGGAAACTGCATTGTGCGTAAATATTTCGTAAAGAGTAGGCGCCTTACCGTGGATTCCGAATATCATCATGTTGAGGACTTCATCGACCGTTACATTGCCACCCTTCAGGTGCTCAAGCGAACCCTGAAATGAGTCGGACATGAAAAACCGGGCCCGCGCCAAAACCCAGTCGTAGGGATCACGAACCTGAACTATGTGATGCACGTGCGACAGCACGATGGCCGCGTCGTCGGAAAAGAGCAGGTGGCCCCACGCGAGATGTGGCATCGACTGAGAAAACGCGGCCTGATGCTGTCGCAGAGTTGCGTGCTGAATAAATGCCGTGTGGTATTGCTGCTCGACCGGCACAAACATTCGCACGATATTTCTTATCAGGTGCGTGCCACACTTAGGCACACTGTTCAGGAATACGGGTTCGAGCAATTGACGTTGCTCGAAATTGGTATTCAATTCATTGAGATTGTCCCCTTTGGCGACGACCGTGGGCATTTATCTCTCCCCAAAAAAATATGCCGGCTTGCGCCGGCATATTATCTCACAGATGAATCTCTGCTATTCGAAGTCCATCGTCACATTCACAAAAAAGCGTTGACCGAACGGGTCGTACTGCGAGGCCAGCACTGCATTACCGATCATCGTGTACTGGTCTGTACCGATTCCCTCGCGCGTCAGCTGTGGTGGTGCCTGATCAAACGCGTTCGCGACGCCGCCGAGTACTCTCAGGCCATTGTCGAAGTTATAGGACACCGAGAACGAATGGTAGTAAATTGCCTCCGTGTTCAGAACGGCATTGTAATCGACGTCCCGATAGGTAATGAAGTTTCGTCCAAACTTCTCTTCATTTGAGGATGTGCCGACGTAGTTCATGCCCCAGAAGAACGACCAGTTCTGAAGATCGAAGGTCGCCTTCGTTGAAGCGACCCATTCAGGATCGCCCACCAGGCCGTTCCTATCCTCGAACGTTTCCTCGAAGAGTGACACGAAGTCCTCTTCCTGTTTCGTCGCCTGGAGATCAAGAGTCAGGGCGCCGGCCCCAATCTCGGTAGCGTAACGAATCGCAATATCGTAACCGCGGTTTTGCTGCCGGTTGATATTGATAAAACTGTCCATGACATTATCGATGCCGAAGTTGATGCCGCTGCGATCGAACAGATCGCACAGCGGTTCGGTACCGCCAAACGCGTAGCCGAAATTCGACTCGTAACAACTCGCGATAATCTGTGCGCCACCGATCTGATCAACCTCGTCAACTACTTCTATATCGAAATAGTCGACAGAAAGGCTCAAATCTGCGAACGCCGGTTGCCAGATGAACCCGACGGTCGTTGATTCAGAGGTCTCGGCCACGAGAACACCGAAGCCACCTCCTGTGAACACCGTCGGCGTAACCGTGCCGCCAGTGTAGTCGGCCGGAAGATTTCTTGGGTCGGCCTCACAGTTGGCAAAAACATTTGGCGAAATTGTACCGGCAGCAAAATTGTCCGTGTAATTACGGCACAGGTCAGTTCGCTGGCTGATCGAGCTGGTTTGATCAGCAAGGTATAACTCGAACAGCGACGGCGTACGGAACGACGTGCCGCGATTCGCCCTGATCCTCAAAGACGGAATGATCTGCCAGTTGATGCCAACCTTCCAGGTGGTGTCGTCGCCATAGGAATCGACGTCCGTGTAGCGGGCCGAGGCGTTAAGTGTCAGGTTTTCAAAGCCTGTCTTGTCAACAATAAGCGGTACATCCACCTCGGCGAATACCGCGACGACCGCGTCATCGCCGGTCGTAATGCCTGCTGCATCATCAATCCAGGAATTGCCGGAATCGGTAGCAGGATCATAGGTTATGGTTCCCGGGGTGTCGGTCAGCTCGTCTTCGCGATAGTGGAAACCTGCAGCGATACTTAAAGGTCCTGCCGGCAGATCAAATGCTTCGCCCGTGACAAAGCCGTCTAGGGACCACTGCGTGTACTCCGTTGTTCCCGTTTCCACGCCGAATAGGAAATCAGCGACATCCTGAGAGACTTCGCCACGCAACAGGTCCGGATCAAACCACGGCACCTGGACGCAGGGCACACCCCTGACCGAGGACACCGAACCGGCACATCCATCCTGGTTAAAATTGTAATCAAATATGGAATCGGCATAGATTCGATCGTTCGTGTACTCGCCATCCGACTTCGAGTACTGGAATGCCAGGTCCCAGTCCCAGTTATCTGTCAGGGATCCGCGAAGACCGGCCACAAATCGCGTGTAGTCGATTGTCACTGATTCATCATTGTGATCGGTAATTGCGGTCGGGCTGAACCATTGCTGGCCGAACCAGCCGGCAGCTGCCGACACTGCACTTCCGCCGCCGACGCCCGGCGCAATTATGTATGCGCAGTCGTCGAAAAGCGGATCATTTGGGTCGGCGCAGTTGGGGTCAGAGGGATCGGGTCCAAAGCCATGATCGCCACTGTAGATGTAGCTCCAGTATTGCCGGTAACCGTCGGCTTTGGTTTCACGTCGGTTCAGCAAAATCTCCGTGTACATGGTCAGGTTATCAGTCAGGTCGTATTCGCCTTCGGCGTACAGCGTAATCAGCTCAACTTCCGGATACAGCGTTTCCTTGTTCTGGAACGGGTGGTTGTCGTTGGTTACCGCATCTGTCGCCGGGTTATATCCAACCGGGAAGAAATTGCCGGGCTGCGTCAACTGATCAACGCTACCCGGTGGCGCGTATCCCGGAACGTGCTGGCCGAGATCTCCTTCGTAGTCGTACTGTGACAGCAATGAAGCGCTGTCCGGGACGTTGGTGGGATCGGCGTAATCGTAAATCCAGACGTGGCCCCAGGTCAGGTCCTCACACCAGCGTTGGTCGGTGCGCGGATCGACGATGTCCGCACGGTCGCCTGTTGTCTGGTCAAAAATATATTGGTTACCGCAGGTAAAATAATCACGTTGGCCGCGTTGCAACTCGGTTTTCTTGCTGTAGTCTGCTGTGACGCGGAAATTACCGCGCGACAGATCCCTGCCATAGGAGGCACTGATGCGGCTTTCTTCGCCACCACTATCAGTCGGTATTGACGCATATGCATCAATAGTGCCGCCGTTACCCTTTTTAGTAATGATGTTGACAACACCGGCGACAGCATCCGAACCATAAATCGATGAAGCGCCGTCCTTAAGAATTTCGACGCGCTGGATGGTCGCAAGCGGCAGCACATTGAGGTCAAAGGACGATACAGCACCCTGAACGCCGGAAGGACCTGCGCGTCGTCCATTCAGCAGAACGAGTGTGCGTTTGGCATCCAGGCCGCGTAAATTAATCGTTGATGCGCCGAGCCCGCCGTTTTCAACAAACTGGAATGATGTCGCGGCGGTTACCTGCGGCGAGCCCAGTGCAGCTGAGTTGGTCTGCAGCAACTGACCAACGTTTGCGATGCCTTGTACTGATGCCTCATCGACATCGATAACGTCCATCGGCGCAGAACTGGTAAACACGTCTTTGCGGATCCGCGATCCTGTGACGATTATCTCTTCGATTGCCACCGTGTCGCCCTCATCCTGGGCAAACGCTACATTAGATGTGGAGAGAGCGCCTGCGGCGAGAATAGCGCTGATTGCGCTGGCTAACGGCGTCTTTTTCATGAGTATGCCCCCTTGGTGCCTATCTATTTGACTGATTTTTCAGGCGAACCGCGTTTTCGCATCAAATTCCTTGGCACGTGATCTATAAGTGCGTGGCTTTGCAAGGTGTTGCGAAAAAGCGATACTCCCAATGCACGCTTTGTTGTAAAAATGTATCACTTCTGGAAAGCTCACCGGCTACGCTGATCGAACCCGAACTTCCTGCAAAAGCGACATAGGCATTTTTGCCTAATTTCCCCTTTGTTAAGTAAGTACTTTTACTTATATTCCCCGCTTTAGCCACTGAATGTATGTGAGGGTTTGTTGATTGTCAAACTGAAATTCGCCAATTTTGCGGCGGCGCAATGCAGCCTGTGCCGAGATCGAGCGAAATAAGGCGAAAACAATCCCGCTGGAGCGATTTGAAACTGCTCACAATGAGTGTCCTATCGAGTGATTTCTAATTGCGTGTTGTGCTTTCGCCACAAAAGAAAATTTGCTGGCCAGTCGCTGTAATTGAGCGGTTGAGCGACTTAGCCGGGCAATCTCGCATCGCGGAGAGGCCATATTTCATTCTTCATGCAGGGTATGTGTAGCGTTCCGCTTTTCTTCGTCAGCAAAGTTCAGTGGTGCCAATATCTTCAACCGCGGTCCGCGCGCACTTAATAACCAATTGTGCTATCGCGGGTTGGCGCTGGGCACCAAATAGCGCAAACAAGTCCGGCACCCGGATTGCGACGCTCGTTCGCAGAACGATTTGGCTGTTCCGGAGCGAATATCTGCCTTCATCGGGCAGCTAATCGCTGAAAGAGATAAATGAGATTACTTATTGATGTGTTGCTACGGTAACGAAAATCTGCGGTATGGTTAAAAACCTGCGGTATGGTTACGCCGCTGGGGAATTGCGACCGGCGGACAGCCCCGCTGGCGAAATCAAGAAGAAATGGAACATTAATGACTCTGCGGAAATTGCTCATTGTTGGCGGCGGCTCAGCCGGTTGGATGGCGGCTGCGTATCTCAATGCCGCACTGAACCGGGAAGGTCGCCAAGTCGCCGATATTACACTTGTCGAATCGCCGGATGTTGCTCGTATCGGCGTTGGTGAGGCCACGGTACCGAGTATCAAACATATTCTTACGGTCTGCGGCATAGAGGAACAGGAGTTCCTGCGCAGGGTCGGTGGCACTTTCAAACAGGCAATCAAATACACAAATTGGCTGCATAACAAAGGTGAGAGCTACTACCACCCGTTTAACCGCTACCGGGATTCGCCCATTGACCGTGCCGGATTCCGCTGGCTCAGAAGTGATCGCTCTATCCCGTTTGCCGAAACAATATCGGCTCAGCCGATAATCTGTGAACTTGGCCTCGCGCCACAAATGTTGGGCCAGTGGGATTTCGGCCCAATACTTACCTACGCATATCACATGAATGCATTGAAATTTGCAGATTACCTGTGCGAGGTGGCGACTGCCCGGGGGGTAAAACACCATCTTGATCATGTGGTGGACGTCGATTTGGCGGAAAACGGCGATATCGCTGCGGTGAAGACCAAAGGTGGACTGCGTCTTGAAGCCGATCTTTTTGTCGATTGCACGGGTTTTGCGGCGCTGCTGATCGAAAAGAAGCTGGGTGTCAAATGGGTGGACTGCTCGCAGTGGTTGCTTAACGACCGGGCGGTTACGCTGCAAGTACCCTACGAGCATCATTACCCAGGCCACGTCAGGCCGTACACGACGGCGACCGCACTATCGTCGGGCTGGGTCTGGGAAATTCCGTTGCAGGACAAACGCTCATTGGGCTATGTTCATTCAAGTGCATTTATCAGCGAAGAAGACGCCGAACGGGAGATTCGCGCATTCGAGGGCAAACATGCGGCTTCACTCGACTCCCGCTTCATACACTTCAAGGTCGGTCATCGCGAGAAGGCCTGGGTTCGCAATTGCATCTCAATAGGCCTTGCCAGCAGTTTCATAGAACCGCTGGAATCCACCGGACTTTATCTTTCAGATCTTGCGGCGGTGATGCTTGCTGAGCACTTTCCCCGGGGCGACGATTTGGGGCCTCTTGCTTTTCGCTTCAATCGCATCATGGCAAATCGATTTTACGAAATCCTCGATTTCATCAACATGCATTACTGCCTGACGAAGCGCGATGACAGTGAATTCTGGCGGGAAATTCGCAAGCCGGAGCGAGTTTCCGACAGATTAAGAGCCAAGCTTGACTATTGGCGTGTCAAGCCACCATCACAGGCGGACTTTGAAGATCAGTTTTTTCCCGGTCAACCGGAAACACCCCTTCCGTCCGGCGGATATCCGGGCGACCATCGCCCACCCGTTGACACCGGCACGATATTCGGTATCGACAGTACAGAGACGATCTTGTACGGCATGGATTTTCTGCGTTCAGAATGTGATCAGTGGTACGGAAAGAACCGGGTATCTTCGACCGTGTACCGACAAATCATCGAGAGACTGCAATATGCGCCGCAAAAGTTACCGCCACACGATGTGTGGCTTCAGCGCATAGTCGGCATGCCGAATTTTCGCGCGTCAACTACCACCGGTCGAACGAAGTGAAGCGGGTCCTGATTGTTGGTGGTGGATCTGCGGGGTGGATGACAGCGGCCTACCTGAACGCTGCGCTCAATCGCGGTGACGACAAGACAGCTGAGATTAGCGTGATCGAATCGCCCGATGTGCCGCGCATCGGCGTGGGAGAGGCGACCATTCCCAGCATTCTTCATATCCTCGCGGTTATCGGGATTGAGGAAAAGGAGTTCATGCGGCGCACCGACGCCACATTCAAACAGTCAATCAAGTTTACTAACTGGTTGAACAATAACGACAGTTATTACCACGCATTTGGGCGGTTTACGCCGGGACCGATAGACGATTCGGGCTTGCGCTGGCTGATGAGCAATCGTTCAATTCCATTTATGGAAACAGTCTCCGCGCAACCCGCAATTTGTGAAATGAATCTTTCGCCGAAGATGCTGGGTAGCTGGGATTTCGGCGCGCGATTAACATACGCCTATCACATGAACGCGCTCAAATTTGCGGACTTTCTTTGCGAAATTGCGACCGGACGTGGCGTCAGTCACTACGTTGACCACGTGACTGACGTCGAGATGGCGGAAAGTGGTGATATTGCCGCTGTGAATACCAGGGCTGGTCTGCGACTCGAGGCCGACCTTTTCGTCGATTGCACGGGCTTTGCGGCACTGCTAATTGAAAAGCAAATGGGCGTGAAGTGGATAGATTGCTCGCAGTGGCTGCTATGCGACCGCGCGGTCACCATGCGGGTCCCGCACGAACATTATTATCCGGGATATATAAGGCCATACACGACGTCGACTGCACTGTCGTCAGGCTGGATTTGGGAGATTCCACTGCAGGACGCCCGCTCGCTTGGCTATGTTCACTCCAGCGCATTATTAGTGAAGAAGACGCCGAGCGAGAGCTTCGGGCGTTCGATGGATTGCATACCAAAGCGCTGGATTCGCGAACCATTCATTTCAAGGTTGGCCATCGCGAAAAAGCCTGGGTCAAAAACTGCGTAGCGACAGGTCTTGCCAGCAGCTTTATCGAACCGCTCGAGTCAACGGGACTCTATCTTGCCGATCTTGCTGCTGCGATGCTGACTGAGCACTTTCCGCATCGCGGCAATATGGAATTACTCGCATTTCGGTTCAATCGCATCATGTCGAATCGATTCTATGAAATCCTGGACTTCATCAATATGCACTACTGCCTGACGCAGCGGGTTGATACTGAATTCTGGCGAGAAGTCCGGCGGCCCGAACGCATAAATGACCGGCTGAAAGCGAAGCTGGAATTTTGGCGCAACAAACCGGTGGCAAATGTCGACTTTGAAAATCAGTTTTTTCCTGAGCAATCGAATGCTAGCGCGAACTTCACGGACATAACAGGTGATAGCCGGCCGGCCGTTGATACAGGGAAGTTGTTTACGCGATCAAGCTATGAAGCAGTTATGTACGGCATGGACTTTTTGCATGATGAGTGTCGGCAGTGGTATGGCGATAGTCGTCCGCCAAGCGAAGCTTACTATCCCATCCTGAAACGTTTGCCAATGGCAGCGCAAAAATTGCCGCCGCATGATGTGTGGTTACAACGTGTCCTTGGCATGCCGGACTATCGCTAAGCGCCTGCCTGTTTTCTCAGCGCCTGCAGCGCTTTTTGCAGCTCATTGCGGGCAATTTCAAAATCTGGCTTTAGCGCCAGTGATTGCTTCAGGCTCATCACCGCCGCAGGGATTTGTCCTACCTGCAGCAGTGTACTGCCAAGATTGCAATGTGCTTCGGCGTATCCGGGCATTAAGATCAACGCCCGTCGATAGCATTCTATTGCATCGTTCGGCTGGCCAAGTTCCCTGCAGATATTTCCGAGATTGTTTTGCGCATTTGAGTTCGCAGGATCCAGTTCGATCGCCTGTCGGAAGTGGTAGGCAGCGTTCGGCAGGCGGCCCAGGCTTTTTAGGGCGAGACCGAGGTTGGCGTGCGCCCGCGGATCGTCAGGCTTTATCGCCAGCGCGTGTTCGATTAGATCAACTGCGTCCTGAAATTGCCCTGTCTGAAGACATAAAAGACCCAATAGATTGTTGCAATCTACATGGTGGGCGTCGAAGTCCAAAACCTGTTGGTAAACCGACTTGGCTTTCTTGACATCGCCCGCTCGATGTAACTGGAACGCTTCTGCTACCAGCAAATTCAATGAAGCAGTATCGCCGGGAACGGCACCCTCGGTGTGGTGTTGATCCGACACTAGCAAAGCCGCCTGCGGCTGACCAGTCTGATTTGGCATCCAGTCGATGATCAGGTGGACCCGGTCTTCAGATCCACGATTATCGACGGAGTGTTTGCGACCATTGTTGATTTCCCAGAATTCACCCACACGCATGTTCTTTTCCTCTCCGCCGACGAAAAAAATGGCGTCGTCGTTGGTGACAATCGGGATATGTATGCGATGGCAGTTTAGAAGTGAGTAACCAGTATCAGTATGCTCCGGTATTTTTCCCCCGGAAATCAATTTTGCGAACATCAAACGGACGATAAAACCGTTGTCCTGATAATACTGCGATATATAATTCACTATTGGTGCCAGATCCGCCTCGTACTCGCGATAAATATCGCGGATTTCAGGCTTCTCATACCGAAAATCCTCGAAGTGAATTACGAGTAATGCCTGCGTGTCACGGTGGACGTCGAAGCGGCGTTCCCTGCCCGACTCCGCCCATTGTTTGTCTGTGACTGTAGATATCTTCGCGGCGATTGGCTCAATGTCAATTCCCTCGTGAAGTTGCAAATAGTTATCGCTCTGGCCCAGCAACTTTTCAAATCCCTGGTCGTTGCCCGCGGCCTGGTTGTTTTCGAATGTAAACACGTTCTCAGGCGTACCGACCATATCGAATTCATAGCCGTAACTTTCTATTAGCTCACGTTCCCTGGTGGCGACCAGGTTTCGCAGTGTCGCGCCGTAGTAGTGCGAGTAGTGGCTGTGCCGTGACGAGTTTCTGCGTTCGTCCTTTTTCAGCTCTAGCGTGATGGCATCTCTCTCGCTGACTTCCAGCTGTTCCATGATGTGCAGAAAGTCGGCCGCCAGGTTCTCGAAGTGTCCTACATAGAGTGGCCCACTACTGCCGTCGCCGACCATGCGCCGGAAAAGCCAGGAGTAATAACCAGTCTCGTTGTCTGAAAAATCCTGAATGTTTTGTTTCGTTAGCCCGACTCCGCGATTCTGATCGAGCGTCTCTGGCAGTATCCGAATCAGGGTTTCCCGGTGCTGCCTGCTGGAATCCTGGCTTGATCCCAGGTTGATCAGGTTACTTACCGTTGTCCCGAAATCAGCGGTACCTCCGTCCGAAACAACATCGAACAACGGGTTGCGAATATTTGGGCGGCAATTGAACGCATACCAGGACACGTACCAATCCCAGGGATTTCTGACGATACCAACAACGGGCGACGACACGAATTCTGCAGGCAACTCGCAAATTGGAAAATGGTAGCCAATGGCGCGGTGGGTCGGGCAACAGCGCTTAATAACCTGGTTCAGCGTCTGGCCGCCCGTCTTGTGCATGTGAATAAACACAAATCGATCGGTTACGATCATGAACTAACTGCCGTTTCGAGGAAGCAGGTGCACGGAATTCGCGATTGGTCCGTCTCCATACATGCTTGCGGACTGCAATGCGTATGGGGATGATGTTTACGCCCGCAGCAACATTTTTCGGCTGGCAGGACGAAGTCCAGAATCAAGTGGATTCGATCATCGTTCCCTGCGTTATGGACAGCGTGAATACGACGATTGTTTATTTCGATTACTTCTCCTTGCCGCATGTTGATAGTTTCCGCTCCTACTTCAAATTGTACATCCGGGTTAGTAATGATGGGGACGTGAACGCGGTGCGAATGCGCCAGGGAAAAGTTGTTGTCCTGGTGTTGCAAGATCCGGCCGCCAGCCTGTAGTTTGACCAGCGTGGCGCGAATAAAATATCCAACCCCGAATTCCCGAACATGGTTCTGTCCGGCAGACGATTTTTCGTAGTAATCCGCGACCAAACCAAGCACTGGGCGCAGCCCCTCCTCAAATAACTGCAGTTGCGGTAGGCGTGTCGGATGGCTATGCCGAAAATCGGGATCAAATACAAGACCAATTGTCTGCGTATCACGATGAGCTTCATAACGCTTCTGCCGGAATGTGTCTGCGCCCCATTGTTCGACCGGGAGCTCCAGCATTCGCGCCCTGATGATCGATGTATCGACATTGCCGATGTAATTGAAATTTCCGTTGAAGTTCATGGCTTGATCTAAATATGAAAAGTTATTCGGATGTCAGTCTTCTGGAAAACAGGTACACGGAATCCTGCGCTGTAATGTGTCCGCGCAGGCTTGCGGGCTGCACAGCGTATTCGGATGAAGCTTGGGTCCGCAGCAACATTTTTCCCCGGGGAGCACAAAATCAAGGATTAGGTGCACGCGGCCGTCGTCGCCATTGTTACTGACGCTATGGGGTCGGCGGTTGTTTATTTCAATTAATTCACCCGGCCGCATGTTGATAGTCTCCTTGCCAACCCTGAACGCAACCTCATCATTGGTTGTCACTGGTACATGTACGCGATGCGAATGGCTAAGTGAAAAATAATGATCCCGGTGCTTGGGAATTTCACCACCGGCGATCAATCGGACCAGTGATGCGCGAACGAAATAGCCCAGGCCAAATTCCTGAATAAGCGATTGGCCCTCATTTGAGTTTTCATAGTGATCAGCGACAATGGATAGTACAGGCCCCAGGGCCTTCTCGAAAACCTGCAGGGCCGGCATACGGGTCGGATGACTATGGCGAAAATCCCGGTCGAAAACCAGGCCGATCGTTTGCGTATCCTCGTGCACGGCATATTCTTTCTGCCGAAATAATTCGTTATTCCATTGCTCCTCGGTCAATTGCGCTACCAGTTGAATCAGCGTGGTCGCGTCAACGTTGCCGATATATTTGAAATTGCCTGCGAAATTCATAGTCTGACTTTATGCTTTGCCTTATTGGTTACTGGCCTGTTCGAGGTCGGACTGGTGATGCATGTAGCGTATCATGTGAAGGAAGAGGCTCACCAAACGGTATTATAGGGTGAAATTGTCGCTTACCAATAGATTCGATCGTGTTTGATGATGCATAAAAAGCACTACGCCAAGCGCATGTTTACTTCCTTACCAAATTACGATAACGACCCGATTGAGGCCATGTGGTGGCCGGGTGCGGAATCGAACCGTGCGTGGAGAAACAACGCCGTAATCGATTGGCACTCTGTCTTTCCGTGCGGGACACGCGGATTTTCAGTCCGCTGCTCAAATTGAGCCTGAACAAACGTCCTTGCCAGAGTTGATTAATCGGCAGAACCAAACATCTTCGTATCGCCTTTACGACAGCTGCACGATCTGCTTGCCCGTTTTAGCACCCTGCAACAAATCCATAAAAGCCTGCGGCGCATTCTCGACACCTTCGGCAACAGTTTCGCGATACGTCAACTTACCTTCCGACACCCAACCTATCGCCTTGGTGACATACTCTGTACACGCTTCAGGGTGATCGCTAACGATGAAGCCACGCATGGTGATGCGACGACTGAAACTCTACGAAGTCGGCCTGCTCAGGGTCAGGATCAACCAGATGGTGAACGTGGATGCCGCGATGAAAATGGGCGGTCCGTTGAATTACGAAAACAAGTTGTTCGTGCAATCCGTCAAGACGCTGCTGGACGGCGCACTCGGTTCCCGCGGTGCACATTTCCTCGAAGATTATGAAGACTACCCTGGTTTCCATGGCGAACCCCGGTCGACCGAGGACGATACGACCCGAACTGCGATAGCCCTGCTGAAAATCGGTTTCAACATGCGGATCCATACCATCGGCGATGCGGCGAACCGGATCGCACTCAACGCGTTCGAAGGCGCGCTGAAGCAGACCGGCAGGAACGGGCACGATGTGAGGTTTGCGCTCGAGCATGCCCAGGTAATCACTGCGGAAGATTTACCG
>PVMS01090394.1_pt1 | contig 13113 bp, 14 predicted proteins | sample 1853461 | NCBI WGS metagenome assembly PVMS01 (sample SAMN08582032, study PRJNA380276) | Marine sediment metagenome, whole genome shotgun sequencing project. | isolation source: ocean sediment barecode stripped | collected 2017 | reverse complement strand
TTGTTAATTAACTCTTTACGTACCGTCTAGCAATAATGGCATTCATCAATAAAATTATCATCCAATTTGACATCATAAATTTGCGCTAATTTGTAAGGTCCGCCTGTGCTGAGTGGTCCGCATATCGGATGTTTTGTTGCGTCATATTCCTTAATAATTTGTGAAAGCGGTTTTTTTTTTTTTTTCCCAATACTTATTCCTTGGCAAACTTGGACATTGCCAAAATTATCAATATGAACTCGCATTGGTTTACCAAGTTCTTCATGCTTACATTCATTAAATGTATCAGAGGGTCTAGTTGGTAATCCATCAATTAAATTTTCAACAGCACGACCTTTAAGTAACACGCCGCCTCCAACAACCGGAGCTCCCTTTTTATCTGAAGGTGCCTGAATAGATGGTTTTTCGATACAAATTGAATTTACTGAAAATCCTAGCTCTTTCGCTGCTTCAGCAGCAATTTTTGCTGAATTATTTTCAGTATCATCTTGGTGAAAGGAATCATCGCTTAAACTCAAATCATCAATGCCACTTTTAATAATTAGTTTTAGCCATAACTTGGCGTCCTCGATAGAAGTTGCCCAATAATTATTTGTAACAATACCGGTTTTAAATCCCATTGCTTTAGCGAGCTGCAATCCTTTCAACATTAGGGGATAATAAAGAAAGGGTTCACCGCCTTCAAAATAAATCCATTCCACGGATTCCATTTTTTTCGCTTCATTCAATACTTTTTGTATTTGATCTAAAGTGAAAGTTCCCTCGGCATTTGGACTGCAATATATAAAACAATGATCACATTCGTAATTACAGGTGTAAGTGAGGAGAAAATGTATTTGCTCAAGCATGTTTATTTTACTAACGAGAATGTTTTAATTTGTTCGAATGGCAAATGATCACCTTCATCTTTGCCGTAGTAGGCAGTTTGAATTAAACCATTTTCATCAACTAATATATCAACCGGCATTGTTAGCCAACTGCCTTTAAAATCCAATGGCAAATAACCTTTTACTAACATCGCTTTAAGTAATGTGGGCATTCTTCCAAACATACCTTTCAGCATCCCAACAAATGAACGTTCAACACCATATTCCTTATAATATTTGTTGGTCTCGTCAGCTAAAATTGGGAAAGGTGCCTGATGTTTTTTTGCATGACGCTGTAAATTATCGAGTGGAGAATCGAAAATTGCTACGATCGTAAAATCATCACCGAATTCTGAAAAATGATTCACTAGCTGGTTTATTCTTAAATTGCAAAATGGACATGCTGCAAATCGGAAAAAGGAAAGCATATACTTTTTACCTTTTAATTCGTCCAAGTTAAAAGTTGTACCATCAATAGATGGAAGAGTTAGTGGTGTAACTGGATCACTTGATTTTCGTTTCATTAGATATCTTCGCTAAAAATAGTGATTAATTTGTTTAATTTATTCTATTATTATAAACAATTACAAAATATTTCAATTAATATGTACAATAACACTATCAATTACTTTGTAACGATTTACCTTGATTTGCATCTAAGCAACGATTGGTGCAACTCCCCGAACAAACATGATTTACATTACCGATAGAATTAGTATCTCCGAAGCAGAAATGAAAGAAGACTTTGTGCGGGCATCCGGACCAGGAGGGCAAAATGTTAATAAAGTTGCAACAGCGGTGCAGTTGCGTTTTGATGTAGTTAGTTCTCCAAACTTACCGGAAGATGTGAAGAAACGATTGATAAAGATTGCCGGAAGGAAAATGACGGATGGCGGAGTTTTAATAATTGATTCACGAGAGTACAGAACACAGAACCGCAATAGGGCAGAGGCGTTAAACAGGTTAGTGGCACTAATTAAAAAAGCAACTGAAAAACCGAAAAGGCGCATAAAGACAAAGCCGACGAGAGCAGCAAAGGAAAGACGTTTGCAAGCAAAGAAACAGCGTAGCGCGGTAAAAACCTTACGGAAAAGTGTAGATCTAAATGATTAAAACAGATTATTTAGGGAATGTTTTGAAATTTTGCGCATCAATAAAGCAATTGGACTAAATATTTGATAATTAGTATCTTTAAGTCTGTATTAATTTTATAATTGGACGTTTACGTTTAAAATTTTATAGTTTTGGAGGAAAGAGTTTAGTGAAAAAAGCAAAACCAATAAAAATAACTTCAGGATCAAATCGTAGTATCAGCTTGTATCTTTCTGAAATTGGGAGATATGAACCGTTGCCGCCGGAACGCGAAGTGGAATTGGCAATTCGCATTCAAAAAGATGATGATTTGGCGATGAAAGAATTAATTGAGTCAAATTTGAGATTTGTTGTTTCCGTGGCAAAAAAATATCAGGGTAACGGCTTATCTTTAGCTGATTTAATTAACGAGGGGAATCTTGGTTTAATTAAAGCCGCCAAGCGATTTGACCATTCGCGTGGATTTAAATTTATTTCTTATGCAGTTTGGTGGATTCGTCAGTCAATTTTGCAGGCGCTTGCCGAGCAAGCTCGATTGATCCGCTTACCGTTAAATCGTGTTGGAACAATTACAAAGATCACTCGTGTTGCTGAAAAACTTGAAGCAGAGATCGAACGCCAACCTAAGGCGAACGAAATTAGTCACCAATTGGAAATGACTCCGGATGAAGTTATCAATGCTATGCAATATTCACGACGTCATAGTTCATTGGATACACCATTCCAAGATGGCGAAGATAATTCCTTAATGGACGTGCTTGAAAATCAGCATGATATTACACCGGACGATGAGTTAATGCGTGAATCAATGAAAGAAGATGTTATGGGTTCATTGAGTAAATTGGCTGAAAGAGAACGTGCTGTAATCGAAATGTATTACGGAATTAACCGTGAAAGCGCTTTAACGCTCAATGAAATTGGCGAAGAATTTAGTTTAACTCGTGAGCGTGTAAGGCAGATAAAAGCTAAGGCAATTCAACGCTTAGGACACAAATCACGTAGTAGAATTTTGAGGAAATATTTAGGTTAAATTCCTATCAGTAAATAATATTGAAAAACGTCCCGCATTTGCGGGACGTTTTTTATATTATACGTAGAATAATATCATCGCGAGGAATGGAACAATGAATCTCATCAATTTAAGTGTTGAGATTTGAAATTGATAATTCAATATTTTTAATCTCACACGTATTGACGATTCGGGTTTCACATTTATCCGAATTTCAGGTAAATTCCATTATCTAATAAATTAACTACAGTTCAACGGAGAGAATATGCCTTATAAAAATATCGCAGTCGCATTGGCGGGAAAAGATAACGAAATCCCGGTAATAGATGAAGCAGTTCGGTTAGCAATTAATCTAAAAGCGAAATTATGTGTTATTCATATAAACGATCTTCATGCCGGCGAGATTTCGATGATGATGGATAGTTCTAAAAAATATACCAAGGATGATTTTATTAATATGTTTCATAATGCCGGGCACGAGGAAATTGCAAAAATAATTGAAGTAAAGATTACAAAAAATGCATCGGTTAGTAAGGGTATTGCTGAATTTGCTACCGGTTGTGATTTGCTAATAATGGGTCATGATAAAATGAGTAAAGTAAAGCAAGTATTGACAGATTCAATTGATGAAGTTGTTGTAAATGTATCAAATTGCCCGGTACTGATAATTCCTAAATAATATTATTTAGGTGTTTTATAAACGAATATGAAATTATGATAAAACTCAAAATATTAACTCAATATCTGGATGATCTGCTCGAACTTAATAAAATTCCTGACGACAGTTCTAATAACGGGTTACAGGTCGAAGGTGCCCAAAAAGTTAAAAAAGTTATTTTTGGAGTTGATGCCTGCTTAGCTATCGCTGAGGTTGCAGCTGAGAAAAGTGCCGACTTTATCTTTGTTCACCATGGGTTGAGTTGGAAGGACGGATTCAAACGCCTAACCGGAAACTCAGCCAGGACATTTTCGATCTTGTTTAAAAACGATATCTCGCTATACGGCGCTCATTTACCTCTAGATGCTCATCCGGAATTAGGTCATAATGCGCAAATAGCCAAAATCATTTCCCTACAGAGCTGTAAACCATTTGCGCAATACGCAAATGCTGAAATCGGCATTCAAGGAAAACTGAATAATTCAATGACTTTGGCGAATCTCGTGAAAAACGTCGATCGGAAACTGGAAACAAAATCTGTGATCTATGGTGATAAACAGAGCAGTATATCTAGGGTTGGTATTATTTCCGGTGGTCCTGGCTCTTTTGGTATCGAAGCCGCTGTAGAAGAGGGTTTGGATTGCTTGATAACCGGCGAAGTCAATCATGGTATTTGGCACCTGATCCAGGAAACAGGAATTAATGTTATTGCAGCAGGTCATTATCGCACCGAAAAACCCGGAATACTTGCAGTGATGGAAAAAATTCAGCAAAAATTTAAACTCGATTGCGAATTCATCGAACTTCCAACTGGGTTGTAATGAATGGTTTTATGATTTCCGAACAATAATTTAATTAAATGAATGAAAAATAATTCAGGCATTTTAAAATTAATTGCTGGACCACTATTTGCCATTCTGTTCATAATATTTGTTGACCTAGATCCTCAAAATCCATTAATCACTATAACAGCAGCTATTGCCATTTGGATGGCATTATGGTGGGTTACAGAGGCTGTACCGCTAGCAGTTACCGCGTTATTGCCAATTATTTTGTATCCCACATTGGGAGTAATGAATGGCAAAGATGTTGCGCCAATCTATTTTAATCACATTATCTTCTTATTTATCGGCGGATTTTTAGTCGCTTTAGCGATGCGGAAATGGAATCTCCATCGCAGAATTGCGTTAAGAATATTGTTAGTATTTGGCAGCAAACCGCATAATATCCTTTTCGGATTCATGATAGCAACTGCATTCTTATCAATGTGGATTTCCAACACAGCAACAACGATGATGATGGTCCCGATCGCTTTATCAATAGTTTACAAATTGGAAGAAATTATAGACGCTGATAAGGTAAAAAAATATTCATTAGGTATATTTCTAGGAATTGCTTACAGCGCCTCAATTGGAGGAGTGGCCACGCTTGTTGGTACGCCGCCAAACTTATCATTTGCGCGTATTTTGGTTATATTATTCCCGAACGCACCTGAAATTACGTTCGCCTCTTGGTTGATGTACGCCTTGCCAATATCAATAGTATTTTTATTGATATTATGGGCAATATTATCGTTTATATTCAATCCAAAATCAAAAGAATTTGAGATTGATCCACAAATATTCCGCGAACAGTACAATAAGCTTGGACGAATTTCTTATGAAGAAAAAATTGTACTAATAGATTTTATTTTATTGGCGCTTTTGTGGGTTTTCCGTGCCAATATAAAAATTGGCGATTTTACTATTCCCGGTTGGTCACAATTGTTTCCATATCCTAATTATTTGAACGATGGTACCGTCGCCATCGCAATGGCACTGATATTATTTGTAATCCCATCATTGAAAGATAAAAAACAGCGTATTATGGATTGGGATACAGCAGCCAAACTTCCTTGGAATATCGTATTACTTTTTGGCGGCGGATTTGCCTTGGCAAGTGGATTTAAAGAATCCGGTTTAGCTGATTATTTGGGCATGCAATTACAAGGATTTGGTGTTTTTCACCCACTTGTAATTGTGATTGTAATTTGTTTGTTTGTTACATTCTTAACAGAGTTAATATCAAATACCGCTACCTCGGAAATGCTATTACCAATCATTGGAGGATTAGCAATCGCAATAAAAATTAATCCACTCTTTTTGATGATTCCTGCAACAATATCATGTTCATTTGCCTTTATGCTGCCCGTGGCAACTCCGCCAAATGCGATTATCTTTGGAACTAACCGAGTAAAAATTGGCGATATGGCGAGAGTTGGTCTGTGGTTAAACTTTATTGGTGCAATTTTAATTACAATATCAATTTATGTAATTGGCAAAACTGTATTTGGAATTGATCTATCGCAATTCCCCGAATGGGCATTGAATTAAAGATTGAATAGTTAAGATTGATTATTGAAGATTATAGCGTTCTTTTAACGATTGATTTTTAAATACCAAAGCCGATAAACCTGTAAATATGGTAACAATTCCTAATATTATGATCAGTTTAAAGATTGGCTCACCAATAGCTTGACGTTCATTTGTATAAATAAATAATGTTCTAATCCACTCAATTGAACCGACAATTAAAATTATTTGGATCAATCGTGCAACCCATGCCTGTTTGAGCAATAATAAAAATGGAATTAATAGAAATATTACCGAGAACAGTGGCAATCCTGCTCGTGAAAAGTGAGCACTGAGAATCACAAAGCTAAATATTGCAGGTAGAAGTCTTAAAATATTCATATTATATAATTTCCTCAAATTCTCCAATTTTCTTATTTTTACGAACATTGTCCCACATAAAATATTTACCGTTCATGGCAATATAAACTCCTGGCGGTAGAGTTTGCACGAAAGCGATCGCGCTTCCCAGATTAAAAAGTCCATCGGAACTGCCAAAAGTGTAGGGGATCATTGCGCCGGTTAAAATTATTGTTTTATCTTTAATAGAATTCGCAAGTACCTTAGCGGTTTCAACCATCGTATCAGTTCCGTGAGTGATAATTATTTTATTTTCATCAGCTTTTTCACAGTTCTTTGTAATAATATAACGATCTTCTTCAGTCATATCACAGCTGTCAATCATCATCAATGTTCTAATATTCAGGTCTAATCTTGAGCGACCAAGTTCTAGCATATGTTTGACATGAGAATCTTTAAAATATAATTCTCCATTGACTTCATTATATTCTTTATCAAATGTACCGCCGGTCACTAAAATTCTTATTTTCTTTTTCATATTAGATTTTAAAGAAAAAATGGCTGATTATCAGCCATTTTTTCTATCAGTTAATTATTGTTTTATTTCTTATTAGCTTGTGCCATTTCATTTCGTTTTGCGATTACGCGTTTTGCTAGTACATGCAGATTCTCTGACATAAGCATTTCACGTATATCCTCTCTAATTATTTTCCATTTGTGGTGGAAGGGGCAAGGAGCTATATCGGAGCATTCATTAATTCCAACAACGCATTGTTCATGCTCAGGTGGAGCTCCGTCGATAGCGTAAACGACTTGATGAATGTAAATCTCTTTAGCTGATCGAGCTAATTTTACTCCACCATTTCGTCCTCTGACTGCTACTAATAAATGATGTTTAACAAGCGTTTGAGCGATCTTAGCTAAAAATTGTCGTGGAATTTCATAAGCCTCGGCAACTTGACTGACCATAATAGGGTCATCTGAATTTTTTTCTGCTAAATAAATTAATGCCTGAATTGCATATTCAGCTGATTTAGTATATAGCATTCTCTATTTCCTTATTACTTTAATAAATAATATTATTGAAAAATGTTCTAATCCAATTTAAAACATAAAATAGACAATGTCATCCTAAAAAAAATGCTCAACATTTATCAAGATCCAAATAGTTATGCAATGTGCATAATAATTAGGATAAAAGTAGGGTAAATCACAATTTTAGCATTCGATTTAGCTGTACTTTTAGCAGGCAACCAAAAGGAGTGAAGCAGAAAAGAAATTGCTACAATCGTGAACCGATAAAATAGTTGAGCATTATATCTTTTTCAAATAACAAATCCAATGGAAAATTATTGTTTTATTTTTATTATTACAAGAAAAATAGATGATATTGTCTTATATTATTTTAACATTCGTATATATATTTTAATTTATATTTTATAGAAAATAATACTATGTATTGTATATGGTTAACATTTGATTCCTCGGATCTATCCGAAATCATTATGAAATTGGCGCTGAAATATAATAGTCCGGTTTTTCAACCGCATTGTACTTTAGTCGGTAAAACCGATAAATCGTTGACGAGTATGAAATTTGCTATAATTAATCTTATTAGTAAATGTAAACCGATTGAAGTTCATCCTGAGAAAATCGGTTATACCGATAATCTGTGGCAAGCATTATATATTGAATTAAAAGAAAAACAGATGCTTTCAAAATTGCATGAAAATATTTGCGAATTATTATCAATCAGCTATGATCAAAACTATTTTCCGCATATCAGTTTAATGTATAAATCTGTGTCACTCAGAGAAAAGAAAAGAATATCCGGCAAAATACAATTGAAAACGGCATATAAAATTCAATCTATTCAAATAATAGATTGTAGTGGAAAAGTTGATGAGTGGAATCCAATCTTCGGATTTAAGATTTAAACATCAAAAGTATAATAAATAATTCCTAATTTCATTTTATGACAATAGAAAGAAAAACGGTTATTGTATTAATTGATATTCAGGGTAAACTTGCCGAAATAATGCAAAATAGCAGTGAATTATTCAAAAATATTGAAATATTAATTAAAGGCGCACAACTTCTTGATATTCCTATTATTTGGACAGAACAATTACCAGACAAACTCGGTTCAACAACGGAACGAATTAGTTCTTTATTAGCGAATCAAAAACCACTTGTAAAAAGTGAGTTCAGTTGTGTCAAAAACATTGAATTTTCGGATTTCATAGGAAAGGAAAAATACAATCATTTCTTACTTTGTGGAATTGAAACTCATGTTTGTGTATATCAGACAGCCAAAGATCTAATAACGCTCAAACATGACGTTGAACTAATTATTGATGCAGTATCTTCAAGGACGGAGCTCAATCGGGATATTGGCATTGAAAAGATAATTTCATTAGGAGGGAAAGTAACAACAGTAGAGATGCTTTTATTTGAAAAACAAGAAATTGCGCTTGGTGATAAATTTCGTGAATTAATTAAAATAGTAAAATAGTATGCAAGTATATCGTAAAATATTTACGTTAATAATATTTTTACTGCTTATGCAGATAAAGGCAGAAGAACTAGGGGATTCTCTCGTTTGGAAAGGAGTAAATGCTTTTTATAATAATGAAACTGTAAAAGCAGTTGATGTTTTAACTAAAGCGCGTGAAGAATATCCATTAAATCCTGCAGTACATTTTACTTGGGCCACGGCAAGATGGTTGCATAGCCAAGCAAATGATCCTATTGAGCAAACATACACAGTCCTCAATAGAGATTTGGATATAGTAACACCCTTGTATAAGGATTTAGTAGAAAAATATCCTGATAACCCACTATATCAACTATATCTTGGCTCTGCCGAAGGATTACGCGCCCGTGTCTATCTTGGTCAAAAAAGGTGGTTTAAAACGCTTATTCCGGCTTATAAGGGTTTTAAAATCACTAAATACGTTGCAGATAACTATCCTGAAGTAAAGGATGCGATGTTGCCAATGGGAATTGTAGAATATTATGTCGCTTTAAGAGGCTCAATACTTAAGTGGGCAGCGTCATTGTTTGGTTTGGAAACCACTAAGGAATCGGGACTTTCTAAAATGGAAATTGCCGCCGAGTATGGCGATTTTGCCTGGATCGAAGCACGAAGCTTATTGTCGTTTATTTATCTTTGGGAAGCTCCAAATATTGAAAAAGCACTTGGGCATTCAACTATTCTAGCCAAGCAATTTCCAAAAAACTTTTACTTTATATTAATGTATGCTGAAAGTTTGATTAAAACCGGGAATTACGAAGAAGCGAATACAATTTTATTACAATTGAATAATGATTTTAGTGGTTTGACCAATATCCAAAAACTCCATATGAAAAGTTATTTAGAATATGAATGGGGACTATATTGGTTTGGGAAAAATGATTTTGTAAAAGCACAGGAGTATGCTGAACATTCAATCACGAACTATCATGCAGAATTAGATATATATTTAACAAACTCATTATTGTTACTTGGAAATATCCATGACGTAAATGGAAACCGCTCTGAAGCCAAAAATGCATATCGGAAATGTATTAAATTGGATAATAATAGTGAAGCTATTCATTTAGCAAAAATCTATATGGACAATCCGTATAATAAATAAATGGAAATTTTATTACCATACTGTAATAGTCTGACTAAGTATTCCCGATTAAAGACCCGTGAGGTCATGGTTGGTAAAATCGGTATTGGTGGAAGTAATCCGATTAGAGTACAATCAATGACTGTTACAAATACGATGGATACGGACGCAACAGTTGAAGAATCAATACGAATGGTGAAAGCGGGTTGCGAACTGGTAAGGATTACTGCTCCGAGTATCAAAGAAGCTCATAATCTTCAGAATATCAAAGATGAATTGTACATCCGTGGATATGATACACCGCTTATAGCTGATATTCACTTTACGCCAAATGCTGCTGAGATTGCCGCTCAGATAGTAGAGAAAGTTCGAATCAATCCCGGTAATTATACTGATCGAAAACAGTTCAAGGTTGTGGAATATACTGATTCGGCATACCAAGAAGAAATTGAACGAATTCGTAGTCGGTTTGTACCGCTAATAAGAATATGCAAACGAAATAAAACCGTAATCCGCATTGGTGTAAATCATGGATCTTTATCTGATAGAATAATGAGTCGTTTCGGCGATACACCGCTTGGAATGGTTGAATCCGGTTTGGAGTTTGTCAGGATTTGCGAAAAGGAAAAATTTTATAATATTGTAGTGTCAATGAAATCTAGTAATCCTGTAGTTATGGTGTATGCCAATAGATTATTGGCAGCCAAAATGATTGAAACAGGTAGAATTTACCCAATACATTTAGGCGTTACCGAAGCCGGAGAGGGAGAAGACGGTCGTATTAAATCAGCAATTGGAATTGGAACGTTACTAGAAGATGGAATTGGTGATACAATCAGGGTTTCGCTTACCGAAAAACCGGAAAATGAGATCCCCGTTGCGAAATCTATAGTGAATAGATATTCTAATCGCAAAAAACATGAACCAATTAGCAATTTAGATAATCAGATTGTAAATCCATTTGAATTTAAGCATAGAGAAACCACAACTATAAATAATATTGGCGGAGCAAATCCGCCAAGAATTATTGTTGATTGCAGTAGACAAAAAGATATAATTCAAAAAGATTTATCAACTATTGGTTATAAATATTTTAATAACAATTGGCACATTGATGACCAAGCAGCTGATTTTATATTCGTAGGAGATCAAGCAATTGATTTTGAATTACCAAGCGAATTAACAATTATTCAAAATGCTGAAGTTTGGCAAAATTCTAATAATTCGTTTCCGTTATTCAAATCAAATGAATATTTAATAGCTAATAGAAAAAAATCGAAGATTTTAAATTTTGTATCGATTAGTTCTTCAGAAATAGATACGGACATCATTGAAAAGATTAAAACCGATGATAAAATAGTTTTAATCTTGGAAACTGAAAACGAACACGGAATGGCAGAACAACGCCGGTTCATTTTTGAGTTAATAAAAAATGATATTTCTATTCCAATTATCATTAAAAGAAATTATAGCCGATTAGATACTAAACAATTATTAATCGATAGTTCAGTTGACATGGGAGCATTACTAATTGACGGATTAATTGACGGAATATGGTTGGAAAGTAATCAATCTCCTGAATTTATAAATACAACCTCTTTTGGAATTTTACAAGCTACCCGTTCAAGAATTACAAAAACTGAATATATTTCATGTCCATCTTGTGGCAGAACGCAATTTGATTTACCGGAAGTAACAGCGCAAATCCGTAAAGAAACCGAGCATTTGAAAGGAGTAAAAATCGGAATAATGGGCTGTATCGTTAATGGTCCCGGAGAAATGGCAGATGCCGATTACGGATTTGTTGGAACAGGAAGCGGAAGTATTGCACTGTATAAAGGTCAGGAAGTAGTCCGAAAAAATATTTCTGAAAAAGATGCAGTAAAAGCTCTTGTCAATCTTATAAAAGAACACGGGGATTGGCTAGAAAAGTAAATAAATTCTGACAACCATTTCTAATAATTAAAGTCTAACCAAAATATTAAATTAACCAATCTAGAGGATAAACATGAAAAAACTAATTAGTTTCTTAATAATAGTGTCTATTTCCAGTTTTGCAATTGCTGATGAAGGCATGTGGACAATGGATCAAATAGATAAACTTGATCTCAAGAAAAAAGGGCTAAAAATTCCATTGGAAGAAGTATATAATCCAGATGGAAACTCACTTTTTAATGCAATCGTTAATCTTGGTGGAGGAACTTCCGAATTTGTTTCTTCAAATGGATTAATACTAACAAATCATCATGTGGCATATGGTGCTGTGCAACGTGCTTCAACTCAAGGTACAGATTATCTCACTGACGGGTTATTAGCAAATTCACTTGAAGAAGAAATTCAAGCGCCGGGCTTGTCGGCAATGATAATTGACGAAATTCGAGATGTAACTGATGAAGTATTATTGGCCGGTGCTAAAATCAAAAATCTAGTGAAACGTAAGAAAGCAATCGATACCAAGATCCAAGCTATGACTGATGACATTGAAGAGGGCAAAGAAGATGTTACTGCCCGCATAGCCGCGATGTATGAAGGTCAACAATACTTATTATATATTTATAAACGATTTGATGATGTTCGCATAGTATATATGCCGCCATTAGCGATTGGCAACTACGGTGCTGATATTGACAATTGGATGTGGCCGCGTCATACCGGCGATTTTGCTTATGCTCGCGTATATGTTTCACCGGATGGTGTAGGGCGTAAATATCATGAGGATAATGTACCATATCAACCAAAAAAATGGTTGAAGATATCAACTCGTGATTTAGATGATGGTGATTTTACTATGATCATGGGTTTCCCCGGGCGCACTTCGCGTTATCGGACATCGCATTCAGTTAAATATAATCGTGAACTTAATTATCCGGATTGGCTTGAGAGAGCAGGTGATGTAATTAATATTTTAGAAAAAGCAGGTGAAGATTCACCGGAAGCAAAGATGGCTGTGGCAGGACAGCGTAAAGGAATTGCAAATTATCAGAAAAAAATTGGTGGCACAGTTGCATCAATGGATAGATACGATTTTCTTAAAGAAACATTGAAAAATGAAGATAAATTTTTAAAATTCGTCAAATCTGATCGTAAATTAAAGAAAAAATATAGGAAGGTTCTTGATGACATCGGAGTTCTATATGGTCAAAAAATTACTAATAAAAAACATGATGATATAGTGAAT
>PVMS01113419.1_pt1 | contig 13114 bp, 25 predicted proteins | sample 1853461 | NCBI WGS metagenome assembly PVMS01 (sample SAMN08582032, study PRJNA380276) | Marine sediment metagenome, whole genome shotgun sequencing project. | isolation source: ocean sediment barecode stripped | collected 2017 | reverse complement strand
GGCTCTCTGGCTTCCGCAATTCGGCCAGCATTTCCGCCCACTTCGCGTCTCGTTCCTGATTCGTCATTTTGTTCTCCCTCTCCATGCTTCATCTTCTCATGTGACCCAGGTTTGTCAAGCCTTTTTCCACGCCACAGCCACGCCTTCAGCCAGCAAAAAAATTCGCGACCTCCGGTCTCCTACTACTGGCGGCGGCTCCTTCGCCGTGCTGCGCTACTTTTCGTCGTCTGACAGACCGTCGTCCACTGCGCCCTCGTCCAGCGCTATCATCGTGTCGACCGCCGCCAAAAACATTTTCAGACCAAGCGCGTTCGACGCCCGCTCCGACACCAGTTCCGCTTGCCGCTGCTCGTACGCTTCGCCCGCCACGATCAGCACTCGTACCGGCTATACGGCAACGCTGCTGCTACGACCTTCAAAAATTTGCTGTACCCGATTTCCTCGATCAACAAATCCTTCGCTGCCTCAGCGTCCGGCTGACCAAACGTCGCCATCCGATTTGCGTCAACGCACAACTCCACAACGTCCGCTGCTGGAATCGAACTACCGACGCCCTCAACAGACCCGATGTCGTACCCTATCGCGTCCCAGACTGCTGGCACTGCTCGCGCCACAATCTCCACTAACTCTTTTCGATTTTCGTTCACCGTAATTACCTCCATGATTTTTTTCGTTGAACTATCCTCATCTTCTCACCCGACCAACGTTTGTCAATCCTTTTCGGCCATATCGCCAAACGCTCCTCCAAACGTGCTCCCCAGACGCCGCCTAAGCGACGTTTGCACTCGGGTTGATAGTCCGGGTAGGGTCCTTTCTCGGTTCTGGCCGTAACGCACCTACCGCAGCTATACGTCGATTCCCGCTACCGGGTCAGGCCGACGGTCTAACCGCGTCATCAAACCAGCTGACGTCGTCAAACTGAATTCCGCGCCTCTCAGCCTCCGACAGAAATACTGCTGCCGCCAAACTGTCGCGCTCCACGTCGAGCACCATCGGCCACGTGCCGGTGGCGTGCTCCACAACCTCTAACCGGCTTTCGCCCGCCAGCTCCTCAGCGGCTACTGAATCTTCACCGCTCATCGTCGCTATTCTGACTAACATCGCTACCTCCTACTGGTCGTAGCCGGGATCGCCGACCATCTCGCGGACGTCTGACGTCGTCGTATTTCCGCACAAAAAACCGTGATCGGGCAAATGCGTTTTCAGCTGGTCGATCCAATACGCTCGGACGTTCGACTCGCAGCTCATGCCGCTAACCGCAAACTCCATCTGCTCAATCGCTTCGTACACCAGATTTTCGGCGTTGTCTATCGCGTCCAATCGGTCCTGTCGTTCTGCTTCGTTCATCACTCGACCTCCGTGGTTGGTGATTTGTTGGTGAGCCTCAACTCTCTCGCAGGTGCCCACGTTCGTCAAGCGTTATTTCCACGATTATGTCCATAGCACCGACCCGGCTCCGGCCCACCGACAAACTGCTGCCAATCAATTGGACTGCGCTACCCGGCTATCGGCATCGGCTCGTCGACATTCCAGCCGTAACAATCCAGCATCCGTTCCATCTCGCCGACTGACGGCGTGCGCGGACCACTGTGAACGAATTTCTCGCGCCACGTGCGTTCTACCATCGAACACCACGGGCACCGGCTGTCGCCATGCTTGCAAACCGCCGCCATCATTCTACCCAACAGCGCGACGCGCTAACCAGATGCGTTCGTTCGTTCCCGCAGCAATCGGACTCAAACACCGTCAGACTACCGTTTCGGATTTCGACAATTTCGCCGCTCGACTCAACGTCGCCCTTAAAACAGACGTAGTCGCCAACCGCTACGGTTGTCGGTCCATCCGGTCCTTCCACTAATACGTTCATCGGCTGTACCTCCATGATTATGCGTTGAACTGACTCAACTCTCTCGCGTATGGCCCCGTTCGTCAAGCCTTTTCGGCGATTTTTCCAACCGCCAACTACCGACTAACTACGCGTACCAGCGTACGCCAGCTGGCCGATAGCTTTCCGACGAAATTTCAAACTGACTACCAACCCATTCCGACCCAAAATCGCCAGCCGCAAACCGCGAGCCAACAAACTCCGCGCCCTTTTTCGAACCAGCGACCGCGACGATTTCGCCCGTTTCCGATTCCACTAACCAGTAATAAGCCATTTCCTGCCTCCATGTCTGTGTACCAGTCTCAACTCTCACACAGAGGCAAACGTTCGTCAATCCCTTTCGGCTACTGACTAGCTCCAGCAGCTATCGACTATCCGCCACTGCGCTTCGACCTGACGTTCCAACGCTCTAAACCGTCGCCTCACCGTCTCGCGCCACGTTCCGCTGTTAACTTGCCATTCCAGATACGCGTGCTCTTTCTCTACCATCAGATCGGTCAATCTGGCTTGCGCTTCTTTTCTGCTGTTCATCACTGCTCCCTCCATGTGGGGTGATTTCGTTTGACTAACTCTACTCTCTCGCAGTGACCCGCGTTCGTCAAGCTATTTCAGCGATATTTCGCTGCTGTCAAATTACTGTCGATCCACTTCGCGCACTCCTGAATTGTCGCGAACTGCTCGACAGCCACGAACTTTTCGGATTCGATCACCGTGTTCCGGCGGATTACGGCCAACTCCATCAGACCATTTTTCGGGAAAATTAACGACAGCTCGTACTCGCCTGTCGGGCTATCCTGCGTAAATGCTGGCTTGTTCATCATTCTACCTCCATGCTTTTGAGAACTTGAAACTATCTAAACTCTCTCGCACCGACCCGCGTTCGTCAAGCCTTTTCGATCAGCTATTTTTCGCCTCCCACAGCCACTCCGCACACGCGTCCTTCGCACGGGCCTCTGACTCGAACGGGCCTTTCCACATTCCAAACCAGACGTACCATCCCTCGTCCGACTCGTGCGACCGATTAAACGCGTCGCCCTCAAAATCCACTTCGCTACTAAACCTCGTCGTTCCGTCCTTCACTACTACCTCCTCCGGCTATAACTGCCGATATTCCTCGCGCTCCACTCCGGGCAGACGCTCGATCCACTTCTCGTCGAGCATGAACTGCAAAACCGCTCGCGGCTCCATCCAATTACTGATTTCGAATTTTTCGATCAGCGCTTCGCGGATTTCCGTCCACGAAACCTTCCGATCCATTTGGATTCGCTGATCCATCGCCTCTGCTAACTGGCGGAACCTCTCTACTGGAATTTTCACTGGTTTCTACCTCCATGCTTTTTTGAACTTGAAACTACCTCAACTCTCTCGCACGGTACCACGTTTGTCAAACCTTTTCGGCTACGCGCTCCAACTGAGATATTCGCTCACACGCTCCGGATACAGCGGATTCGAGTCGTACCCGTTCGCGCTGCCCATCACGTCCTCCAACCACCGAATTCCCATCGCGAGACGCGGGACCGAGAACTTTCCGACGTCGCCCTCGTGAATCGCGAAAAACTGGTCGATCCGACCACCGGTACCATCCACCGGCTCGCCATTCGCCATATCCGGCGCTGTCGCTATTTCCTCCAAATACTGAATCCGCCAACCCTCGCCAGCGAAAAATTCTACGAACTCCTCAACCGTCGAGCCATCGAGGACCGTTCCGGGCCAAACGCAAACCTGCGAAAAGCCTTCCAACCGTTCTACGTTGCTACCTACCATCGGACTACCTCCTGCTTGCCAACCAGCGGATCGCCAAAAGGTGCGCCCTACCGGGTTGGAGTGAAAAGAATCGCTTCGACCGCCAAGTTTTTCGGTCGGTCGCTATACAGACGAACATGCTTGTGTGGGTCATAACGCTGGCCTCCATGACTGTGCGTTTTTGCGTTTCGTGTTTCGATGCTCAACTCTCCCACCTTGGCAAACGTTCGTCAAGCGTTTTCGGCCCTTTTTTTCCACGCGCTACCGGCTCACGCACACGCGTCACACACGCCTCGCGCACGCTGCACGCACGCGTCGCACGCACGCCTCACGCGCCTACGCGCACACCCACACGCCACACGCGCACGCCTGCGCACGCCTCACGCACGCCCACGCACACAGACCGCGCTGACTACCTCACGCGCTCCACACCAGCTATACCAATTTCCGTTTCAATTTCGCCTCCATGCCCTTCGCGCACCATACCAGCTATACCAATTTCCGCCGCGTTTTTCTCCGCTGGCGGCACGCGTCATGTACCAGCTATACCAATTTCCACCGCTATTTTCTCCGCTGGCCCTCGCGCCTCATACCAGCTATACCAATTACCGTTGCGATTTCTCAGCTAAACAGATTCGCGATGGTCAAAATGACGGCGGTTGCGAGCGCAATTGCGTAAACCCAGACTAACGGCTTTAGAATTTCCTCTCGATGCTTGGTTTTGCGGTCGTAATACTCCGCTGCCCTGCGGTCGTGCTCGTCCTGATTGTGACTATGAGACCCCACGGTTACCAATCCGGCATTGTGCCGCGTTCCTTGTTCAAGCCGATGATCAGTCTTTCGCCGTATTCCATATCCGGCTCCACCCTGAACCCCACTTGCTTGTGGCCTTGCACCGCATCCATAACCAACTGCCTGACCCACCGGGAAGCGTGCTCGTGGTCGATCTGCCGTTTTATCTGGAAGTCCTCTGCCAGTTTTCCGCGCAGACCGACCCGCATGTCCAACAGACGTTTCCGCTGTTGACCTACCTCTATGGCCCCATTGCCCTTCCGCTTTCTCAGAGTGTTACTCCGGTTCGACGACTGTCAGATCAACGTCAGGCCAGATTTCCTCGAATACCCCGAGGACGTCCTCCCACGTGAAGTTCCCCATCGCTTCCTTCAGGACAGCCTTGTCCGTGAAGTCCACCTCAGCCACCGCATCCGGGTCCGAATCCTTCTTTTTACCCGGTGTGGCGATGTAATCCAGACAGATCATTTCCAGAGCGACTGCCGAAAAGTCGGTCGGCGCTTCCTTCTTGGCCTTGTCTAGTGCTGTGCCGATGGTTTCCTTCTGGTCGTCGTGGACCTTGAACGACATGGTGGAGATTTTTTCGGCCTCGGTACTGTCGCCAGACCCTGCCGCCTCACCCTTCGCCGCTTCCGACTTGATGTACTCGACCAACTGGATAACGGTCATTTCCGTCGCCCGCTTCACCCAACCCTTAACATTCTTTTTCGTCAGAATGTGGGCCAGCTCCTTCAGCTTGGACCAACCAATATCCTTCACATCAGACCATGCTACCCCGGATTCCACTAAACCGTTGTAGATCGAGATAAGGTACATGGCCTTGGACCGCTTGATGCCGAATCTGGCCTCAACGAAGTCCTTGAATTGATCGAATCCCTCTTCGGTGTACCAGCCTTCGGTGTAAATCCGGGCCAACACCCCGCCGAGCTTGAAATAATTGAATTCGACGTCATCCGCCAAGGAGCCAGCCATTTCATAGGCCGCTTCCTTCTCCATGTTTTCTATCTCGTGGCTGACTGTGACGATCAGGTCTTCAGTCGTTGCCTTCTTCTTGGTAGTCGCCTTTTTCTTTGCGACTGTTTTTGCCTCTGCCATCGCTATCTCCTTCGCTATTCACAATACCCGCAAGGGGCATCACTTACTCTACATTTATGGGAACGGTTTGTCAAACGAATAACCGCAAGTTGTCTGCTCTCCACTGCTGGAAACATTCACGTTGAGCCTTATTCAATCGTGGTTCTAATCCGGGTTCCGCTGCGTACGAGCCGAGGGCGGCAAGTCCAAATGCGTCACATTCGTTATCCGTCCCTTCGAAGCCCCACTGCTTGTAGCAGGCCAGCATCATACCATCCTTTTTCATATTTCCCTTACCAGAAACGAACTTCTTGAGCGTCGTCGGTGCTGCTGTGGCCCACGGAACCTGATTGATGTACAGCATCAGGCGGATAGCTGTACCAATTTCCACCAGCGTAACCAGCGTGTGCTTGTTCGCAAACCCATAGCCCTCGATTACCACCAATTCTGGCTTGTGCTTTGCCACCAGCATCCCGCATTCCTGACCAATTGATTGGACACGAGCTATACCATTTGTTTTCGAGCGGATTTCCCCGAACTCAATAACGTCTATGCCATCCAGTACTGCGAACCCTGTTTTCGTTGACGGGTCCAGCCCGAGAACCTTCATGTCGTAATTCCCTCAAACTTGAGGCATTCCACCCACATGAACGGTTCAGCTGTGACGTCGTACAAGCCGTTGTAAGGCCCTTTGACCTCTACCCACCTATACAGGTCATCGTCCACCCTAATTGGCTGTGCTGGCGTCCTGTACATCCCCATGCTGGACGGGACGACTATATGCGGGGGTTCTGCAAACGGGTTACTGGCATCAAGCGTTAAAACTCCCTTGACCTTCAGCCATACCCGAGGATACCCGGTTTCTTCAAACAGGAGTTCGCAATCTTCCCCACAAAAACTGTGACACCGAGCTACTTCCTCCCGTGCCGCATCGAAACAGATAAACGGCGGGGCCTCTGCTTTGTTCTTGATATTGTCGGCAACGACGTTAACCGCTGCATTGATCCATTCTATTTCCATCATGATACTCCCGAGTTACCGCTACCCACTCATGGAAAGCCGCTACACCTCCCTTGTGATTTTTAACCAGTGTCCCCGCCTGATACCAACAGCACATTCCGTCTTCCGTGTCGGGCAGGACAGGCCCGTAAAACGTAACCTTGAACAGCCCCGTCGCCACCGGACCATACCGGGTAGCCTTCCGGTGTGGCTTGAGCTTCGTCATGAAATACTCAGATTTTGACTTTGGTCCCCGGTTTGAATTTCCCACCGAAACATTCCTTGCTAACTGTGCAACTCTTAGCCCTCTTGCATTTGCTATTCGGGCAAATCCCTTTCGGCATTTTCCCCTTCTGCCGATACTGCTCGTACCGTGCCGCCCCCAACAAGATTTCCGCTAAACCCTCGTCGTCCCGCTTGATTACGTATTCCTTAAACGGGGTGATCGTTCCAACTGCCTCGTTCATTTTTCCGTACGATTTGGCGATATACAGGATGATCGCCTCCTTCGTGTTTACGTCCTCACTGTACCCACTTTTCGCCACCATCCATAGGTAGAATTGAGTTCTCAAACGATGCTCAGCGAGAGGCGCTTTTAAGTCGGTGAACTGCTCCTTGATCATGGTCTTGAGTTCGACCATTTTCAGTTTTCCCTTGTGCACGTCGACAAACAAATCCGGTGAGCAGATCAGATTACCGTGCTTAATTTTGACCTCCTCGTACCGCCAGATGCAGTTGATATCCTCCCGGTCACAGCCCGCTTTCGGTTTCTTGCAAAAGTTCTTTTGGTCCCCGCAGGACTGACATTTCCAATGGCCCACTGCCTCGTCGAGCAGGTACTCATTCTGAACCCGAGCCTCAATGTCCCGACCCATGTCGAACGTATGACGTAGCGGGGCCGCTATGGTCATGCCTTTCTTGTACTTGCCCAAATGGTGCAGCAGAGCGTACTCACGTGGGCAGAAACCCTCGTCTTTCGTCAGGTCAGACCCGTGGATAGTTTCCACACCACGATGCTCGTCGTACTGACTCATGTTCCCGTGCAGAAACGAAATGAGACTGATCGGCTTACTGACCTTCTTGAGAAATTTCATTGATCGTAATACCGCTTGATCTTGCGCGTGTGCCACATACTACGGAAGGTTAGCCCGAACGCTATGACCAGAATAATAGCCCCAACCATGCAGTAAAAGATCAGCATTGCCGTTTCAGACATCATTTGTCTGCCACCTGTGCTATCCGCTTAAATAGCCGTTCTGGGACCATGACCCAACCGCCATCATCCTTGATCCGTCCTCGCGGAGTAACAAACTGAATTAGCAGGGCCGGATAGTGCGTCTGCTCCGCTGCCTCCTGTGCAATTTTGCATAGGTAATCATACTTAACCGACAGCGAGGCATTAACAGTGGATTTCGATTCAAGCAGAAACTCGTGAACCAGCATATCCCCTTTCGCCCCGTCCAGTGCCCCGGACCCCGGCCTGAGTATTGCGTTCAACCGCCGTGATGCCCGCTTTTCTGAGGCTAAACCATGTGACTGTTTCTTCCGGTCTTTCCCCGGCCTATGTACTTTCATCCTCAAATCCCTCCGTGTCCATTGCCCGCTCAATGATCTTCCGTTCCAGATCACGTCTGAGTTCTGGGTTTTCGTCAATATACGCCCTGCACTCCTTCAAGGTCTTGAATTTATGTTCGCCCAACAATACCCACGGTTTCCCCGGCTTTTCCTGACCAAGCCAGCCGTACTTTTTCAGGTACGTTGATACCGTATTCCAGCTATCTACCTGCCCCTGCATTACCCCTTTTTTCGGGACGTTCACCGCCCCCATATCGAACTTAAACGACTTGCTGGTGATCGACGTCTTGAATTTCTTGATTTCCCCAGTGACTTCCTTCCACGCTGGCATCGCTGGGTGAATTTTCTTGTCGTCCTTGTCCTTACCGTACAGCCGTATCGTCATTTTACTGCCGAACTTGAGAGCTATACCACCGGGCATGGTCTCCGGATTCCCGTACATGACCCCGACCTTCGACCGAATCTGATTGATACAGATTAGCAACGGGAACCTGTCCTGCTGTAACTGCGTACCGATGATCTGCGTGACCTTCCGGTAGAACTTACCGACGAGCAATGACGCCCCACCCACACTGGCCTTTTCCGCTGAACTGACCAACTCATTTTCAGGGGCCATCGCCGCTATGCTGTCCACGACTATGCAGCCGACATCCTCAGCCTGTAGCAGAGCCGCGCAGACATCCACTGCCTGTTCCGCGTAGCTGGGAATGGTGTAAATTAGTTTCTCGTTGTCAACACCGAGCTTCTCCCCCCACGAAGGATCGTACGCCGCCTCCAGATCGAGCAGGACGCATTTAAGGTCTGGGTATATCTTCTGGCATTGACCTACGGCCCGCATCGCTAAGGACGTCTTCAGGGACGACTCAGGCCCATAAACAAGGCTGATACCCCCCATCGGAAAGCCGCCTCCTGTCGCGAGGTCAAACGGGAACCAACCTGTCGGTACTCGGCCATGCTCTGACCACTTTATTCCCACATTGACCAGCTTCGTGCCGTAGTCAGTGTTGATATCGGAAATAACATCGGTGATCTTTGGCACTAACCAATTTCCTTGTTGACTTCGTCAACGCATTCGTCGATCTTTTTATCCGCCCACTTTTTTGCCGCGTCAAACGCCATATCCATACCCTGTACCGTGGCTGGCAACGTGACTCCGACATGGAACCTGATCGACTCGTAATTGCCGAGGTTCTTCGTGTGCCCGATTTCGAAATGGATCAACGTACCGTCTGTTTCAACCTCTTGCGTCGAGGCCATTTTCTGATTCTCAGCCCCGGTCGGTTTCTGCACGGACGTCATGCTCTCGCCCACCTTTTTCTTTTTAAGAATTGTGACTCCCATAGCTTTCAGATACTCCTCAGTGCTGTCAAAGGCACATAACTGACCACCCGGCCAAACGTGAACGAGGGTAATAACCGACACCTACGTGGCCTAGTAACCGTCGCCGCCTAGCCGTTCCAATGAGTTGCAATATACTCAATTACCTCGTTCAAACGAGCCTGATATTTACCGGAATACCGGTACTTTTCCATCACTGCTACCAGCCGCTTCATCAACTTCACCTGTTTCATGGTGTACGTACGATGCGTCCAGTCGCCTTGGTTATCGGGAATAAGCCCGCGCATTACCCACTGACGGATCGTGTCCGGAGACCGTCCAATCAATTGGCCCGCTGCTGCTGCTCGGTAAACTTCAACGCCATTACGGACAACAGTGGTTTCCTTTGGCCCACCACGTTCCCGGCGTATTTCCCGCTGATTGCGGGCGTTCTCACGAGCCTTCTCACGCAGTTCCTTATCACCTGCATACCGCTCCCGGCGTCGGGCATTAAACCCATCGCGGTTCGTGGCATACCATTTACGGTACTGCTCGTTACGGCGTTCCTGCCGCTCTGGTGCTTGTATTTCATTCATAGCTTAAATCCTTTACGGTTGCTCCAATCTCGGCGTACCAAGTAAGACGCTTCTTTGCGTAATTGCGAAGCATTTTGAATGGGTCAACCAAATCCAATACCATCGGCTTTGGCTTGTCCGGGTACTCTCTGAGTATCCGACCCACAATCTGCACCACATCGGCTCTTGGCGTTGCCATCACCATCGTGTCGAGCCACGGTATGTCGGTTGCTTCTGACGTATAGGCGTATGTCGCCAACAGAATACGTTTGGCTTTTGCTACCTCTCGTTCCTGCTTTGTCAAGCCTCCAACATAATGCGCCATATCCTTTGACGCAACCCCGAGTTTCCGAATCGCCGCATACAACCAATCCAAATGGTCCAGAGAGTCGGAAAAAACGATGACGTTCCTGCCGCTGTTCCACGCTTTGTGCACGAACCGCGCAATGTAATGATTCCTTCGAATATCACGGGCGATTACTTTATTCATGAAGCCGACCTTTCCACCAGCCACCTTCATGCCCTGCGGGAATTTTGTGTCCGTGTGGACTCGCCATACCTGCGGGACTAGCCGCATGGCTTTCGTCAAAACTTTGACGTCACCAACGTGCGCGTAGATCAGTATTTCTTTACCGTCTTTCCGATACGGTGTGGCGCTCAAACCCCACCGCCTTTTAGCGGGAATAATCCAACACGTGTTGCTGAAATGATCAGCCCCAACGCGGTGAACTTCATCCCAAATTGCCAGCCCAAACCCATCAAAAACATGTTTCGGATACCGCCCAAACTGTGCAATTGACTGAATCATAGCGATCACAAGTTTCCGGCCATTGCTTTCACATTGGTCCGCTTGGATAAACCCGATTTCGCTTTGATCCAACATCAATACCTTCCGTGCGGCCTCATACCACTGATCCCGCACATCCTCCTTCGTTACTACTACGATGGTCTTCAACCCGACCCTCGCTATTACATCCATCGCCACCCACGTCTTACCGAACCCCGTTGGGGCTTGCATGATGTGCGAGCCACCAGCTATCAACAGACTGGTGCTTTCCTTAATAACCCGTTCCTGCTCCTCATTTCTGGACTGAAAATGGCTATCGAAATCTACCTTTAACCCGACCTTCCGGTGGTCCTCTATACCCATCGGACAGAGCCGCCGTGGCAAGGCTATTTTTCTGTAATCACCCTTGCCGAAGACCCGGTATAACGAATATGGCTCCTCGAATCGGGACATGGCGGAGAACCGTTTAACGAGCTTTTCGCTATACGGATACACCGCCGCTGCCCCTGTGGATAACGGTTTAGCTGTTACCCACTTCTTCACTACACGTCGTCTTCGTCAATGTCCCCGTCGAAAATAGCGTCATCCATCGTCGCTTCTTCTTCGTTAGGGTCTTCCACGTCTGGTTCGTCGCCAGTCTTGTCGGTCTTACCGAAGCCCATTTTCCTCAGTTCAGAAGCCGACTTGAACCCGAGTACCTCCTCGTAATCGAGTGGCCCGGTGACCTTGAACTTATTGCAAATGGCCTTAACTGGATTCTTGCCTACGTAGTCGAACATTGTGCCCACCGCTGCCGCCTGTTCCTCGTTAGTTCGAGCGACATCAAAAGTGACCCCGGCCAGACCGTCCCGCTTAGCAGCTTGCATTTCCAGTAACTGCTGAGTCTGACGTTTGGCAACCAAAAGACTAACGTCGTCCTTGTGGCTTTTGCCGTTCCGGTCGGTGTACTTCGTATGGTCAATGACCGTAAACACCGCGCAATACGCAGGCAGATTCCCCTCCTCACAAATCGGACAAGGTTCCTCCTCATTGCCTGCACAGACAAAGAAGTTGTTCCAGCGTCCATTCATGTACAGGTTATGCTCGTAATACGTGGTCAGAACCAGCTCACCGTTGTCATCGAGGGACCCATCAAGAAACGTTACCCGCCTCTCAGTGCCCCGCTTTAACCAAAACCGCTTGATACGGTTTTCGGAGTCTTCACGCCGTTTCTGTGTTTCCGCGTCAACTTGACTTGCGGCCTTGCGAGCCTCCTTGCCTTTCTTCAAAAAGCTAACAGCCATTTCGGCCTCCAATTGTATTTATACCCACTATTAGGGCAAGGCAGATCGTGCCTGATAAGCAACGGTTTGTCAAACCATTTTATTCGCTTCCTGCAAACCTTCTCGAAGCGCCTCCATGATTTCCGATGCCGACATATTGCCGGGATCGCCTTCTTTAATCGTCGGGATAACGTGCACGTGTGGAGTTGACAATACCTCAGTCAACTTGCTCCTCGCGCTGTTCCCGCCCGTTCCGTAATCGAAGAACGTGACGAAAAACCCGCCGTTGTCTATCCGCTTAACTTTCATGTCGCTCAACCCGGCTGACAATGGGGCTACGACATTGCTGTACACCCTCTTGACTGCTGCCAGATCGAATACTGATTCTGTGATCACAACCGGCTTTTCGAAGTTGACCCAGTTTTCACCGTACCAAGGCAGTCTATTCCGCCGCCCCTCAAAGCCGTACGCATAGTACGGTAACGGGTGATCGCCAATGTGCCGACCATGCAGCCCTACCAACCGGTTGTCGTAATCCCGTATCGGGAAACAGACCCGTTGCCGACTGCTGTCGAACCGTAAATCCAGTTTCTGCGCTACCGACGTCGTGATCTGTCTGGTTTTCAGGTATTCAGTTGCCGCCTCGAATGCGAAAGCCGACTTGAAACTGTGCAAGAACCATTCCGGCCAAACAATGATTTCGTCCGGATCATCTGGTTCCTCTTCATAATCCGGTATGTCGAGGTCCAGCTCCTCGTCCTCGTCTGCAACCATGACCTGTAATGCTTTTCCAAATTCGTACCCCTCCCTCGGATTTGCTCTGTGCAGTTCCCTGACATTGAACACTAATTTCGTGACCAACCCAACCTCTCCGCATGAGAAGCAGTTGTACACCTGCCGTTTACCGGCCTTCTGCTTGGAAACTGCAAAGCTGGGATTTCTGTCTCTGCCGCCCTTGTGAGTCCAAGGAGCAAACGGGCAAGTGGCGACGATCCACGTGGAACGTCGCTGCTCGAAATCTACCTTAGAATTCATGCAAGAGAGCAGTTCAACCACCCGTTGCTCATTGGACTCACAAGGGCGGCAGAGACAGAAATCCCAGCTT
>PVMS01069110.1_pt1 | contig 13119 bp, 16 predicted proteins | sample 1853461 | NCBI WGS metagenome assembly PVMS01 (sample SAMN08582032, study PRJNA380276) | Marine sediment metagenome, whole genome shotgun sequencing project. | isolation source: ocean sediment barecode stripped | collected 2017 | reverse complement strand
TTCTGGGTCGCTGACCAGGCAATATTAAGTACGATACGACCGTCTTTAATATGCTCCTTCGGAACCTGCACTCCCACCTGAGTGGCGTCCACCACGACCAGTGGCGTATGACCGTTGTCGGTCATCCACTCATGCATTGCCCGTAACAGGTATGGGCGGGAAGAAATCAGTGGCTGATCCAAAGGCTTAAACCCCATTTCAGGGGCGCATCTCCTGCTCAAGTTCCGTCAGGCTTTCCTGGAATGACGGCCGACTGAAAACAGTGTCCATGTACGTCTCGATTGCCTTCGAGTTACTACCTAAATCAATACCATAGACCGGGAGCCTCCACAGAATTGGGGCAATAGTGCAATCAACCAGCGAAAAGTCGTCGCTCAAAAAGTACTTCTTCATGGCAAAAACATCCGCACTGGCGATGATGCTCTCACTCAGAATTTTGCGCGCCCTGGCCGCCTGACGCTTCTCAACGGTACCTTCAATCTGCTGAGCCTGGGTGTACCAGTCCTTCTCGATACGAAACAAGGCCAGCCGAAATTGTGCACGAGAAACCGGATCAACCGGCATCAGCGGAGGATGAGGGAAACGTTCATCCAGATAATCGATGATGACGCGCGAATCGTACAAAACGAGATCACGATCAACCAGCGTCGGCACACTGTGGTAAGGATTGAGATCAAGCAAATCCTCAGGCAGATTAATCCCATCTACATCCACCAGGTCGATATGGATGCTTTTCTCTGCCATCACCAATCGTGTTCGGTGACTAAAAAAACATGTTGGATTAGAAAATAGTGTCATTAGTTTGTACCCGTCCATCACTCTCGTCAGTGATTGACATTAGTTAATACCGATTCGTAAACGAATCCCCATCTGAACCAGCTGTCATTGGCGTCTCAAGCCTGATCCATGGCCCATGCCATATAAGGCTTACTTAATGTCTTTCCAGATCTCCACTTTCAGCAGATAGGCGAATATCAGGAACACAAATAGAAAAGCAATCACCCAGATGCCGAGCCGTTGGCGTTCAAGTTGCTCGGGAGAACCTGCCCAGTCAAGGAAGTTCACCAGATCACGTACAAACTGATCGTATTCCTCTGCTGACATTTCACCTTGGCGCACCATTTCAAATTCCTCGAAATAGTAAGGCTCACCGAAATGCTCAATCAGTGTTCCGTCTTTCTCCTCAGCACGGAAGGTCGCTTCTTGCAGACCCTGCAGCTCCCATAACACGTGCGGCATGCTCGCATTCGGTAGCAGCAGGTTATTCATGCCAGTAGCTGCATATTCATCAAGATAAAACGATTTTAAAAAACTATAGACCCAGTCCACACCACGACTCCGTGCGATGAGCGTCAAATCAGGCGGAGTCTGTCCGAACCATCGCTCTGCATCGGCGGGCGGCATCGCGATCTCCATCAGTTCATCGGTCGTTTTTGCCGAGAACATCAAATTTTGTCGCATCTGCTCGTCGCTGAGCCGCAGATCTGTCTGCAGCTTGTTGAAACGAATGTACTTGGCAGCATGACAGCCCATGCAGTAGTTAACGAAATTCCGGGCACCACGCTGCAGCGATGCGATATCGGCAACGTCATTGCCGGCACCGTGCAACAGCGAACCCCCTTCGGAGGCACTGGCCGGCAATGATACGAGCACCATGAATGCAACCAGGATGGCAATTCCAGATCGGTGGAATTGATTGTGGGTATTGGTCTCGATCATTGTCATCGTCAGCCTGCTCACCCGTGATACGTCAAACGTTCCGGCACAGGCTTGCCCTTTTCGCTACCGGTATAGATGTATAAATAAACAAAAAACCCGAAATAGAAGAACGTAAAGATTCGTGCAAAAGTCGTGTAAATACCTACCGCTGGCAATGTCCCCAACACGCCCAGTACGATGAAGCTGACAGCGAATACACCCAATGCGCCCTTGTAACCCCAGCCCCGATAGCGGATTGACTTCACCTTGCTGCGATCGATCCAGGGCAGAAAAAACAGCACACCAATGGCGGCCCCCATCAGCACGACACCACCGAGCTTGTCGGGAATAGCACGCAAAATGGCGTAGAACGGTGTGAAGTACCAAACAGGCGCAATATGCTCAGGCGTTTTGAGTATGTTGGCTGGTTCAAAGTTGGCGTGTTCAAGGAAATAGCCACCCATCTCGGGAGCGAAGAACACTACGCCTGAAAATAAAATCAAAAAGATAATGATCGCGACCAGGTCCTTCGCCGTCAGGTAAGGGTGGAAAGCCACTCCATCAATCGGGATGCCATCCGGCCCCTTGTTTTCCTTAATCTCGATACCGTCCGGATTGTTTGAGCCGGTCTCGTGAAGCGCCAGAATATGCATCAGGACCAACATGACAAGCGCCAGCGGCACGGCAATCACATGGAGCGCAAAGAAACGGTTCAGGGTGATATCCGAAATGCTGTAGTCACCACGAATCCATTCGACCAGCGGATCACCCACCACCGGGATCGCCCCGAATAGCGAAATAATCACCTGGGCACCCCAGTATGACATTTGCCCCCACGGCAACAGGTAACCAAAGAACCCTTCGGCCATGAGCGCCACATATATAAGCATGCCAATCAGCCACAACAGCTCACGTGGATTTTTGTACGAGCCGTACAGCATCGCGCGAAACATATGCAGATAAACGACGATAAAGAAGGCCGAGGCGCCAGTGGAATGCATGTAACGAATGAGCCAGCCCCACTCGACATCACGCATGATGTACTCAACTGAGGCAAACGCATCCTCAGCCGAGGGCTTGTAATTCATGGTGAGAAAAATGCCGGTCAGCAACTGGATAATTAACACCACCATTGCCAGTACACCGAAGACATACCAGACATTAAAATTCTTGCCAGCGTAATACTCAGTCGCATGCTCACGCATCATCTTGCTGAGCGGGAAACGCACATCAATCCATGCGAGCAAACGCGTTCCACGGCTTTCGCCAGTTGAATCTACGCTACTCACGTGACCACCTCCGCATCTGCACCAATCAGTAACACGTTATCCCCTACAAATCGGTACGGCGGCACCATCAGGTTAAGCGGTGCCGGAACACCTGCGAAAACCCGTCCCGCTAAATCAAACTTGGAACCGTGACAGGGACAATAGAAACCACCCACCCAATCGGGACCAAGATCGACAGGCGCCACTTCAAAGCGACTGGTCGGCACACAACCCAAGTGAGTACAGCTGCTGATCAGCACCAGCACCTCAGGCCTGATTGAACGAAACTGATTGAGCGCATAGTCAGGTTGCTGGCCAGTTTCCTCGGAGTCCGGATCCCTCAACTCCACCTGGCTGGTTGCGAGTCTGGCCAACATTTCGGGGGTCCGCTTCAGTATGGAAACAGGCTTGCCACGCCAGACGACCCGCATCATCGCACCGTCCTCAAGTTTGCTGATATCAACTTCTACAGGTGCGCCCAGTGCCCGCGCCCTGGCGCTAGGCTGCCATGAAGCAACAAAAGGAATCGATACGGCTACGGCACCAACTGCACCAGTAACACTGGTAGCGATAGCAAGAAAGCGGCGTCGGCTAAGACCCGTGTCTTCGCTCATCCGGCAAATCCTCCAACAATCTTAATTCTTAATATCATTCAAACAACTTCCGGCAGTACTCAACGCACTCACTCGCGTGGACGAAGTATTAGATAAGCTGGGTTTGAGCTACCGGGCATCCGGCAGCACTTTGCTGAGGTGGCGGATTATACACACGCCGAATCGGCGTTGCCTACTGAATTGAGGCTCTATGCGGGTTTCATCAGGGCAAGCGACGGATATTTGCGCCAATCTGCCGGAGTTTTTCCTCGATACACTCATAGCCCCGATCTATGTGATAGATACGATCGATCATAGTTTCTCCTTCCGCCACCAAACCCGCAAGCACCAGACTCGCTGACGCACGCAGGTCCGTTGCCATAACAGGTGCCGAACGCAAACCCTGTACACCACGAATAATGGCCGTGTTGCCCTGCAAACTAATATCGGCACCCATACGCTGCAGTTCGGGTACATGCATAAAACGATTTTCGAAAATCGTTTCCGTCACGGTAGAGGTGCCGCTGGCAACAGAGTTCAGCGCAACAAATTGTGCCTGCATGTCGGTTGGAAACCCCGGGTAAGGATCTGTACTTAAATCCACGGACTGGAGTTCGTGTCCACGCATATCAAGTTCTACCCAGTCATCGCCGATCGCAATCAATGCGCCAGCCTCCCGCAGCTTTTGGACGACGCCTTCGAGATGTAATGGCTCCACGCGCTTTATCCGCACACACCCACCGGTAATTGCTGCCGCAACCAGGAAGGTACCTGCCTCGATGCGATCCGGCTGTACACGGTAATGGGTCGCGCCCAGACTCGGCACACCCTGCACGACGATGCGGTTAGTTCCCGCCCCTTCTATCCGGGCACCCATGGAGCTTAGGAAACCTGCGAGATCCTGTACCTCCGGTTCACGAGCAGCGTTTTCCAACACTGTTTCGCCATCGGCCAATACCGCTGCCATGAGCAGATTTTCGGTCCCCGTGACCGAGACCGCATCGAAAAATACATGACCACCGCGTAGGCGGTCAGCGCGGGCGCGAATATACCCGTCATTAATTTCCACTTCGGCCCCGAGTGCTCGCAGACCTTTGACATGCAGATCAACGGGCCTTGCACCAATCGCGCAGCCTCCGGGCAGCGATACATCAGCCTGACCAAAGCGGGCAAGCAATGGTCCGAGCACCAGAATTGAGGCACGCATAGTTTTAACAAGATCATAAGGGGCACTGAAATCGGTGATGGTTGAGGCATTCACCTCAACATCCATCGGATCATGAATCGTGACCGACACGCCCATGCGGCCCAGTAGTTCAATCGTTGTCGTAACATCCCGCAGGTGGGGCACATTACTGATACGAACCTCGCCTTCGGACAGCAGCGCTCCGGCCAGAATCGGGAGGGTGGCGTTTTTTGCACCCGAGATGGTGACTTCTCCCTCCAGTTGCACACCTCCGGTGACGGCGAGTTTTTCCACGCTGATCGCTAACCCCTGTATCCGGCCTAACTGCCGGTCTGCTCGTCAGGCGTCAGCGCCTGTATAGACAGCGCGTGAATTTCGCCACCCATTAGGTCCCCGAGCGTTCGATAAACCATTTGATGTCGCTGCAGCGGGCGCTTGCCCGCAAACGCGTTGCAAATCACCACAGCATCAAAATGCGTATTGTCTTCACTACTAACGCTGACCTCGCATTCTGGCAGGCCAACGGTGATTAATTGTTCAATTTCGTTCGGTGTCATTAAATTAGGCCAGAAAAAATGTATGTAAGCGCCGTTTAGGCATTCCTTGAGGCGCTGATTCTATAGGAAAGACGACGAAGCAAGAAACGTGCAGCCAACTTCGATTGTGTATGATTATGCGCCAACTTAGTGAATGAAAAGCTACGCACCCTCTGCGATGCACCAACGCCAGGAAATCGAACATGTTGTTTTACCTTGCATACACCATCGCCGGCCTCGGGCTACTCGTCTGGGGCGCGGATCGCTTTGTCGCGGGCGCCAGCGCGGCAGCGAGTATTCTTGGTGTACCGCCCCTGCTGATTGGCCTGACCATAGTCGCTTTTGCCACCTCGGCCCCGGAAATTCTGGTGTCAGTTTCCGCTGCCTCGCGGGGGCTGTCTGACATGGCCGTGGGTAACGCAATTGGCTCGAATATCGCCAACATCGGACTGGTTCTGGGGACAACTGCACTAATTGCCCCCATACGCGGAGAACTCTCGGCAACGCTCACCAAGCAGATGCCAGTCCTGATTTTGCTGACGCCTGCGACCATGCTGTTGTTTCTGGATGGTTCACTCGACCTGCGTGATGCGCTGATCCTGCTGTCAGGACTGGCGATCTTTCTCGTCTGGATTGCACGTATGGGCCTTCAACTTAGCGCGGCGGATCCACTTGCGGCCGAACTGGCTCACGAAGCACCGCATAAGCTCAGCCGTGGACAGGCTGGCTTGTGGCTGGTCATCGGTTTGGTAGCACTACTGGCCGGAGCGAACCTGTTGGTTATCAACGCGGAAAACCTGGCCCGGTATTTTGGCATCACCGACCTGGTGATCGGCCTCACCATTGTGGCGATTGGCACCAGCCTTCCTGAACTGGCCGTGTCCATAGTCAGCGCACTAAAAGGCGACACAGGCATCGCCATAGGCAATATTATCGGTTCTAACGTCTTCAACCTGCTGGCCGTGGTTGGGGCGGCGGGACTCATACATCCAGCCAGTCTGGATCCATCAATTTTGACCCTGCATTACCCCGTAATGATCGTATTTACCGTTGTACTGCTGCGCATAGCGTACAATCCTTTTGGCAAGACCGGTCTGGGGCGCATTTGGGGTTTTTGCCTGCTGGCATCCTTCCTTGCCTACCAGACCATCCTGCTGACAGGCATTTGGTAAGCACTGGGAGCTTGCAGACCACACGACCGGCGGAGTTCCTGCACGTGAGCAAATCAATAGAAAATAAGGACTTGGGCGAAACCGCCCGACGAGTGCTCGAAATTGAGGCGCGTGCCATACAGGCACTCACGGCAAGGATTGGCGAGAGCTTCACAGAAGCATGCCAATTGTGCCTTGATTGCGAGGGGCGGGTGGTAGTCACCGGCATGGGTAAATCCGGTCATATTGCTGGCAAAATCGCTGCAACTCTGGCCAGCACCGGAACTCCGGCATTTTTCGTCCATCCGGCCGAAGCCAGCCACGGTGATCTCGGGATGATCACTCGTAAAGACGTTGTGATCGCGCTTTCGAATTCCGGTGAAACCACGGAAATCATCACCCTGCTGCCCCTGCTCAAACGACACGGCCTGACGCTCATCACATTCACGGGCAAAATGGACTCGACACTGGCAGAAGCGGCACAGGTTGTCCTCGACATCGGCGTGGACGAAGAAGCTTGTCCGCTTAATCTGGCACCCACCGCAAGCACCAGTGCAGCGCTCGCCATGGGCGATGCCCTCGCCATCGCGTTGCTCGAAAGGCGCGGCTTCACCCCGGAAGACTTTGCCCTGTCGCACCCAGGCGGAACTCTGGGGCGCAAGCTGCTGCTGCGTGTGGAAGACCTGATGCACACAGGGGACGAAGTCCCGCGGGTCAGCGCCACAACTTCGGTCATTGAAGGACTAATGGAAATGACTACCAAAGGTCTTGGGATGACCACTGTGACAGACGATGCCGGCAAATTGCTGGGTTTGTTCACCGATGGTGATTTGCGCCGCACGCTCGATCAGAAAATTGATCTGCACGATGCCTTGATGAAGCAGGTCATGACCAAGAACTGCAAAACTGCTTCGCCCGATATGCTGGCGGCGGAAGCTGTGCATCTGCTGGAGCAGCACAAGATCAACGCACTGGTTATTGTAGATGAGGCCAATCAGGTAATCGGCGCACTCAATATTCACGATCTGTTTCGCGCGGGGGTCATGTAGTCATGGCTTACAGACAAGTTGATATGGATCATGTCCGCACCCTGGCGACGAAAATCAACCTGCTCGTACTGGACGTTGATGGAGTATTGACAGACGGGCGGCTGCACTTCGATGCTAAAGGCAACGAATTCAAGGTTTTTCACGCCAGGGACGGTTACGGTATTCGGCGAGTGCTTGATGCGGGCATCGAAGTTGCGATTATTTCCGGACGCAAATCGGTTGCCGTGGAAAAACGAGCCGCAGAATTAAGCATCCGGCACGTTCATCTTGGCGTCAAGGACAAACCCGCCGTACTTGCCCAACTTGCAAGCAAGCTCAAGCTGGACATGCAGGCAATCGCCTGCGTCGGTGACGACGTGCCCGACCTGGTCTGTATGCAGCAGGCAGGTCTGGCCGTAGCAGTCGCCGATGCACACCCCGATCTGGATGCCGTTGCGGACTGGCATACCCATCATGGTGGCGGACTAGGTGCTGTGCGGGAAGTTTGTGACCTGCTGCTGAAGGCCCGCAGCGGTAGCTGAACATCACATGAACACTCCCGATCCACGCACGATTCTGTCAATGACGCTACTCTTTATTGGTGTAATTGTTAGCAGTTTTATTGTGTCGGGGACCTGGTCGGATGAAAAGAAGCCGTCACGCCCCGAGCTCAGTCTGGCTTATTACCTCGACCAGGCAGAGTTAATTGGCACCGGACCGGATGGCAAAATCCTCTACCAGGTTTGGACGCAACGCGCTTCTCAGTCGATAGACGATTCAGGTATTGAGTTGGATAAGGTGCGTATGCTTTACGGCCCCCCGATGGAAATGGCCTGGGAATTAAAATCCAAGACTGGAAGAATTCCGGCAGATGCCAGCGTGATTGAACTTAGGGGAGATGTTGTAGCCATCTCTGCGACTGAGGGCACTAGCCCAACCATCATCCGCACCCAACGACTGGATATCGATCCGGCTACCCGGCAGGCGAGTACGAAGAACAAAGTGGAGCTCGAATTCGACGGACGCATCATAAATGCAACGGGTATGCACGCCAACTTTGAAACCAATGAAATCAAACTGCTGTCAAACGTAAATGGAAAATTTACCCCCTGAGTCATCCCGGCTCTCGCTGGTACTGGCAGCGCTGATGCTCATGGCCGCCGCTGCATCCGTTGTTGCGGAATCCCGTATGCCAGCCCTGCAGCCAAACATACCCATAATCATTAACGCTGAATCATCCGAATTTGATTACACAATCAATAGCCTCGTGTTTCATGGGTTGAGGCTGGATCAGGGGACCCTCGGTGTTGAGGCAGACTTAGCAGAAACTAACGAGCTTAATTTCGAGAATGGGATGTGGATGTTTACGGGCAATGTCGTTATCGAAGCGGACAATGCTATCCTGTTTTGCGAAAAAGCTCGCTTGAGGTTTATCAATCACCAACTCATTTCGGCAGAATTAACCGGTAAACCCGCACGATTTGAACAAACCACAGGGGAGTCAGACCAGGTCAATAGTGGTGAAGCTAATTCAATAATCTACAAATTGACAGAGGGGATACTACAATTGACTGACGATGCACTTTTTTCCGATGGTACCAACAAGATTTCGGGTGACATGATCACTTATGATTTACAGGCAAGGCGACTAACTGCCGACTCAGGCAACAGTGGACCAGTCAAGATACTAATCGAACCGCCGCGCCGCGCCAAGGAACAAGATTCAACACCGTGAGCATCCTTAGCGCTGAAAATATCAGCAAGAAATTCAAGCTCAAAGAAGTCGTCAAAGGCATTTCATTCGACATTGAAAGTGGCGAGGTGGTCGGCCTGTTGGGACCAAACGGTGCAGGCAAGACAACCGCTTTCTATATGGTAGTTGGTCTCGTTGATGCCGATAAAGGCAAGATCATTCTTGACGGAAATGACGTCACACCAATGCCCATGCATCGACGTGCAAAACTTGGTATCGGCTATTTGCCGCAGGAAGCATCAATTTTCCGCAAGCTAACCGCTGCAAAAAACATCATGGCAATTCTGCAAACACGGGATGAGCTTTCCCGGGCTGACCGCGAACGCATTTTAGAAGAATTGCTCGAAGAATTGCATATCGGTCATGTACGCAACAGTCTTGGCCTGAGTCTCTCAGGAGGCGAACGTCGACGTGTGGAAATTGCGCGGGCACTGGCTGTGGAGCCACGATTCATTTTGCTGGACGAGCCTTTTGCAGGCGTAGACCCCATTTCCATTCTGGATATTCAGAGAATAATCAAGCACCTGTCAGAGCGCGGTATAGGTGTACTGATAACTGATCATAATGTGCGCGAGACACTTGGAATTTGCAGCCGAGCCTATATCGTCAACCAGGGTGCGATTATCGCGTCCGGCACCCCGGATGAGATACTGAATAATCAGCATGTACGTGAGGTGTACCTCGGCGATAGCTTTGAGCTATAGCTTCACGCTATAAAGGACATTGTCAGGTGCATGGATGCTCATGACTAACAGCTTTCTCCAATGGCGGTCAGGAAGACCGCGACAACTATGGCAAAACTATCGCTGCAGCTAAAGCTCGGTCAACAACTGACCATGACGCCTCAGTTGCAGCAGGCTATACGTCTGCTGCAGCTGCCAGTACTTGAGTTAAAGACCCAGCTGCAAGAAGCACTCGAGACAAATGTCATGCTTGAGCAGGAGGAACCTGTCGAAGGCAGCGACAGCAGCGAATCACCACAATTAACCGATGATGCGGTCGTTGTTGCAGGTAATGATTCTGATCAGGGTGACTGGGAACATCTGTACGGGTCGGGCCGCAGCAACGAAAATTGGTCCGGGGCCGATCAACTGCAAATTGATCTGCCCGACACAAGTGGTGAGTCACTGCAAGATCATCTGTTATGGCAACTCGAAATGGATGATTTATCGCCACGGGAGGCAGTTATCGGACAAGCCATCGTCGACAGCATCAATGACGACGGCTATCTGATCGACTCAATCGAAAATATCAGTGAAACCCTGCCGAGCGACGCGAACTTCACATTAAAGGAAACTGAAGCAGTGCTCAAACGCGTGCAGCTGCTAGACCCTGCTGGTGTGGGCGGACGCGACTTAGCCGAGTGCGTAGCGATACAGTTGCGGCAACTCGACCCCACAGAACCTAGTCGCAATCTGGCGGTTCGCATAGCCCAGGAAGACCTGGACATGATCGCCGAACATCAGTACAGCATGCTGCGACGGAGATTCAGGGTATCGGATGAAGACTGGATACTGCAATCGCCCTCATTCGCTCCTGCCATCCACATCCTGGTTCAGCAATTCAGAGTAACATCGCCCAGTACGTCATACCCGATGTCTATGTACGCAAACAAGATGGTCGCTGGGTAGTCGACGTGAACCGTAGCATCGCACCCAGACTGCGCGTCAACCAGGCATACGCCGATATGCTAAGAGGCAACGGCAGTCATGCCATGCTGAGAACCCAGTTACAAGAGGCACGCTGGCTCGTACGGAGTCTTGAGATTCGGCATGACACGCTGCTGCGTGTAGCCATGTCTATCGTCGAGCGCCAGATCGAATTTTTCGAGCATGGCGAAGAGGCGATGAAACCGATGATCCTTAAAGACATCGCGGAAACATTAGAAATGCACGAATCCACGATATCGCGCGTGACTACCAACAAATTTATGCACACGCCTCGCGGCGTCTTTGAATTTCGCTACTTCTTCTCCAGTCAGCTGAGCGCCAGCGATGGCACTGAGCAGTCGTCAACCAGCGTTAGGGCACGCATCAAGCGCCTGATTGGACAGGAAAATCCCGCCAAACCCCTGAGTGACAGCAAAATCACCAAATTACTAGAAGAAGAAGGCATTAAGGTCGCCCGCAGAACCGTGGCAAAATACAGGGAGACAATGAATATCTTACCCTCAAGCGAACGCCGGGAGCGGCCGGTCAAACGATAACCCGGCGGCATCTAAAACAACTTAGAGGATCGGTTATGTAACAGACAATTGAATACATCCATGCGGCACAACCATACATTTCGGGATTCGTATACATACGCATTGACCGATTACTGTGCCGGTAAGACGATAGGTCGAAAATAAAGGAGAAAAAGAGCTATGCAAATAAATCTAAGTGGGCACCATGTCGAGATCACTCCTGCACTTCGCGACTACATCACCGAGAAACTCGCTCGGATCGAACGTCACTTTGAAAGTGCTACCGACATCCACTGCATACTGACTGTCGAAAAACAGGAACACAAAGCAGAAGCTACATTAAACGTTAGGGGCAATACTCTCCATGCCCATTCGGTGGAGACAGATATGTACGCAGCAATTGACTCACTTGCTGACAAGCTGGACAGGCAGGTGCGCAAACACAAGGAAAAAATCACCGACCACCACGCACGTAAAAGCGATAAACGGAACTACGGCTGACATGCGGCTTGTCATCGTCAGCGGATTGTCTGGCTCAGGCAAGTCCGTCGCACTGGATGCGATGGAAGATATGGGCTTCTACTGCATCGATAATGTCCCTGCGGCCTTGCTCGGTGGACTGATCAATCAGATTCTCGAATCAAGAGATGCACTCTACGACAACATGGCGGTTGGCGTGGATGCGCGTAACCGGGCCGCCGACCTGGAATCGCTGCCCGACTTGCTGCATTCACTGAAAGATCAGGGCGTACGCTGCGAAATTGTGTTTCTGCACGCTGAGGACCAGGTACTGCTCAAACGCTATCGTGAAACCCGCCGCCGACACCCACTACGAAGCGATGAAATGAGCCTGCAAGATGCGATACGCAAAGAACGCGAATTGCTGGGGTCGATCACCTACTCCGCCGACCTGGTTATCGACACCACACACACCAGCATCTACGAATTGCGTGAGCAACTCAGCAATCGCGTGGCCGTGCGCGAAACAGCCGACCTGTCCATCCAGGTCGAGTCATTCGGATTCAAGCATGGGGTCCCCTACGATGCCGATTTCGTGTTTGACGTCCGTTGCCTCCCCAACCCTTATTGGGAGCCACAATTACGAGCGCTGAATGGGAAAGATACGGCCGTTCGGGAATTTCTGACAGGGCATGATATTACGCAAGTCATGTACGCCGATATCATTGGCTTTCTGCGCAATCGCATACCCGAATATGTAGCACACAACCGTAATTATCTGACAATTGCGGTGGGCTGCACCGGCGGTCAGCACCGCTCCGTTTATCTTGTTGAACGAATCGTGAGCGAACTCCAGCGCGATTACCCCAACGTGATTATTCGCCATTATGAACTACCCGCATCGGTCATTTCAGATGATGCAAATACTGCTACAGCGTGACCTGACCCACTTTCCCGGCTAAACTCGCCCTGCCCAAACCGCCGGGACCCGCAACTCGCGGCCTTGCGCCTGACAAAACCGCATTATCGAGCCGAGGGTCCGCCATGGAACTCGAAGCAAAAAAGAAAATCGATCTAGGCACGCTGAGCGATGCGCTCGAGCGCGGCATGATGCAGCAAGCCGCCGGGCTGATTGAGGACCTCAACCCCGCTGAAATCGCCCTGCTGATTGAATCGCTGCCGCCTGCCAAACGCGACATCGTCTGGAACCTTGTCAGTGAGGAAGATGATGCTGAAGTGCTGGCCACGCGGGTAATTGGGAT
>PVMS01072140.1_pt1 | contig 13120 bp, 13 predicted proteins | sample 1853461 | NCBI WGS metagenome assembly PVMS01 (sample SAMN08582032, study PRJNA380276) | Marine sediment metagenome, whole genome shotgun sequencing project. | isolation source: ocean sediment barecode stripped | collected 2017 | reverse complement strand
TTCATGCCATCCAGATGGAGCTGGCACAATGCAACTATATGCTCGAACAGGAACCGTGGGGTTACGCTGACGACAAGGCCGGCAAACTTCGTGTTATTCTAGCCGATATTCTGAAAAACCTGACAATCACCCGGGGTTAAACCTCAACCATAAATGCTGCAGATCAATACAGACCCGGTCGGCAAGGGCAAGGAACGAGCATGCTTCGTTCACCCTGACGATCCGCAAAAAGCGATCAAGGTTGCGCATGGTGACATCAGCCAACAATCACGCCGGGAGATCAAATTTTATCAAAAACTATACAAACGCAGCGGCAACGACCCGCACATCCCCCGCTTTTATGGCCTCTGCGAAACTAAACTGGGACAGGGCATAGTCGTCGATATGATCCGCGACCAGGACGGGGAAATTTCTCGGCCGCTGAACTGGTATCTCGCCGAAGGCTATCCGATCGAAGACTTCGAACCCTACCTCGATGAGTTGAAGCAATCATTTTTACAGAACCTGATTATTTTCAATCACGACATGACGGTCGGCAACCTGTTATTCCAGAAAGTATCGGCGACCTGCGCGCGCCTGGTGGCGATCGATGGCCTGGGCGATGTGGTTATCGTTGACTGGTTCGACGTTTTCCCGGTGCTAGTGCGTCGAAAAATATCCCGCCGTTGGCAGCGTTTTATTGCGCGGGTATACCGTACCCAAGAAGTACGCTCGCAACGTGAAGCCCTGGCACGAGATCCACAGCTCGTTGCAAAGGCTCTGAAACCTTATTATTAGCAGGCAGCGGGCATATGAACTGGGCATTAGGTAACCGGTGTTGCATGGATCAGCCCGTTTGGCATCGGCGCGGCCTTCTGGGAACTGGTAGCCGGCGGCGTTGCCAACTTTGTGTTCAGTAAAAAACAATAGCCAATGGATTTTTTCGGAATTAATCTATCCGGCGAGCCTGGCATGGCTATCATTGCCATGGTCGCCTTTGGCGGTGGCTTAATCCGCGGTTTCACCGGGTTTGGCGGTCCCGCGTTTATCCTCGCCATCCTGACTTTGTTTTTCACCCCGTACAGCATTGTAGCGAAGATCCTGGTGGTTGATTTTATCGCCAGTGTTTACCTGTTCAAGGCGGTTTATCGGCAAATCGACTGGCGTACTACTGCATATCTGGTCATTCCAACCCTGCTGTTCATGCCACTCGGCCACTGGCTGCTAATCGAGCTTGATCCGCTCTCGATGAAACGCGCGATGGCGCTGATTATTTCTGCCGCCTGCGTAGTGATGTTGATTGGATACCGCTACAAGCATCCGCTAACGACCAGCTGGCTGATTTTGATCGGCAGCAGTACTGGCCTCATTTTTGGCGGCACCTATATCGCACTGCTGGCGGTGGTTTGTATTTTGCTTGGACCCTACGATAAACATGCCGGGCGCACGCTGATTATCTCCTGGGCATTTTTTACCGTGTTGGGCTTTGCGTTGGTTTCAGCGATCAGCGGTACCACCGGGATAGACGACGTAATCACTGCGGCGCCGGGCGCCGCAACCTATATGCTCGGCACCTGGATCGGATCGCACGGCTTCCGCAAGTCCAGTGAAAAACTGTTTCGGCGCGCCGCTATCGTGACCTTGCTGACACTATCGATGATTAACCTGTTGAGTTAAAAAGGAAAAAGAGCTGTCCGATTTATTTTTTATTCCTCCTTATACCCCTCGGCAGCTTTCTCCTTTTCACGCTTCTTCTTGCGCCGTTCTTTACGCTGTTCCTCTTTTTCGCGCCTGCTTACCCTGCCATCATTATTAGTGTCAGCGGAATCGTCATCCGCAACCGACGACGTTACCGGTTCGGGTTCAGACTCCGCCCCAGGTTTAGTCTCAAGTGGGGGTTGGGCTGGTGGCGGTGGCGGTATTTCGAACGATTCGCTCAAATTAGGTTTGCTTATTTCAACTTTCTTACTGCGCTGCGTCGGTTTATCACTGAAAACAACATTACCGTCGGCATCGTAGGATTTGTACACCTGGCCGAAGGCCACATCTGTCAAGCTCAGCAGCCCGAAGCAAAGCAGCGGAAAAAACAGGTTCTTTGTTAGTAAGTGACAACGCATTCGCATATTTTATGTGGATTAGTGAGTATCAAAAAGCAATTTCGGTCTCTATTTTGGCATTTATGAAACTGCCCGATGAGCAATGGGCAAGAAAATAAGGATATAAGCGGCACTGTGTGGGGGTCGGTTCTTAGCCGGAATTCATAAAATCATTTACCGCATCAAGAAATCTTTGAAACCCCGGTTCGTTCTCAAAAACCATATGGTTCTTGCTATTTAATGTTACGAGCCACTATCCTGCGTCGCTTTGTGTGCGTCTTTGAGCCGGGCGCCCAGTGCCGAATCGGTTACAACTTTGCCTGACCAAAGTTTATCCAGGAGTTCTTCTCGTGTCACAACGCGATCCCGCTTCTCAACCAGGTAAACCAGCAAATCAAATACTAAAGGTTCAACTGAAACAGGCTTGTCTCGCAAGCTAAGTTGATATCGTTCGGTATCAAGGGTGCATTGATTAAACCTGTAGATCACTCGAATCTAGTCCTGGCTGCCTAATTACGTCCATCATTACAGATATTCTGCATCCTGTTAACGGCCTTGAGTAGGGGGAAACCGAATATCTCGTTATGAAATCGAACAGGCGTAAGTACCCAGGTATCGCTTACTTCGGCCCGTTACTTAACCAGGTTCATAAATCCCTGAGCAAAGTACCCGCAAGCGGTTTATCTTATTGCCCTCGGTGTTGTAGTAGACTTGTTGTTCATATTCAAAGGGCCCGTTTTCGAACTTATGCCCACGCAACCGGTAAGAAATTCGATATCGGCCAGGGACGTCATGATGATCGACTCTTACAACTTCTGACACCTGTTCACCAGAGGGGTAGAGCTCGTGAAGTGCTTTCTCGGTCTCTGGCCAGCCAATCGCATGCCAGGAATCTCCCTGGGTTGCAGCGAGAAACACGATATCTTCCGAGAAAAGATCATGGAGCCTTGTAAAGTCGCCTTGCGAGACAGCTTCAACATATTGTGATCCGAGGTCTTTGGACATAGCAGTTTCCCTTCGAGATTAACTAAATTTTGACTTTCGAGATACCTATAGTGCACTTAGGACCGGTAGGCTGCTCCCTGGTCGCTGCCAACTAATATCGGGATACCATCTACAAAGTAATTCATAGGTCAAACCATTTCACGATGGTACGTAATTCTCCCTGACGTAGTCCTCTTTGAACCCGGCTTTCAAAATATTACTATAAGAGTGTTGCGGATCGCCCGGCACACTCACACCAGTACAAGTGAATATTTTTTGGCAGCCTAGTTCAATGGCGCGATTCAACCGAGCAGCCATCACTGCCCCCTGGCTTCCCAGCCGGCGAAATTCGGGTGACGTGGCACCGTAGTCCGTCCAACCATAACCATTTCGAACAAACAAGGCTCCAACACCTGCCGGTTTATCTCCGTCAAAACTCATAAAAATATGCCAATCTTCCCGACCAGGTAATTTTGCAAGCCACGGTATGGCTTTATCGCCCAAATCGAAAGCACTACAAATAATCTCGCCAAAGGCAGGCCCATATTCCGGTCCAATCTCACGCACTGTCAGGTTCGTTTGACGATCTTCAACCTTGACAGGATCACGTGAAAATTTTTGCCAACCGCGGTCGGGTTTCAACCCTTCATATCTCATCCACTCGGAGACTTCCGTTGGGCTGGCATCAGGGTGTAACTGAACAAAATACTGGACTACTTCGCTGTCGCTATAGGTTGAAATGATAGTCTTAATCTCCTCTTGGGACGTTGGCGCGGACAATCCTAGTCCCAGGACTCGGTTCACTACGGTTGCCGAGTCCGGGAGATTCCGGGCAACCGAGATAAGCGACGAATTCACAGTTAGCCTCACTAAACCAATTTCCCTGATGTCATCCTGGTCAGCCGCGTCGTGCAAATCCTCCATTGCAGCTCGCTCTATAGTTTCCGATTCATGAGATTTCATATTTGCAAGAGGTCCAATCCAGGAATACAGCTTCAAAGGCTAGTTTCCAGTCTATCTCAACTCTTCTACTTACCCCAATCAATTTATCCTTGAGATAATGTGAATCGAAGCATTCCCCATTTCAAGCGTAGAAATCTGAATAGGTAAACGTTGGTAACCGGCTTGTCCGCAGAAGGTGCTGACGCATGGGATTCGATGAGGGTTTGTGCTTCACCCCCCTGTTCATCTAGATTCCGGTATTGACGTCTACGACGATAAAGTCCTATCAGTACCGCCACTGTAATCTGTACAAAAATTGCTACAAATATGATTAATGCTAAGATTCCAGTTGTCATGATTTGTATATTTTAATAATTTGTTCCTTCTGAATACGCAGGTTGATAAACATAGGGAGCGGCTGCATAACTATGCTATTGCTGCTAATTACTGACACTGATGTAAATCAAATTATCAAAGCAAAAGGATGCGCAATTATTAATTTCAAATGAGCAGTGAATGTCGGTTCCTGGCTTTCGGCTCGGGCTCCGTTATAGAGAAAAAATATCATTGCAGAGGAATTATAGGCTTCCGAAATCGACTCAACTAAAACATAAAGCTTTAACCTGATAATAAAAGCGCCCCCATATTCTCTAATTTCGATAGAAAGATTGATCTATGTCGGTAATCGTTCATCGTCATAGGTATATTCTGATGTATGTTTTTGAATAAAGGAGAACCGGAAATGTCCATATGTGTAGTTGTTGCCGATAGTAGTAAAGCACGAATCCTGTTGGCAGAGAGCGGGCAAGGCGCTTTAACCGATGACAGAGATTTCGTTCATCCCGAAAGCCGCCTTAGAGAGCAGGATCTTGTTACCGATGGGACGGGCAGTGAAATTGATTCCGGAGGCTACGGCAAACATTCAATGGGGCATGAAAATGCAGCCCATCAGAAGCATGCAGAAATCTTTGCTAATGAGTTATGCGGTGAAATTGATAAGCTCCGAAGGAACGGTGATCTGCACAAAATATACCTGGTCGCATCACCGAAATTTCTTGGTTTGTTGCGATCCAGTATAAGCAAACAATGTACTGAGCTACTAGTTGGTGAGATAAACAAGGATCTGGTTAACCACAGTATTGAAGACATCCGTTCTCATTTACCAAACCGTCTGTAAATTAAAGTCGAGGGTCCGTTCTTCGCCGTTTGCCGCTAACGTACTCTTAAGTTCAAACTCCTTCTTTCGAGAGGTAGACTTGAAAAAACCCAGTCAAATAGCAATTACTACTAGTACCACCGACGTGGCAGCGGAAACTATCCAGGATTAAACAGTGCGATACAGACAAATGGCGGGACGAATTTTCGCAACCATGCTCTGGACATGGGCCGGTGTTTCCAATGCAGCGGAAGCCGGCGTCAGTAGCCCGGATTTAGAGCAAACCGGTGGGCATTTTACGATCACCTCCCGCGAGAGCGCTCTTTTTGGTGGGCATGGACCGACCACGATGACTATCGATATCAAACCAGGCGATTCAACGAATATTGTCCGTGCCAGTTCTGGGCGAGTTATCCCTGTCGCGATATTTGGATCAAGGGACCTCAATGTAACTGCAATCAATCCGCGCACCATTAGACTAAACGGTGTCGATGTCATGCTGGTTGGCAAGTCTGACAAAAGTTTATGCCACCAGACAGATATTAACGACGATGGCTATGAAGATCTCGTATGCGATGTGCGCACCACTGGCTTCAAGGTCGGCGAAGGCGAATTCAAGATTATCCTCAAGGCAGCAACTTATAATGGTGAATCGTTAAGAGGCGAGGATCGAATCAAGATTGTGCTCAATTAAGAAAAGCAACTCTGAACACCGGAGACCGTATACCTATCACCAGCTAGCGGCTTTTCACGCAAGCGCAGATTCTTTCCGGCTCGGAATCTGACATCAACATAATAATGTCGAATTTTGTGACGAGATTATTCTGCTTCCAGAGGACATTGTTCCTGTTATGCCTGTTAGGTTCCGCCATTGCACAGGCCGATAGCTCATGGCAAAAAGAGTCATCACGTTATCTTGAGCAGTTATTGAAAGGTAATCCGGATCAACTGCAGGAGCTGAAAGATTCGGATGTTTTGGAGTTTTACCGAGAGCGCAAATATAAACTGCTGTGGTCGAACCAAAAGGGCCGGCTGGATCGTGCTTCTGATTTATTGCATGTCATTATCCAGGCCAAAGATGAAGGACTCGAGCCTGCTGATTATTTCCTTGAGGAATTAAATAAGTACTGGGATTCAAGCGGACTGGATGAATCCGTTCAACTCGACCTGTTATTGTCCGCAGCCTTGTATGGCTACAGTAACGAAGTGTACTCGGGCAGGCTCGATACGAATTATCTGGACCCTGACTGGCATATAAAGAGCGGATCCCTGGATATAAGTCGTCTATTTGCAGATGTTGCCAGGAAATCATCGATTGGCAATTTGCTGAAAGAACTTCCACCGCAGCATGATGGTTACCAGTCGTTAAAGCGGTATTTGTATCAATTCCGTGAACTGGCTCAGCAGGGTGGATGGCTAAGTTTAGAATGGGGTCCGGTTCTCGAACGCGGTGTGCAGCATGAGCAAGTGGTGCTATTAAGGTGGCGACTGAAAGTTACAGGTGATCTGGCCGTTGACCCTTTTCCCAGCATGGATATATTCGATCGCAGGCTTGAAGAGGCGGTGAAGCGTTACCAACAAAGATATGGTCTGGAAGTCGATGGTAAGGTTGGGCCGCAAACACGCAGATCACTAAATATCAAAGTTAGCGAGCGAATCGGGCAGATCCGTATCAACATGGAACGTTGGCGCTGGCTGCCTCGCAAGCTGGGGAAACGATACGTAATGGTCAATATGACCGGGTTCGAGCTTTACATCATAGAGAACGATTCAATGGTGCTGTCCATGCCTGTGATTATAGGTCACTCCCTCCGCTCTACACCCACCTTTTCCGGCCTGATCAACTACATGGAATATAATCCCTACTGGACGATTCCCAGGACACTGGTGCTGGAGGATATTATTCCGCGCCAGCTGCGTGATCCTTCCTATTTATCAAGGGAATCAATCAAGGTTTACAAAGGCTGGGGAAATGCGAAGGAAATTGACCCGAAAACCGTGGATTGGAGCAATCTGGACGCGAATCATTTCCCCTACTGGTTGCGCCAGGAGCCTGGTCCCAAAAACGCGCTGGGTACAGTCAAGTTTATGTTCTCCAACCCATACGCCGTATACCTGCATGGTACCCCCGACAGACACCTGTTTGACCGGGTCGTTCGTGCCTTCAGTTCGGGCTGCATCCGGGTAAAAGACCCAGTCCGCCTGGCGGCTTTTTTGCTGAACGACGGCTCTCTACAGAAGGAGGAAGAGGTGTTGACGAGTATCCACCTGGAGATAAACCAGCGTGTGGCCCTGCCTATTGCGGTTCCGATTTACCTTGTGTATTGGACTGCCTGGGTCGATCAGGATGGTGAAATGCATTTCGGGCAGGATGTTTATGGCCGGGACACACGGCTGAACGAGCTGTTCGATAGTTAGGGTTAACAGGCCTTTGTCAGGCGCATACGGTTCACTCTGTCCCCAAATCCGCAGGTGTAAAATTCCCAACTATGTCGAAGCTGCCATTATGATCAGGCTGCAAAACCAAAAATCCACCGGGCTCCACAAGTTCCAAGGTTAGTGCGTCAATATTAGGCAGGTGCGTAACCATAATCAGGTTGCCTTTGCCCGCATAAGTACCAATACGTTGCGCCACAATTTCGGTTCTGACATCTCTGTCCTGTTGAGGAAGCGCGTAGAGTAAATCCAGAGGCTGCCAGGTCGTTACCAGACCAAAAGTTAGTTCTGCAGTTTCCCGGGTGCGACAGTAACGACTGGACAATACCTCCTCTATGGGAACGGAGTAATTGCGAAATTTCCTACCAATGAATCCAGCCTCTGTTCGACCTTGCTGTGACAGATTTCGCTGCACACTACAATCATCGATCTTCAATACGAGTGGATCACCCGTTTTCTCAGCTGTAACGTGGCGCATCAGGACAACGTATCCACCACGCTTCAACTTATCCCATACGCCCTCATCGGTAAAACCAGTATCCGAGTACGTAGTGATAGCTATGCAAAAAATAATGAAGAGAACTCTTTGCTGTTGATACATATCAGTGGCACCTAACAGTAGTGTTGCAAAGTTTTTACGCTCGGAACATATTATCACTTTATTGTTAGATGTCAGTAATTTGCCTAAGGGTGAAGCCCATGAAACAGAAATGAACGTCAAGTTGGAGGGAGCTGACTCTTAAATCAGCAACACGAACAGCTAAAAATCGACCCAACTGAGACCCTCAACTATCGGTTAATAATGCATTTTCTTTTAACCTGCCCAATTGATTTGTATCAACTGGACAGACCTTAAAACTGTATATCATTTCGGAATCGGCACTTATGTATGATGCATTGGTGTTGCATGCGTGCTGTTTATTCATCCAGATCACAGTATCAGGAAAAACAACATGCACCTTCTAGAAACATACACAAAAATTTTCTTACTCACCATCGTGGTCTTGCGCTGCGAGGTATCAAATTGCGCTCTATCGAGGTGATTCAAATGGAGGTAAATTAAAATGAAATCTCAATTATCCGCTGTAATTCTCTTCATTTTCTCCGTTGCACCTGCGGCATTTGCCGAAGAAGCGGTATTCCTTATTCGGCATGCTGAACAAGAGCTTGACATCGAAGACCCTCCGCTGACGGAGGCGGGACATTTAAGGGCAAATTCCTGGGTTAGCATATTGGCAGAAAGCAATATCAAAACAGTCTTTACCAGCATGAAAAGGCGCACCAAACAGACTGGAGAGATTATTTCACAGGCATTGAATATCCCAATGGAATCCATACCACGGAAAGATATTACCCGTCTCGTAAATCAAATCCAGGCTCATAATTCCACCGACCGTGTTCTGGTTGTTACGCATAAACGTCAGATGCCAAAAATATTCAAGGAACTAGGGCTTTCGGATGAAATATCGGAAAGGGTTACCTTTAGCAAAAGCGAATACGGAAAACTATTCATCTTTGTGCCGAAAGGGGAAAAAGATGGTACTGTTTTTCAACTTCGGTACGAATAGCCTCACGGCTGTGACGTGGAATGATTTGAGATCTCGGTTGTATCTTAAGTCGGGAGGATAAGATGACAGTTGTCGATGGGGCGAAAATTGTACTACTAGTCCTGGCCGTCACGATATCGGTAGTGGCAGTTGCACAATCAGAACAGATCGACAGGGTCTATCGGATAGGCTTTCTCGCATATGGGCCGCGCCCAGAGAGAACCGTGACAACCACTTCACCGTTGGCGGCATTTCGACAGACTTTGCGTGAGCGAGGGTATGTTGAGGGCAAGAATCTCATACTTGACGAGCGCTGGGCCGAAGCCCGCATAGCCCGGCTTCCCTTTCTGGCAGCTGAATTGATACAGCTCAAACCAGATGTCATAGTGGCTTCTGGCGCTACCGCGGTTCGAGCAGCCATGCGTGAAACTTCGGCAATTCCCATCGTTATTGCGGGTGCTCCCGATCCCATCGCGCAAGGGCTTATATCAAATTTTGCTCGACCCGATGCCAATGTAACCGGTGTAGCCTCGATGCCCGGTCGTGAACTCGAGGGTAAAAGGCTGCAGCTTCTGCAACAAGCGGTCCCGGGGATCACTCGCGTAGCCGTTATACTCGATTCAACAAGTCAACTCGACTCGATGCCTTTACAGAGCGCCGCCCGTGACCTGGGTATTACACTGCTTCTGTCAGGAGAGACAGAATCTCCCGACGAATTTCGCAACGCGTTTGACGAAATGGTAAGGGACCGTGCCGAAGCAGTTTATGCACCCGAAACACCAATCAATGTAAGGCAGAGAAGGCTCCTTGTAGATCTCGCACTGGAGTATCGATTACCTGCTATCTATGGCTCACGGGACTACGTGGAAGCGGGTGGTTTGATGTCCTATGGGCCAAACTATTCTGAACTTTTCAGTAGAGCGGCGATATACGTGGATCGAATTTTGAAAGGTGCAACCCCTGGCGAACTACCAGTGGAACAACCAATACACTTCGAGTTTGTGCTCAATAACAGGGCAGCGAAATTTCTCGACCTCCGTTTTCCTGCGAGGACCCTCATGCTGGCAGACGAGGTCATCCGCTAGTGGAAGATCAGCTGAATCCTGAAAAGCAGGTGGTTGGAATGCACCGTGAGTGAATCTGACGATTCAGCGAGTAGCACGAGTCAGGATAGATTTCGCCGCAAAGGCAGTCGCCTTGTTCGACGGACCTTCATAGTCACGCTGGTATTGCTATGCAGCGGCTTTATCGCTGTCGCGTCTATTGAACTCTTGTTCCGTTATCGAGAGAGCGTGAATAATATCTGGGTGCTTCAAACCGAGATGGCAAAAGGAGCAGCCTTCAAGATTCAACAATTTATGCAGGGAATAGAAGATGCAATGCGCACCTCATCAAGGACAAAAGCTATCATCGAAAGCGGTTTGACAGAGGATTTTGAATTTCAGCTAATCAAGATTTTGAAAGCCGTACCCGCAATTACCTCCATTTCAGCTCTGGATTCAGATGGCCAGGAAATTATCAAGCTCTCCCGGTTCCGGTTAATACAGTCAAAGGACCTGGTATCCCGTCGAGATGATGAAGCCTTTCTACGGACCAGGGGTGGTGTGTCATATATTAGCCCCGTGTATTTCGTGCACGATTCGGAGCCTTACACAAGAATCGCCACACCAATCGAACGTTTTGCCGGAGAAATTGTAGGCGTGGTGGTTGCTGAGGTGAATCTGAAATACATTTGGGATGTGGTCTCAGAGATTCATGCAGGACAAGCAGGCTATGCTTATGTTGTCTCTAACGATGGTGACCTCATTGCCCACCCGGATATCAGCCTCGTGCTCGCCAGGCAAAATCTTAAAGATCTAGACCAGGTAGAAAGGGCGCTGGGTAGGAAAACGGGGTTATTCACTGCATCAACAAACCTGGCGGGGCAAAAAGTCTTCACAGCGTACGCGGCTATTCCGAGCCTCAGATGGGTCGTACTCGTTGAACGACCCACTTCAGAGGCCTACGCCACCCTCTACTCATCTATATTCCGCAGTGGTGCATTTCTTCTGGTTGGATTTGGCATGGCTGTCCTGGCAAGCCTTCTGATCGGTTTTCGAGTAGTGGGGCCATTACAAACCCTGCGAAATGGCGTGGCAAGAATAAGTGGAGGTGAACTTGATCATCACATCGATATTAATACCGGAGATGAGCTGGAAATGCTTGCCACTGAGTTCAATGACATGACAGCAAAGCTACGCGAATCTTATGCGAACATAGAGCGGGTCAGTCATCTAAAGCGTTTTTTCTCTCCGCAACTCGTTGAGGCTATCGAATCTTCTGACGAAGCAGAACTCATGGACGATCACCGACGAGAAATAACCGTCATTTTTTGCGATCTTCGAAACTTCACGGAGTTCTCATCACTTGTTGAGCCGGAAGAGGCGATGAAAGTACTTCGAGAGTTCTATCAAGCTATTGGCGTCTTGCTAAGGCGCTACGAGGCAACAATCGAACATTTTGCCGGCGACGGGCTGATGGCTTTTTTTAATGATCCGTTGCCATGCCCCGATCCAGAGATACGCGCAGTTCGAATGGCTATGATGATGCAAACAGATGTCGCAAAGCTAATCGAGGGATGGCGTAGACGCGGCATCAAGCTGGGATTTGGAGTTGGTATTTCTTCAGGCTACGCTACGCTTGGCCGCATTGGTTCGAAAGAACAGTTCCACTATGCAGCTATTGGTTCGGTAGCAAATCTGGCTTCGCGTCTTTGCGATGAAGCAAAAAGCGGGCAAGTCCTTATTACTGAATCGGTATTTGCGAAAGTTGATCACTTTACGGAGGTCAAGCATATCGGGGAAGTTTCATTTAAGGGGTTCCCGAAACCTGTACCTGTTCTTGAAGTGCTGGCTTTAAAGGATGACTCTTCTGTTCCTGCCTTGTAGAAGGTTGAAATGGCACCAATTGGTGCGTGATGGTGGATGCCCTGTCCGCGGTTGACACCAAATATTGCCTGGCAGATACTTCCGCTCGACATACTGATCGATTCGATCAGTTCTATCCGCAGGTCGTTACAACCTTCTCCACGGTTGTGTGGTACCGGCCAGGTAGATAATCCCAGAGTTCTCAGTGTTCATATCTGAAAGGCAATCTCCTATCAATTCACGCCGTAGCTGGCATTACCAGGTGCCGAGGTAAGCTATTCCCATGCATAACTGGCTAGCAGACAAGTGGAAAATCCCGCTATGGTTCGTGGCAGCGAACCTGGCTCTGTTTGCTGCCTATCGGATGGTGTTCCTGGCAAATTTCGCCGCCGGAAATCCGTTGGCAGAGAATTTACGTATTCTCCTCTACGGGTTGCGTCTGGATCTGGCGTTGCTCGGAATCGAGCTATTTCTGGTAGTCCTGCCTGCGCTCTTAGTCGGCCGCTGGCACCCCCGCCGCCGACGGTTGGCCTTGTGGGTTATAACCTGGCTACACGGTATGACTTGCGCCGCAAACATCCAGTTCTTCGCCGAGCGCAACCAGCACGTCTGGGAACTGCTGATCGCAATCCTGACCCGGCCGGTCCAGATTTACCTTGCGATCGAACCCCTCATTGACCAACATCGCGTGTTGGGGGCGGCTGTCCTGATCGGCACTGTACTCTTCCTCGCCCTGGCTGTGCGGGCCTCCCGTGGGGCAACGCAAACAGTACAGGTGTTTCAGGGCCGCGAACGCCGACGCGCATTTAAGTGGGCAGTGGTGCTGCTTCTGCTGACCAACCTGGACCCACTGGCGATCAAGAAGAACGACTGGCCACTCGGTTGGGTGCTGATACCTACCGCCAGCCAGTATTACATGCGTTTCGACGACTACCTGTTAAACCAGACCGTGATCACCCCCACTCACGACCTGGTCCGCTACTACCTGCCGGCGACCCTGGCCGGCCTTGTGCGCTGCGGGAACCGGGGGCTGCATGACGGCGAGCAGCACGCGGCACAACACATCCAACGTAC
>PVMS01176666.1_pt1 | contig 13122 bp, 16 predicted proteins | sample 1853461 | NCBI WGS metagenome assembly PVMS01 (sample SAMN08582032, study PRJNA380276) | Marine sediment metagenome, whole genome shotgun sequencing project. | isolation source: ocean sediment barecode stripped | collected 2017 | reverse complement strand
CTACAAACACATTTTTATCATGTAACTCGTAAAATTTTACCTTTAAAACATTTATCTCCTGATATAAACAACTATTCTACACGCGAGTATAAAATATTTCAGTTTTGATTAATTTTTCAGAAAATTATTGTCTTTGCTTTAATATTTTTTTATTTTTTACGAAAGATTTATTAGTATACCCACTATTGTTGTGTACATTAAGTTGTATAGTGGAGGTGTTATAATTTGAGTAGTGAACCACGAAAAATAAAAGAAAAAAATATTGCAACACAACCCCAACAAGACACTTACCTTTCAAGAAGATTTAACTCAACCTTTGATGATCTAGCCAGAACTTTTGATGAGATGCTATCCCCATTTATGCCAATGAAAACTTGGTGGTCTTCCGCAATAGAACCATTATCGGTCAAAGCACCACTTGTCGATCTAGTTGATAAAGATGATAAATATTTAATAATTGCAGATTTGCCTGGGTATGAAAAAACTGATATAGAAATACAACTCAACAAAAACACATTAATATTAAATACAAAAAAGAAAACCGAAAACGAACAACAGAATCAAGAATATCTTCAAAGAGAAAGAATGTACTCATCTTGCCAGCGAATAATAAATTTTGCAGATGAAATCATTCCATCTGAAGTTAATGCAAAAATGAGCCATGGTGTCTTAGAGATTGTTGCCCCCAAAAAGGAAATCAATCCTGACCAAAAAATGAGAAGAATTGAGCTTAAATAGCTCAACAACCTTTTTTATTTCATAAGACTGGTGAAAGTAGTTATGGATTCTAATTTAGATAGGTTACTAAAAATTCTTGAAAATCCAATAAGACGAAAAATCATAGAACGCTTAAGCCAGGAACCCAATTATACTCTTCAAATCGCAAAAGAACTTGGTTTGGGGCAACAACTTGTAGCAAAACATCTAAAAATTATGGAAAATTGTGGACTAGTGAAATCTAATATCCAAAGTAGCCCTACCGGTCCTCAAAGGAGAGTTTTTGGTCTTGCAAAAAGTCTCTCGATTACAGTTGATGTGGGACCACATCTATTCAAACAAGATATCATGTTTTTTGATCTTAAGCCAGATGAACAACAAATACCTGAACTTTTAGGGTCATTAATAAAAAGAAAAAATATGATAGTAGCATATGTAGACTGGAAGGACAAAATTAAACCATTTGCTCAACTATTATCTGATATCGATTCAAAACTTGAAATTCTTGAAGAAGAACGTATGTTACTCCTTTCAATTAGAAATTCAATAATGAGAGAAGTCTCAGAAGTTATAAAAAAAATCAATGATACAAATGCTCGTAGGATATTTCATCAAGCGCTAGATGAACATGACCAAAGTATCCAAAGAATCTCTCAAGCCCTTAACCTTAGAGAAGAAATAGTAAAACAGGTTATCCAAAAAATAAAAAGAGATTTTGAAACAGGGTATTTTGAATAACTAATTCTTTGATAGCATTTTATCAACGTATTTTTTTTAAAAAAAAAGAAATGGTTGAGTTAATCTCTTTTAATAACTTGTGATTTTCTTAAATTCAGTTTATATACGGCGCTTAAATTAATACAGTTTTAATCGTAGCCTTGGGCGGATGTCAATGACGATTGAATTATTGGCTGAATTGCTGAGATGGATAATTGTTGGCTCCCTAATTGGAGTAGGATTACTTGTAATACAAATTTGGGTGCATGATAAAACTAGGCGCATAAGCATTCTTCGAATATTCATTCAGACAGTTTCACTAGTGGCTATTTATTACTTATTTACTATGATTCTTTGGTTTTTAGTCGTACTTCTTGTTATTCTATTGTCAACCATTTTTTTGGGACGATTTTTTTGTGGTTGGATCTGTCCTTTTGGCTTTTACATGGATATAGTTACTATTTTTAGAAAAACAATTAAAATCAGATATTTTTCTCTTCCAGACAAACTGAATAGATTGCTCAATAAACTCAGATATTTAATATTTGGAATAATTTTATCTATTCCTTTTCTCTCAGGACCAATATTTTCCCAATCGTGGCAACTGGCTTTGTTTTTTGTTGGTTCTTTTAAACCGCTATCAATTTTGTTAGGACCTTTAGAACCTTTAATTGTTCCAGGTACCGGTGCTCTGGTTGTTAACGGTATAAATTTAACTTATCCTTATGTTCGAGATGTAATTTTTTATTCAAGTGGTTTTTTTATTCAATTTAATTCGATCCTTTTTGTGATTTTAACTCTAATGGGATCCTTTATTATTAGACGTGTATGGTGTAGGTTTTGTCCTCTTGGGTTGTCCTTTGCGATTCTAAATAAAATTAAGGGTTTTAAATGGATTCCACTTTTTCATATAACCAAGATGGAAGAAAAATGTACTAAATGTGGAATTTGTAAGAGAGTTTGTCCTCCTCAAGTAACTGAAGTCTATGATGATAAAAGTGGAAATGTATCCACTTCTATGTGTGTACATTGCTTTAGATGTGTTGAAATGTGTCCGTATGAAGATTGCTTGAAAGTAAACTTTGCTGGAAAAACTATTTTAAACTCCAGAAATTGGTTAGAACCTTCTGAAGATCAATAATTGAGCTTTAAATTTAGTTTTCAACTTGAGAGGAGTTATAAAGCTTACTAATTTTTAATATGGTATATTGCTAAATAAGATTTAATTTCTCCCATCTCACACTTCATTGTATTACACAAAGAGAGGTTAAGATAATGGTAATAGAAATTAAAGTATACACATCAGCAGATGAAATATCTGACACTTTAGATAAGGAGATATCTCAAACAAAAAGTACCCTTGGCGAATACCTTAGAAGATTGGATGAAATTAGATCACTCGCCGAGAAATCAAAAAAAATACGTGAACTAGTAATGAAGTTAGCTGGTAAGAAACCAGGAAAAAACAACCTAGGTGAAATCTCAATGGGAAACATAAATATTGTTTTAGACGCAAATCCATTTGATGAACTCACAGCTATAGAAACTGTAGTCCGAAGCCAACAAAAAAGGCTGCTTGTTTTACAAAAAGCTAGGGAAGAATTAAAACCCTTTGAACAATTTACTGATACCGAAGGTTTAAGATTACATGTAGTTGAAAACAACGGAATTCCAGAACGCATATTATTTAAACTGTGCTAAACTTTTTCTTTTTCCACAAACTATTTTCATTGTTAATTTCTAATCTCTCTGGTTTTATTAATTCTTCTATCTTTTGATCTTTTCTTTGTTTTTATTTTGTTTATTGCTAGATGCAAATCCAGAAGTATTCTACGTATTCTGGAGAGTTTAATACCCGGGTATCCGAGGGTAGATGAATGTGATTGCCTGAAGAATGTCGAAATTGGGTTGACCCAGCTTCATATACATATCCACATCTTCCACTAGCTACATCTTGGTTTATTGCTTCTACCCAATAGCTTTTGACTAATCCTGCATTGCCAATGCTCTCGTAATATTGAAGTTCATAAGATATTTTGCCTTGGTCTTCTAAGGATAAAATGACATCTATAGCTGTGATAGTACCATCTTTAAAAACGTCATTTCTTAGATTGTGTGCAGTAACCGTTACGTTTTTGAAGGTTTTGTTAAAGCTTTTGCTGCGTATTTCAACTTCAGGAATAATTATGGTTTGATTATTATTTTTCCTTGTGACTCCTCTTCCCAAACAGCATATATTCTGGTTATTTTATTTCGTGTTTCTTTGTAAAAAGTTAGAGTTGTTTGATCCTTCCAAGGATAGTGGTCTGGACGGAAAACATTTCTCTCTGGCCAACCTCCACTATAATATACTTGATACCACCAATCTGTTTCCTGGTCTATTGAATCTATTATGTATGTATTCTTAGCTTCGTCGAAGTGATATTGTAGATCAATATCGCCTTGTTTATCTAATTGAACCAAAACATCAAATATTGATAAGTAACCCGGGTTGAAAATGTCTGGTCTTATTGTTTCAACTTGAGAAGGATCAAATGTAAAGGTGCTGCTTTCAATTCTTACTATTCCAGTTTTTTTAGGTAAGGTTTCTTCACTAGGTACGACAACTGGATTTTCCAGCTCAGTGCTATTTATTTTTCTTTCCTCTACTAAAACAGGGTTTGTATTTTGTGACATAAAAAGCCAAACTATAATTATAATTCCGGCGAGGCTTGCTACTTTTATAAAGTTCGATAATTTTTTATTTAATGTTTTTTTAGAACTCTTTTTCATGTTATTAAATCATTTATAACTATGTTATATTAATGTTTTCGATTTAATTTATTTTTTTTATGGTTAAAAATTATTATTTGCTATTCTTTTAGAGCACATAAATTAGAAATAAAGCTATTGAGAATCAAAAAAAAGAAGAAATTTATTATGGTACTACGTTTTCAGCTGATAAAGTTGGTGTCGGAAAAAGTTTGTAATCCCCTCTTGAGTTCTCTAAACCGAAGAGGTATTATGCTTTCCAATTGCCATTTTCGTATTTACCATAGAAGAAATTACCATCGTAAAAGCCAGCGAAAATTCCTTTACCATAGATTCCCCGGCAACGTTTACCAAGATTGTCTGTTCCTACAAATCTGCCATTACCATACGAGCCCCACATCACATGTGCTCCATTGCCAGTCCACAAAATGAATCGACTCCTAATGGGAAGAATGTTGGCTTTTGCTTCTTCATAGGTTTCAGGAGCTAAATCAACAAGCGATGTCACATCATCAACTATTTCAGGTGAAATCTCAATAGCGACAGTATTTAACTTTTGGACATTAGTAGCTCCAATCGTGCCAAGATCTGATATTGAAGCCATTACCAAATTAGATGCCATAATTACTAAGAGTAGGGCAGAGATTGCGGCTAAAGATATTGAATAGGTTTTTTCATTTTTTTTTTATCTCCACAAACCTCTACCTCAAATTGATACTTTAGGAAATCTCTGAAAAAAGCTGGAAAGTCTCTTCCAAATTAAAAATAAAGCCTAAATCAAGGACTAAACTATCTTACCTTTCTAATTAATAGAATTAATAACAGATCTTTATAATTTATTAAAATATTTCAGTTAAATTTTTTGACTTCATTTCTCTCTATTATTAAAAAATCTAATGAAATAATGCAAATGAGCTATTTGGCATATGTCCACTTACTCTTAAATCGGCAATTAGGATTAAAACATAAGAAAGAAGAAGCCTTTGTTGATTTAAATTCCCAGGTTAATAACGGCCAATCACAATTTTTGCATTTACTTCCTGATCCTTGAAAATATCCCTTAGCTGGTAAATTGAATTTTGCTTGACAATCATTTTTTTCGCACCTAATTCCAACTCGACGATTATAGTCTATATCTATCGCTAGATTGCCAATTTTACATCGAGGACATGAACCAACAACTCTTCCAGATGAAGCAGTAATTGGTGGTGTTATAACTCCATCTTTAACATCTTTGCTAAAAGAGTCTCTCATTTTATAGTAGTAATCAATTTCAATAAAAGCTGGAAATTTTGTAAAGTCGTATTTTATTAAACATTTTTTACATTGAACAGTGATTTTTGAACCATACACTCTTGTTTCTATCATTAATTGTTTGCAGGATGGACACTTTCTCAATTCTTTTGACAAAAGACGACCTTTTGGTTCTTTTCTGGCTTTGGATTTCTTTGTTTTTTTGTTTATAATTAGGTCGTTAGGCAAATATTATCTCCTGTTATTTAGTGGAAATAATTTATTACTACTTAAGTTTTTAAATTAATTTTAATAAAAAAAATTTATAATGATGATAAGATATCCATTATTTTTAATTCAACATTAATTATTGTTCTATCTGAAAATTTTTCCCAGTTTTTTTGTTTTGGTTATAAAAAATGTTTTTGTATTACTGGAATTTTTCTTCATTCTTAGAAGTTCTTTAAGAAGAAAAGATTCATATCTGCAAGAGCATTTCACTTTAGCGGACTATGATGTAATCGAGGTACGGAGATGCTGCAAAGCGTATGACCTCTTTTTCCGCAACTGAGTCCATTATTAAATTTTATTGTTATTTTATTGTCGATAAAAAAAAACCTTTCTTACTACTTTATCTTATTTATTTTAAAAAAACGAGTTTGTATACTGCTATCCTTTGATAAAGTAAAGAATTTTGGGCTGTTTTTAAGGATGCTCTCTGCTTCCTGAGAAATATGCCCACACACTAATTAGGACTACCGTTATTGTAGCGCCTGCTACTCCAGAAACTACCCATTTAAGATTTATGAGCGCTGGCAATACAGTCAATGCCCAAGGGATAATAAAATCTGCAGTTAATTGTGCAATTACTCCAGCTAAGAATCCTAAAAGTGCTACTACACCGAATATTTTTACTCTGTCACCCATTTAATTCACCTGTTATTTTAGGATTAGAATAAGCTTCTTTTTAGTCTAACTAACATATTTTTGTCTAATATTGGATTACTGACTACCCCCTCTTTTAATTTTACAATTAAAGCAAAATCCAAGTTTTTCTATCATGTATATACCTACGTATATACCTACATATCTTTGACATATTAACAATGTATAAGATCTTTCCACACGCACCTTTGTGTCCAGAGGTATTTAATTTGTCAGAAAGATTCGCAAAAAGTTGGGAAACTAAGCGTGGCGATCAGCCATTTACAAATCGTATTAAAGATGCAGTAAAACCCCCAGGTCCACTTAAACCAAGACTTGATTTCGCAGTTCGAAGGATTGATCTTCAAGTCCAAAAATTAGATCAAGCTACTGAACGTTTTAGTCAAAGAGATAAAGCCATTTTCGCTAGAATAGTTAATGCATACTCAAAACATGATACTGCGCGCGCAAATGTTTTTGCAAACGAACTCGCAGAAGTTCGTAAAATGGAACAATTAATCATAAATGCAAGGCTAGCTCTTGAACAAATAACCCTTAGATTAAGAACAGTATCTGAACTTGGTGACGTAGTTTCAACATTAGGACCAGCAGTTGGTGTCCTAAGAACAGTAAAATCAGGATTAGTCAGTGTATTCCCTGAAGCTGAAAATGAATTAGGCGAAATCGGAAACATGCTAAGTGGAATCATGATGGAAGCAGGACAAGGCTCAGGAATGACTTTGAATTTCGATTCAGTAAACGAAGATGCATCTAAAATACTTGAAGAAGCAGAAACAGTTGCAGAACAGAAAGTGAAAGACAAATTCCCAGATTTGCCACCAGGCATGCCTTCAATAGCAACTCAGAAAGCAAAAACAGAGAGTTTCTAGTTTAAAGGAGGAACATAATGTCCCAAAACTCCAATCTTTTTCTTTCAATTGGTAAACCAATTAAGGATGAGTATGGTCAAACCATAGGAAAAATAGCGTCTTTTGCTTTAACTCCAAGTGGAAAATTTGATTCTGTTTTTATTGAATTTAGTAATGGAAAGTTTTCAAAACAATCCATGGAACACTTAAAATTTAATGGCGCTGAAGTCACTTTTCTTTCAAAAATAAAAACCCAAGCTAATGTTCTTTGTAATCAAATTCCTTTGATATGGCGAAAAAATCAAGCTCTAAAAGATTTAGCAGGAAAAAAGAAAATTTCTCCAGATCTTTATCAAGAAATTCAAAGAAACTTTGAAGGTGTTCTTACTCAATTAAAAAGTGATGCTCAGACTTTAATAGAAAAAAGTAATGACGAAATCGCACAATACGAAAAAGAAATGAGCGCTCTAAGCTATGCTGTTGTTAATCTTGAACTTGAACATGAAATAGGTCAAATCGATGAAGAGTCATATAAGTCTGCTTTTGAGATGCTTCAAGAAAACCTAAAACGAGTAAGTTCCAGGAAGAGTGATATTCTTAATACAAAAGGCAAACTTTCTAATTTAATGTTGGGTGATTCTCCTAAAATTGAATCCGCTACCTCTTTAGAACAAGTATCCTTGGGTAGTGAACCAATTCTACTTGAGACAGAGACTGTTGATTCTGATGATGCTGTTGTTGAGACAGAGACTGTTGATTCTGATGATGCTGTTGTTGAGACAGAGACTGTTGATTCTGATGATGCTGTTGTTGAGACAGAGACTGTTGATCCTGAAAATGCAGTTACCGAGACTATTAATGGTGAAAATAGTTCTGATGAAGTTACTGATCTTCCTGAACCACCAGTGGTAGTTTATGTTAAAGAAGTAGGACAAGCTGGAATTTAGTAACAAAAATATTGAAGAGGTCGGAGGGAAACAACTATTAGAGGTTTATTTAATTCGACCCCTCCATCTGTTCGTGAAGTTGCCTCAAAATCTATGCAAACTCTTCGAGTTCAACAGCGAAAGCTAGAGCAAGCTAGTTATAGGCTTAAACAGAGAGATCGTGGACTTTTTGAATCTTGTATGCGAGCTCTAAAGAAAAATAATAAAGGACGTGCTGCAATGTGTGCTAATGAAATTGCAGAAGTCCGTAAACTCATAAATTTTCTATATAGTGTCCAATTGGCTATTGAACGAGTTATTCTAAGACTTGAAACAATCAAAGAACTAAGCGATATAATCATTGATCTAAAACCCGCTCTTAAATTATTGAAAAATGTCTCATCAGATCTATTTCAGGTTCTTCCTGATGTTTCTAGTGAGTTAAATAACGTTAATGAAACAATACAAGAGACTCTTTATTCGACTAGAATAACTGTTAATGACTCTTTAATACCAGTTGGTCAAAAAACAGAGGCTGGACAGGAAATATTGCAGGAAGTTTCTAATCTCATTGAAAGAAAACTAGCTGATTCGTTACCAGAACCTCCTACATCTGTATCTAAAGAAATTGAAGCTCCAATTAAGGAGCTTGTAGCATTGACGGCCAGTTCTTCTGAAATGACAGAAAGTGAAACTAGTGAATTTGTCAGAGATGCATCAAAAGCTTTATTTTCTTATAAAAAATCTGAAATTAAAGAAATTTCATTTAAAGTTGAAAAACCATCCCTTGAAGAAGTACTTTTGGAATATGTTAGAAAGAGTAATGGGGAAATAGATTTATCTAGATGTTCAAGTGAACTTGAGACTTCAAATGAAGAAATCCAGAGAACACTTGAAACTTTGGGAACTAAAGGAAAAATAAAAATTGAATTAAAATCGCCTGAATAAAACGGTGGAAACGATGAGTGCCTCAAGCGAACTTGAAAAAGCAGCAACTGCATATGCTTTAGATGCAGTAGAGTCAGATAAGAAAGGTGCAAAAGGTAGAGCTATCACTTTATACCAAAAAGCAATAGAGAGCCTTTTACAGCTTGTACAACTTTATCCAGACTATGGCCTTAACAAGGTTTACGTTCAAAGAGCAATGGCATATCAAGAACGAATTAAGATTTTGCAAGGATCTGTTGGTTTATCTCGTATGGAAGTTGAATCTGATGAATCTGACGAAAGTATAGAAAAACCCATAGGTGATAGCGGAACATCAAAAAATGGGGAACTTGTAGTTACTGAAAAACCTCAGGTAACCTGGGGCGAAGTTATTGGTTTAGATACTGCAAAAAAAGCAGTTAAAGAAGCCATAGTTTATCCTGTTGAGAGACCTGATTTGTTTCCATTGGGGTGGCCTAGAGGAATACTTCTTTTTGGACCTCCAGGATGTGGTAAAACTTTACTTGCTGCTGCAGTTGCAACTGAAATAAATGCGAATTTTTACTCTATTGATGCAGCTTCAGTTATGTCAAAATGGCTTGGTGAAGCTGAAAAAAACGTGGCTAAATTATTTGGAACAGCAAGAAAATCATCTCAAGAAGGGAAACCTGCAATAGTTTTTGTTGACGAGGTGGAGTCTCTTATGGGAAAACACACAAATGAAGTTGGTGGTGAGATTCGTGTTCGCAACCAATTCCTCAAAGAAATGGATGGTATCATGGATAAAGGCAGAAAATTGCATGTTTATGTTATCGGAGCTACTAACAAACCTTGGGATCTAGATTGGGCTTTTATTCGTAGATTCCAAAAAAGAATTCTAGTTCCTCTCCCAGATCATTACACTCGTTTAATGATGTTAAAGCTTTATACAAGCAACCTTGAAATTGAACAAACAGTTGATCTTCATGAATTAGCTCGACTTTCTGAAGGTTTTTCAGGAAGCGATATTAGAGATGTATGTCAATCTGCACAGTTGAATCTTATTGGAGAATTTTTTGAAACTGGCAAAGCTAATGATAAAGAAGCAAATCCCAGAAGTTTAAACATGGATGATTTCAGAAACATATTCGAAGCACGCAAACCAAGCGTTTCCTTAGATATGTTAGCACTATATAACAAATGGTTTGATGCTTTTAAGGCACTATAGGAGGATACCAAAAAAAAGAACTTAACTAACAAAGGGTTGGGTGGAAAGATTTAGAGACTTATCTTTTTGCGCGATCTCCCTTCTCCCCCCTCCAAAAATATCTCTAAACCCCACAAACCAACAACCCTTCTAAGTTATTCTTTTTTTAGTGAGGATTCAACTATGTCTGCTAATTTTTGAGGATTTACTAAACCGTTTGCGTAAGGGATTTTAAGATTAAAATTACTTGAATTATAAGGACCACTAAAAGCTAAAATGGGCTTAAATGATTCTACTGCATTTTTTACTTCTTGAATCGATTTGGTTACTACTATTTTTGGAATATTTTCTTTTGTGCCTACTAGTTTTTTTAATCCCTCAATTATTACTAGTTCACACTTCTCACATCTTTGCAATAATTTTTCAAGTGAAATTTTTTTGAACTGAATTTTTTCTATTTTAGCGATTTCAGTGGCTGCAACACTAATTATTGTTTTTGCGCCTGCCCTTGCAAACTTCCAGGTGTCTTTTCCAACAGTGTCTATTGTGAAGTCTGGTTTAGAAATATGCTTAATTACTGCAAGCTTATGGTCTCTTTTTGTTAGTTCTTTAACCAAATTTTCTATTGTTGTTGTTTTTCCCGATTTTTTGCTTCCAACAACTGCGATGACTTGCATAATATTTTCGTTCCTTATTTACTGCATTTCTTCTTTGAATATTTTCTCAAGCATTTTTTTATTAATGTTTAATTCATCAGCTAAATCTTTAACGAGTTTAACGTAAGTTCTAAACAAACTTTCTAGTATTTCGACTTTCTCGTTTTCAGTAAGTTGACTTTCTTCAGCAAGCAAAAGTGCAAACCATCTTCCAAGAGTTGTAAGTTGATAAGTTTTCACCCAAATGATTCTTTTGTTTTTCTCAGTTTTTTCCATTTGTTCCGTTAGAACACCTAAATTTGTTAATGCTTTTAGGTTTCCAATTATTGTTTTGTTTGAGTAATTCAAAGATTCGACTAAGTCTTTTTGATAAATGGTTTTTGAAATTCCTTGTTTTAGAGAAAATCTTAAAACATCAACACTTGCTTTTGATCCGAAAATCGCGCTTAGAATTTTATCTTTTTTTTCTGTAGGAAGAAATACTACATACGGATGTAATTTATCGGGCATATACTCTTCACTTTATAGCTTCTTTGTGTCGCCTTTAAGGTTTTTGTTGTTTGTTTTGATTGCCAAAAATTGATTGTATGTACATAATATTTATATGTCACAAGCGATATCGTAAGCGATAATTGGGTGGGTGAAATTGTCGACTAATAACGGTAGAACTGTTGGACTTCCAAGAGGTCTTCTGAGATTTCTAGTTTTAAATATGTTGCGAGAAAAACCCATGTCTGGGACAGAAATTGTGGAGGTTATAGAAAAACAAACAGAAGGCAATTGGAAACCTAGTTCGGGATCAATTTACCCTTTACTTGCATGGTTATCCAATAAAGGATTCACTAAGGAATTACCTAAACAAGATGGATTTAAACGATATAGTTATACTGCATTAGGAAACAAATTTCTAAAAGACCAATTACTTGTTGCTGAAGATTTTCAAAAAAAAATGGAGTTTCTAGCTCCATTATTGGTTAGAGGACTTCCAATAAGAATTAATCAAGAAAAATTCAAGGAAGCAAAAGATGCAATCGGACAATTAATGAAACTCTTCATGGAACTGCGTCAAAACATGGATTTACTGTCAAAAGAAGATTCTGCGGAAATAACAAATGCATTACAAGTCTGTTCTAAAAGAATTGAAAAAATATGCGTTAAAATTGAAAAGAAATCTAATTTATCTTGATAGCTTATAAAAAATAATTATTAAATGGTGAAAAAATGGGAATAAAAACCAGTTTCTTGATTGCTTGGAGATCAATATCTAGACGAAAAACAAAAAATCTTAGTGTAATTTTAGCAGTAGCTTTAGGAGTTACCCTATTGGTTGGAATCCAAATTACAACAGATACTTTAGAAAATACTTTTCTCACTAGTCTTCTTCAAGGAGAAGGTGAAGTAGATATTAGGATCTTAAATAGTACTTCTGGAAGTTACTTGTCTGCAACAGAACTAGAATCAATTGAAGATTTAGTTCCTGACTCCGCCGGAATCATGTCTGAACTATCCACGCAGATTCCTGCTCTAGTTGAGAGTCAATTTGATCCTAAAATGGACGCTGAAGGTATATCTGCAAATTATTCAGATGCGTTTGGTACTTTTTATGATTGGAAAACAGGAAATCTACTTGACTTAGATTCTTTGTTTGTTGATAACCGTAGCATATTAATGTCAAGTGAACAGGCAAAAAAACTAGGATTAGATCAGGATACTTCATTACCTTTTACTTTAGGCACTGAATTTACAAATCTTACAACAACTATAATCCCGCCACCATTAGTTCCACTATCAAATTGGACTATTAATCCAGAATTTACTAATTCACCATATGTTTTAACTAGTAGTCCTTTAGGGTTGCATTTGGAATTAACTCCAATAGATTTTACAGGAATAGCTACGGCTTACACGATTGTCGCTCCTAATTTGAGATTATCTGAGTATGCATACGTAAATGTGACCTTGTCAGGAACAGATAATGCACTAATATCCTTAGGATTCTCCTTGGATGATGGAAGTAGTTTTGATATAGCGAATTGGAATAATCCTTCAATATTGAATGCTGTTCCTTTTGATCTAACTCCTTATTCTGATAGGATACTTAGAGGGGATGTGTTCATTTCAGTTATGAGTTCAAATGGAACCCAAGCAAACTTGGATATTACGGAGATAGCTTTTGAAACTCCAACATTAGGTGGTTCTTCTAGATTACCCATAAT
>PVMS01030623.1_pt1 | contig 13125 bp, 15 predicted proteins | sample 1853461 | NCBI WGS metagenome assembly PVMS01 (sample SAMN08582032, study PRJNA380276) | Marine sediment metagenome, whole genome shotgun sequencing project. | isolation source: ocean sediment barecode stripped | collected 2017 | reverse complement strand
TTGATTTTTCTTCAATTGAATTCTGGCTTTTTTTTACTTTAGAGCCAGTCTTTTTATATGTTGCCATTTTGTGTAAACTTTGTAGCCGCAAAAGTAGAATTTTTAATTGGAAAGTAAAAATGCAATTGTGTCTAAATTTCCATTTATTTTCAATAATTTTAAACTTTCAATAAAAATAGATGCATTTACGTAAAATCACATTGGTAAATTTTAAGAATTTTGAGTCACAATCATTTGATTTTGAGGACAGAATTAATTGTTTCGTAGGAAATAATGGTGTAGGTAAAACTAATATTTTAGATGCCATTTATTACTTGTCTTTTGCAAAAAGTTACTTTAACCCTGTAGCTACACAAAATATAAGGCATTCTGAAGACTTTTTTATGGTTGAAGGCGACTACCAAATAAATGATAGAGTAGATACTGTAATTTGCAGTTTGAAACGAGGAACAAAAAAGGTGTTAAAACGTAATGGCAAGGCATATGAAAAATTTTCAGAACATATTGGATATTTGCCCTTGGTTATTATTTCACCGGCAGATAGAGATTTGATTGTTGACGGAAGCGATATTCGCAGAAAATTTATTGACAGTGTAATTTCACAATCAAATAAACACTACCTTCAAACTGTAATTAATTATAATAAAGTTTTAGCACAGCGCAATTCGTTATTAAAATATTTTGCATTAAATAGAACTTTCGATCCTGTAAATTTGAAAGTTTATGATGAACAGTTGCAAACTTATGGTAGTGTAATTTATGAAAAACGAAAAGCATTTTTATCAGAATTTATACCAATATTTAAAAGGAGGTATAAAGCTATCACAAGTAGTAGGGAAGATGTGAATTTTGAATACAAAACACAACTCAATGATATAAGTTTGCTGGAATTGTTTGAGCAAAACTTAGAACGTGATAGAGTGTTGCAGTTTACAAGTTCAGGGATACACAAAGATGATTTGACTTTTGAAATTGACGGGTATCCGATCAAGAAATTCGGTTCTCAAGGTCAACAGAAATCATATTTGATAGCTTTAAAATTAGCACAATTTGATTTCATTAAAGCCCAATCAAACGTAAAACCTATATTGTTGTTAGATGATATTTTTGACAAATTAGATGATTCAAGAGTAGCACAACTGATAAATTTGGTTAATAATAATGAATTCGGACAGTTATTTATCAGTGATACACATAAAGAACGTACCGAAGAGGTAGTAAAAAAAGCAAACCAACCTTATAAAATATTTCAATTGTAATGGCAAAACGTCGAAATGAATTTCATTCTATAAAAGAACTGATGAAAGATGTTATGAAAGAAAATAAGCTTACCAAAGGTATGCTTCAAATTTCCGTACAGGAAGCCTGGGCAAAATTAATGGGAAATGGCGTGGTATCTTATACGAATAAAATTGAACTGAACCGAAAAACCTTAGTTGTAAATTTGAATTCTTCTGTTTTGCGTGAAGAATTGAGTTATGGTAAAGAAAAAATAATTAAAATGATGAATGAGGAATTAGGAGAAAATCTGATTTCTAAAATTATTTTAAGTTAAAAAAATCCATTGATTCGGTAAACGGATTTTATGAATTATATAGGTAAGTAATTCTTAGAACATTTCTCTTCCTGAGAAATGGAAAGCACCTTCAATTGCTGCATTTTCATTACTATCTGAGCCGTGCACAGTATTTATACTCATTGATTCTGCATACATATTACGAATGGTACCTTCGGCAGCATCTGCAGGGTTCGTAGCACCAATTAATACTCTAAAATCTTCCACTGCATTTTCTTTTTCTAAAATTGCAGCTATAATTGGTCCGCGTGTCATATAAGTAACTAATTCTTCATAAAAAGGACGTTCACGGTGCATTGCATAAAATTCTTTAGCATCAGCCACTGTCATTTGGGTCATTTTCATAGCTACAATTCTAAATCCCGTGGAATTGATTTTTTCTAATATTGCTCCAACGTATCCTTTTTCAATAGCATCAGGTTTAAGTATTGTTAAAGTTCTATTTGTTACCATTTGTTTGAGAGATATATATTATAAAATCGGCGCTAATATATTATTTTTTATATAAAGTTGGGTCATCTAATCGTAATTTTGGGTATAAGTCTCATAAATAACATTGTTTTCACCTCTAATTTCCAGTAATACAGCATTTCTTTCAAACACAAATTTTAAAATTCCAAAACTCTTTTTTGAGACTACATTTCCAATTCTAAATTGATTGGGTTCTCCATTAAATTTAGTATAAGAATGTGTAAGTCCACTTGACGTAAAATCAATTAAAGGATAAGCTAAACCGGTAATTTGTTTTTTTGAAATTTCCGAAATATGTCTGTCACCTGAAAGGATAATGACATTTTTTGCTTTTGTTGATTTGATAAGGTTTTCCAATTTATCAACTTCGTGGGGCATATTTCCCCAGGTTTCATAACCATGTTCAAAGGACAAAAATTGAATGCTACTAATAACAATATTATATGATGCAGTAGAATTTTGTAATTGATTTTTAAACCAATCCCATTGAATTTCACCTAATATAGTCCCTTCACCATACATGTTTTGTTTGTAACTTTTTTTTGTTTCGGTATCAGGAGTTAGAGCAGTTCTGAAATATCTGGTATCAAGGACAATTATTTTTATACTGTATCCATTCAATATATACTCTCTGGAATTGTAAACACCCTCTTGTTGTCTTCGTATATCATTTTTTTTAACATCAATAAAATCTAAAAACAATTGTTGTGCTTCTGCTTTTTTAGTGTATTCAATTCCGCCATCGTTTAAGCCATAATCATGATCATCCCAGGTGGCCAACACATCAATATCTTTAATAAAATTGGCATATTCAACATTGCTTTTTTGCTTTGAATAATTTTGTTGCATAAAATTCATATCCTCGGTATCAGTATAAATTATGTCGCCTCCCCATATCCAGACATCAGGATTATTTTTTTCAATTTCTTTCCAAAATGTGTTTGTTAAAGATTGATTGTTACAGGAACCAAATGCAATTATAAACTCATTTGATTTTTCTTCAGTTTTACAAGAAGTTATTACCAAAAACAATAGTAAGAGTGATTTAAAAATTTTCAATTTTGTACTTTTAATTTTTATTTAAACAAATATACATACTAGTTCAAATAAAATAAAGTATTAAATTGTATATTCGCACTTTTATGAATACAGTTGAAATTAAGGAAATAAAATCACTCCTTTCGAGTCCTAAAAATATTGTTATTGTACCCCATAAAAATCCTGATGGTGATGCTGTAGGTGCGAGTTTAGCAATGTATCATTATTTAACAATAAAGGGTCATAAGGCTACTGTAGTTTCACCGAATGATTATCCTAATTTTTTAAAATGGCTACCGGCTTCGAGAAGCGCGTATAAATTCGACATGCAAAACAGGCAATCTAAAAATGCCATTGATGAAGCTTCTATTATATTTTTATTGGATTTTAATGCATTGCATAGAGTAGGTTCTGATATGAAAAATACTTTGGAGGTTTTTACAGGAACGTTTATAATGATAGACCACCATCAAGAACCTAATACCAGCGCAAAATACTTGTATTCTGATACTTCAATTTCTTCTACCTGTCAAATGATTTATCATTTTTTAGAAAAGCTAGACGATGTAGATTCAATAAACGCTGCTATTGCAACTTGTTTGTATACAGGAATTATGACGGATACAGGTTCATTCAGATTTCCGTCTACAACAAGTACAACCCATAGAATTATTGCTGATTTAATTGAAAAAGGCGCAAATAATGCCAAAATTCATAACAATGTTTACGATTCCAACACATTTGGAAGAATGCAACTTTTGGGTCGTGCATTAAGTAATATGGTAGTTATAGACAAACTAAAAACAGCTTATATAGCGTTATCTCAACAGGATTTGGATGAATTTATGTATCAAAAGGGCGATACTGAAGGAGTTGTAAATTATGCATTAGCATTGGATGGGATAATTTTTGCAGCTATATTTATTGAGGATGTGGATCAAAAAATTATAAAAATTTCATTTAGATCTAAAGGTAATTTTTCAGTAAATAAATTTTCAAGAGCACATTTCGATGGAGGTGGACATGATAATGCAGCAGGAGGAAAGACGCAAATCTCATTGGATGCTACCATTTCAAAATTTTTAAATATACTTCCAAAGTATAGGCATGATTTATTGAACTCATATGAAGAATAGTTTTTTACTTTTTAGTATTTTCTTAGTATTAATTTCGTGTGCAAATCCGATTCCACGAAAACCTATTACCCGAAAATCAACTTCAAATATGAAAGAATCCGTTTCATTCAATAAAAATTTAAATGCCGCTGAAGAAAAAGTAATTAAAGGACTTATTGAACAAGATTCTTTGAGCAATTATATTGTCTCTTCACAAGGTTTTTGGTATAAATATAACCTTAAAAGTAGTAATAGCTATTTGCCTGAATTTGGTGATAAATTGGTTTATTCATATGAAGTATCCAACATGAATTATGAGCTAATCTATAGCAGAGATGAAATAGGAGAAAGAACTTATTTAGTAGATCAACAAGAAATAATAGATGGACTTAGAAATGGATTAAAATTAATGAATGAGGGAGATATTGTTACTTTTTTATTTCCATCACATAAAGTTTATGGATACTTGGGAGACGAAAATAAGGTTGGAATTAACCAACCGCTAATATATAAAGTTCAATTAAAAAATAATCAATCAAAAAAATGAAAACAATTAAATTCTTAGTAGTTGGTACTGTTATTCTAACACTAATGTCATGCAACAATTCCGGAATCACAAAAAAAGACTTAGGAAATCAAATAGATTCAGTAAGTTATGCCTTAGGTATGGATATGGCGATTAAGGTGAAAGCTAATTTTTCAGATATAGATAAAGACTTATTTATTCAAGGATTTATAAGTGGTTTAGATTCAACAAATATTTTAATTGAACAAAAGGATATAAATTCAACTCTGAGTACTTTTTTTCAAAAAAAGAGACAGAAGACTCAAAAGAAGCAACAAGAAGTCGCACTTAAAAATGCCGAAGAAGAATTTGGGGATTTAAAAGAAAAAGGTGTTAAATTTTTGGAAGAAAATAAATCAAATGCAGGTATAATTACTACTGAAAGTGCTTTACAATATGAGGTACTTAAAGAAGGTTCAGGTGAAAAACCTGTTGCAACTTCAAAAGTGAAAGTTCACTACCACGGTACCTTAACTGACGGAACCGTATTTGATAGTTCTGTAGACAGAGATATGCCTGCCGAGTTTTTAGTAAATAGAGTAATTAAGGGCTGGACTGAAGGGTTGCAATTGATGAGTGTAGGGTCAAAATATAGATTTTTTATTCCTCAGGAATTGGCCTATGGAGCTTTTCCACGTCAAGGCGGAAAAATTAAACCGTTTGAAGCACTAATTTTCGAAGTGGAATTATTGGAGATTGTAAAAAAATAAAAGAAGTAATATATGAAAATATCTAAAATTATTATTATTCTCCTTTCAATAGTTATTATTTCATGTAAACCTGCGAAATATGCTGATTTAGATGATGGTTTGTATGCAAATATGGAGACCAATAAAGGAACAATTTTGATTAAATTGGAATTTGAGAAAACTCCTATAACAGTTGCAAATTTTGTTTCTTTGGCCAACGGTACAAATGAGTATGTATTAGACTCTCTAAAGGGAAAACCTTATTATAACGGAATTGTTTTTCACAGAGTTATTAAAGATTTTATGATTCAAGGAGGGGATCCAACAGGTACTGGTTCAGGTGATCCGGGATATAAATTTATTGATGAATTTCCAAAAGATGAAGAGGGTAATCTTATATTAAAGCATGATAAGGCGGGTACTTTATCAATGGCAAATTCGGGTCCAACAACTAACGGAAGTCAATTTTTTATTACACATAAAGAAACTTCCTGGTTAGATGGCAAACATACTGTGTTTGGCAATGTTGTTATTGGACAAGCTGTAGTTGATTCAATAATTCAAAATGATATTATTAAAAATATAGAAATTATAAAAATTGGAAAGGCTGCGAAAAAATTCAAAGCCGCTAAAGAATTTTCAAAATTTTTTGATGACTATGGAAAAGAATTACTTTTAAAAGAAGAAAGAATTCAAAAGGAAATTGCTAAAACTATGGCGACTTTTGCTGAATTTTCAGCGAAGGCCAATACACTTCCATCAGGTTTAAAAATAGCTATCACAAAAACATTAAATGGTGAGTTCCCACCTAAAGGAGTAAATGTAAAAGTAAATTATGCAGGCTATTTTACAGATGGAAAATTGTTTGATACAAATTTTAAAAAAATAGCAAAAGCTTACGAAGTTTATGATGAAGCCAAAGATAAACAAAATGGTTACGCTCCTTTTACAACAGTTTACGGACCTGATGCACAATTAATTGCGGGATTTAAAGAAGGGCTCCAAAAAATGCGAATTGGAGACAAGTCTCTACTATTTATCCCCTCTCATTTGGGATATGGCGCACAAGGTGTCGGAAAGGTAATACCGCCTGATACTGATTTGGTTTTTGAATTGGAATTGGTGGAAAAAGAGAAAGCGAACAATTAAAATATAATAGTACTATTTAATGTTAGAATCACTTCTTCATAAAGATGTTGAATTACTAATTTTCCTAAATAATTTAGGAACCGTACAATGGGATGGTTTTTGGCTTATTATAACTAATAAGTTTAGTGCTATCCCTTTGTATATTGTATTACTTTATTTTACCTTCAAACAATACGGATTAAAGAAAACTTTTATTGCCGTATTATTTGTAGTTCTGTTAATTACAGTTTCCGACCAGACAAGTAATTTGTTCAAATTTGGTTTTAAGCGATTGCGTCCTTGTTATGACGAAAATATTTCACATTTAATTCGCTTGGTAAAAGAACACTGTGGAGGTTTGTATTCATATTTTTCGGCACATGCTGCTAACGCTATGGCAGTGGCAATCTTTTTTAGTTTGATCTTAAAAAATAAGGTTAAAATTGTAGTACCTGTTTTAATTATATGGGCACTTTTGGTTGCATACAGCAGAATATACATTGGTGTTCATTATCCTTTTGATGTTGTAACCGGAATGTTCTTTGGTGTTTTATATGCTGCATTTGTTTATAAACTTTTTAACTTGTTTTTGAACAAATTTATTAGCTAACAGGTTTTCAACTGTAGATTTAATTTCTAAGCCAACTATTTAATATGCTTATCATTTCTTAAAAGGAATGAGACGAATTAATCATCTTAAAAATAAGAATATTATGAAACAGTTTCGTAGATGTTTTTATTTAAAGGATTTAAAAATATTAATAAGAAAATAACTCCAAAGGCCAATTCGTATAACTCCCATTTTCTGTTTGATGATATGAATACCAATACTCCTGTCACAACCAAAAAAGCGATGGTATGATGCCATCTGACAATTGGGATAGCAAATGAATTTACAAGTCTTTTGATGAATTCAAATTTTCTAAAAAGCAAAGGAGTAATAATTATATAGATAATAAGAACAATAGTTAATAGCTGACTAAATATAATTTTATTTATCTTTTTTCCATCCACAACCATATTGTGCAAATTTGTTTCACCTTGTGCATTATTCTCTAAAAAATATTCGGATGATTCAACATTAAAAATACGTTGACCCCAGGAAATTTCTTCACCAGAACCGAATAGAAACACCAATGCCATTACTAAAATTCCAATTTTCCAATAAATTTTTTTGTATTTCTGAAGTTTAAAAAATCTGTAAACTAAAAGTATGCTTGAACAAAACAATAAAAAGGCCGTACCATATTCAGCAAAACCATCTTCTTTAGTAAAAACCTCATCAAAATATTTAAGATTCGTATTTGCATAGTAGATTCCTGATCCAAATACAAGGATTAAAAAAATATAGGCAATTTTATCTGTGTATGTAAGTGTTTTCATCTGACAAAAGTACTACTTTTCTGAAACTATATAAAATTGTCTGATGAGTCATCTTTCTTTTTTGAACCAACATTCTGATTATACGTATCCATTAATTTTAAATTATAATCTGAATTTAAATGGGACAAAATTATTTTTTAAAGAGATAGATACCTTTTTTGTAATTTGAATCTAATTCAATGAGTAATGTCATAATTTTTTTATCTATTTTTTCTACTTTTTTATGTGGTATAATTATTAAAAATGAATCTTGATATGATTGCTGTTTTTTTAATTCGTTGTTGTCTTTGACCGTTTCTATTTTACCTTTTGAATAAAATTGACCTGAATAACTTTTATTTTGCCAATGATAAATAGGAATATTATCGCTAATATGCCTTTCTATTAAATATTTATCGGAGTTTATGTAATATTCATTTTTACCACTAAAAGAAATCGCAATATAAGCGATTAATGCCAATGACGGGAAAAGTAAACCAATACCAATGATTCGCTTCTTGAATTTTATTTCATTCCACCAATAGGTTATTAATAATGCAACCGGAACCATTACAGGCATTATATATGGGTGAATTAAACTTTTTGAAACAGTAAAAAATAGAGGAGTCCATAACAACCATAATAACAAAAAGGCAATCCATTTATTTTTAAATAACTTACCCTTGTTTTTCCATAATTTCACAATCAATATTTGAATCCAGGGTAGGGCAAACAGAATTAAAAATATCCAGATCATTCCCAAGGGTTGAGATTTAGGAAAACCATATTTATCACCCTGCCAATCTGAACTTAAAAAGCGTTTAAAATGTTCTCCAATAATAAAATAATCAAAAAATCCCGGTGTTTTTTGCTCTGCTAAATAATACCATGGAGCAGCAATTAATCCAATTATTAGTATTCCTAAAAACCAGGGAAATGATTTCAATAATACTCTATACTCCTTAAATAGAATACACCAAATTAAAATAGGAGGACCTGTTAATATAAATATGATGGGCCCTTTTGCCAATAGTCCTAAACCTAAACCGATAAAAAAAAGATATTTCCAAATGTAATTGTGTTTATTTTTAATTGCTTCCCAAAAGGAAAGCATTACTAAAGTTACACAAAATGCTAAAGCTGTATCAGTTGATACAACGCCTAAATGAATTAAAAATTCAGGAATTGTTAGTAGTATGAGTGCAGGAATAAAAAAATCTAATCCTTTGCGTTGTGCATATTTACCAACAAGTAGAAGAACTATAATACTCAAAAGTAAATAGGGCAATCTTGCTGTAAACTCGTTGACTCCGAATAGCTGAAAACTTAGTGCTGAAAACCATGTAGAAAGTGGAGGTTTAGCCCAAAACGGAATGCCATAATCTATTTGTAAGGTTGTCCAATTATCAGTTTCAGCCATAATTCTGGCCATTTCCGCATATCGTGCCTCTGTCTTATCCATTAATGGAATTGAATAATTCAAAAAAGATCTGAACAGGATCAATCCAATTATCAGAATCGCAACAGGAGATATTTTTTTAGCAAACAGCGTCATAATCAGATGGCGTTATTTTTTTGTTGATTGTAAGTTTTTTTTATAAGATATAAATCACGCCAAAGCTTAAAAAAATAGGTAAATTTAACTTTAGATTCATCGTGATCAATCCAGGACTTTAAAGGAACCTCTTTAGAAACTACACTCATTTTCTCAAGGCCATAGAGTTCAATCATACGATGAAAAATTTCTACATCGAACAGCCATCTTGAGATAAACTTTTTTGTAAAAATAGTTTTAGAAAGCTCACTTGTAAATATTTTACATCCACATTGGGTATCATACACACCAAGACCCAATTGTATCGAAATAAAAGTTGCGATAATTCTGCCAATCAAGAAACGATAGCCTTTTCGTTGAATGTTTGTATCAATTTTTTTAATTCTGGACCCAAACACAAATACTGTTTCAGATTTTACAAACTCACTGATTTCAAAACATTCTTCCAAAGAAGTAGCCAAATCAGCATCTAACAAGGCTATGTTTTCATACTTAAAATGAGCATTGCAATGTAAAGCCCCTTTTCTAACAGCTTCGGCTTTACCTACATTTTGGCGAATTGATACCACGGCTACATTTTCGGGGTAGGCAGCTTTAATTTCGTTAAGCACTTTATCAGTGTTATCTTTAGATCCATCATTAACAAAGCAGAGTAATACGGTTTTTTGCAATTTTAAAAAACCAAAGAAGCGTTCTTTATCTAGTCTTTTTTCTTCGTTGTAACAGGGTAAGACAACTATAAATTCGTAACTCATTGTTTTTTAGAGAGTTTTAATAGTTCTTCAGCAGCCTTAAAAGGTGTTGTTTTTAAATTTTTGATGTCTTCAGCATATTTTTTTAGTCCTTCTTTTATAGCTGATTTATTGTAAAAATTGTTTTTTAATTGCCGGTTTATTGTTTCTAACAGCCAATAATTATTTTGTTTACCTCTTTGTTTTTCAAAATATCCATTCGCTTTCGTTAAACTAAAATAGTTGTCAATAATAGTATACACCCTATCAATTCCTTCATTATAAAAAGCACTACAGGTAGTTACTTGTGGCTGCCAGGTACTTTCTTTAACAGGAAACAAATGTAAAGCTCTTGAAAACTCGGTTTTGGCAAGTTTTGCGTGTTTCACATTGTCCTTATCGGCTTTGTTGATCACAATGGCATCGGCCATTTCAATAATGCCACGTTTAATTCCTTGTAACTCATCTCCGGCACCCGCCAGCTTCAGCAATAAAAAGAAATCTACCATTGAATGAACAGCAGTTTCGCTTTGCCCAACACCAACAGTTTCAATAAAAATGGTATCAAAACCAGCAGCTTCACATAATATAATAGTCTCACGTGTTTTTTGAGCAACTCCACCAAGAGATTCCCCACTGGGAGAGGGACGTATATAGGCATTTTCATCTTTTACCAATTCTTCCATCCTGGTTTTATCACCTAAAATACTACCCTTATTTATTGAACTGCTTGGGTCAATTGCTAAAACTGCAACTTTTTTACCTTTTTTTGTAAAATACTTTCCGAAGGCTTCAATAAAAGTACTTTTACCAACACCTGGAACACCTGTAATTCCAATTCTAACAGAATTATTTGCATAAGGTAAACACTGTTCAATAATTGAAGTCGCTTTTGTTTGATGTTTTGGGTTTGTGCTTTCAATTAGGGTAATTGCTCTGCTTAAATACGAAATTTCTCCGGCCAATATTTTTTCAACAAACTTTTTTTCTGAAGGTTGCTTACTTCTTTTAAGTTTAATGTTTTCTATAGAACCATCATCTGTTGAATGTGGTTGTTGAATTCCTTCAACTTCCTGTAAGGCTGATTCTAATGACTTTTTTTTTCGCATTTAGTTTCTATTCTGGAATTGTTGTAAATTTAAAATATTTATTTTGATAAAAATGCAACACACAAAATAATGTTTCGTCTTTAAAATAGAAGTAACCAACTGAATGAGTAAGATAGTTGATTTAAACAATAAGATTGTAGAAGATTGTAAGCAAAACAATACAAAAGCTCAAATGTATTTGTATGACCTGTATTGCGATGCAATGTTCATTATTGCGCAAAGGTATGTGAAAGATAAATTTATTGCTGAAGATATGATGCAGGATGCATTTCTCAAAGTGTTTAAGAACATTCAAAAATTTAAAGGTGAAGTTACTGTCGGCGCCTGGATTAAAAGAATTGTGATTAATCAATGTCTAGATTATTTGAAAAAGAAAAGAATTGAGTTGGTTTCAATTGAAGAGAAGGAACTAAATGTTGCAAATGAAGATGATTGGACTGTTAAGGAAGAAGTAAATGTTGCTACTATTAAAACAGCTATTAACAGTTTACCGGAAAAATACAAAGTGGTTTTAAACTTGTATTTAATTGAAGGATATGATCATCAAGAAATTGCCCAAGTGTTAAACATTACTGAGATAAATTCGAGATCACAGTTAATGCGTAGTAAAAATAAATTGAAAAGTCAATTAAAACAGTATAACTATGCCTAAAGATTTACGTAAAATGTTACAAAATGAACAATTGGAAACGATGGGAACAAGTAAACTTTCAAAAAATCACAGAAAGAATTTTGAAGCTAAGCTGAAAAGAGAGTTGCATTCTTCTAAACAGAAAAGCAATCAGTTTTTAAAGATAGCAGCTTCATTTCTGATAGTTGTTGGTTTGGGATCTTCAATTTACTACTTTTCAACCGGTACAGTTGCTGATAATGTTGAAATGGCTAAAATTGAAAGTTTAGGAAGTATATCCCCTGAATTGAAAAAAATTGAAAATTATTATTTAGCAAGTATTCATACCGAAATTTCAAACCTTAAGGAAACTCCGGAAAATAAAGAATTGTTGGATGGATATTTAGAGAAAATTGGCGAGCTCACCAAAGAGTATAAATTACTTACCATTGAGCTAAATAATGAAGGATTAAATGAAAAAACAATCAATGCTTTAATTGACAACTTACAATTGCGCTTGAAATTATTATACCAACTCAAAGAACAATTAAACGAATTAAAAAAACTTAATATATCAGAAAATGAAAACCTACAAGTATAAATTAGTTAGTTTCTTAATATTGTTGGCTTTTAGTGTTCAGGCACAAAAGGTAGATAAAAAAATTACGGAAAAATTTAAAGTAAATCCCGATGTAACAGTTGTGATCAACACAAATCATACGGATGTTGACATTGAAACATGGGATAAAAATGAAGTATCAATAGAAGCTGTAATGGAAGTAGACGGAGTAGATAAAAAAGAAGCCCAAAAAATATTAAAAAAGTGGAAATTTGAGGCCCTGGCTAATAAAAGCAAGGTGAAAATTTCATCATTATCAGACGATATGTATTTTGAGTTTGATGGTCATTTTGACTTTGATTTTGACTTTGATTTCCCTGATATTGATGTGGAATTGCCACACTTGGAATGGTTGGAACTTGCAGAACTTTCTGAAATTGAATTCACGGAGATTGAACTCCCCGAACTTCCAGAACTTCCAGAAATTCCTGAATTGCCAGAATTGGAAGAGTTGGAAATATTGGAATTTGATTACCAAGCCTATAAAAATGATTCGTCGTATTTAAAAAAATATAAAATAAGCATTTCCGATCAGGTAGAAAAATTTAAAAATAGTG
>PVMS01076736.1_pt1 | contig 13128 bp, 11 predicted proteins | sample 1853461 | NCBI WGS metagenome assembly PVMS01 (sample SAMN08582032, study PRJNA380276) | Marine sediment metagenome, whole genome shotgun sequencing project. | isolation source: ocean sediment barecode stripped | collected 2017 | reverse complement strand
GCGAACAAGGCCCGGCTCGGGATCGGTGATGATCGACTGAAAAATCTGTGTACTCACAAACCAGTCGCGCCATCCCTGGTAGTCGAGACCCAGGACGTACGCGAGTTCGCCTGTGTGAACAACGCCATCTTCGTCTTTGACATCGTCGGTCAGAAAAAAGCGATCGCTGGAGTAGCCGACTTCGCCACGGAGTGTAAAGTCGCCGAAGACATTGGAGAAAGTCCCGCCCAGCAAATGAGTGCGTTCATAATTTTGCTGAACGGTGATACCCGTCATCGAAATTTTGCGGCGAGTGACCGGCCGATCGAAATAGTGCCAGGCATAATTGAGTGACAGATCCCAGCCGCCAACGAAAGCGGATAGTTTTGCCGCAACGTCTGAATCTCCGAAAAAATCATCGGGGCGATCCAGTGGTGAGATTGTTACTGGAATACCGGGGGGAATCTCCGGTACGATCAGTGGCGAAGTGAATGCATAAGTCGCACCGGCCTCCGGAATATCGTCATAGGTATTGTCCGGAATCCACAGGAGCTGGAGAAAAGCGCCACCGATCGGAATTTCGGCATTCACTGTCCATAATGGGATGCGGCTGTCCTCGAAGTCATCGAGGACAAACTCGCGAAAGGACTGCGGATTCAGAATGTCCAGTACCTTGAGGCCATCGGCCTGGCCCCAGACGACTTGTTGTTTACCGATGCGCAGGAAAGTGCTGCCGATTTCGGTATCGACGAAGGCCTCGCGAAGCTCGATATCGATATGGTCGCCAACGAAGAGCCGTCGGGAAAGACTTGAACGATTATCTTGTGAGGGTTCGCCCGGTTCCAACTCATCAGCGAAGTCTGCACGAATTCGACCGATTACCGTAAGGCGAGTGGATTCCGTGAGATCCAGACTGATCTCGGGTGTCACAATGACCTCGGCCTTTTGTGTATCGCCCGTTTCGGTTTCAGTTGCCAGTTCGCTTTCGAACATGCCAGAGAACTCAATGTTGTCGACTAGAGCATCAGCCTCAGCGACTACACTACTCATTACGGCCAGAGTGCCCGCAAGATAAATTGGTATCAGCGATTTCAACATGACTCAATCTCTCGAATACTTGTGCGATCGAATTAGCGGCCGCGGCGAAGAGCACGTTGCTCGAACATGCTGTCGTCAACCGGTGCCTGGTAATCCACCTCCGAAAAAGTGAAGATCGTCAAATGTCCGGTTTTGTGGTTGACTGCGGTTAGCTTTAGCGTTGTCCAGATTCCCTGAATATTCTCGATGTCTTCGTTACGCAGTGTCTTTAACGAGTTGCCGTTAACGTCCCACATTTCGATCTTGCGACTCATCCAGATTTCCGGGTCGATGCGCCACAGCACCCGGCTGTAACCGAGTTCCTCTGCCGTTTCACTGTTGATCGGCGTGCCTTCCAGGAGATATGTGAGGTGACCGTCCACCTCCTCGGTGCCGAGGGTTGAAAAGGTATAGTCCTCGATAGCGATTTTTGTTTCTTTCTTGATGTCTTCGTATGTGAAGTCAGTGCCAAGGAAATAGTCCCCGCGATCAGAGGCGGAAATGCGACGTACTTTTCTTAGCGCAGGCAGGTAAAGCCATTGGTCGTCGTCTGTTTCAGCCCTGGGATAGTCGTAGGTAAGGAACCCGGTGCCTTTAACGTTGGCCGGCGATTGATAAAACAACACCGTGCGCTTTTCGTCGCCGAAATAGCGGCGATAGCCCATGGTCTCGCGGACTCGCGATTTTCCGCGGCGATCGACTAGTTCCATTTTCAGTACCCGTGAAACCTGCTGGCCGTCGTCGCGGGAATTTATCCTGGCGACGATGTCATCGGCCGAGGGTAAGTCGGATATTTCATCTGCTTTGGCGAAGCTCACAAACAAAACCGAAACGACTGCCACCAGCACCGTGGCCGATCCAACCGTCGCAACTCCAGCCGCCCTAGTGTCAGACCGTTCGATCTCCCCCTTGGGAAACAGGAACGCAGGTTTAAGAAGTTTTCCGAGAGCAGGCAGGATCGTCATGCTTGCGGTAAAGCTTGCAGTGACTGCAACTGCAACCAGCATTCCGAATCGAATAAGCGGTGGCACCTCGCTGGTTGTCAATACGAGAAAGCCCAGCGCCAGTGCGGCGAAATTGAAAAACAGGGCACGTCCGGTTGACGGATAGAGGTCGGTCAGGCGTTCGTCGTAGTTACCTTGTCTGCTCATGATCAGCTCCTTCATGCGATCGAGGGTGTGAATGGAAAAGTCGATACCCAGGCCGATTGCGATGGCCGCAAACATCGAGGTACCAACGCCTAGCCAGATACCACTGAAGCCCATGACCGCGTAAACAAGCAGAAGGGCCATCGCGACTGGAATCAGTGACAATGCGCCGGCAAGTAATGAGCGAAATACGATGGCTGCTGCGATCCACACGAAGACCAGCGATAGGAGAAGGCTTCGGACATGGTTGTCGCCAATCGTCTTGAGCCAGGCGTAGTTGACCATCACCCGTCCTGAGAGATTGGCGCGGATCTCGTCGTTGTTAAAGTCTTGCTCGACGTAGGTCTGGATAATCGGAATGATTTCGGCCAGCAAACGGTAATCGGCGACATTAAGGTTGAATCGAACATTGGCCTGGGAGTAGTCAGTGTCAATCTCCTCTTCGAAATCGTCAGGTTCGCCAGAGGCGGAATACAACAGGAAAAGTTGTGCTACCAGGAACTCATCATCGGGAATCGAATAATACTCGTCCTGATTCTCATTCACTGCTTTGTGCATCTGCTTTATGTAGTCAACCACCGAAGTCGATCCGCGCACTGCCGGGAATTGCTCGACGAAGGTCTGCAACGCTTCGATGCGGCGCAGGTGGTCCGGCCGGAACAGCGCTTCCGGCTCATCGGTCTCGATGACAATGTCCAGGAAGTTGGTGCCATCCATACGGCGATTGATTTCTTTGTCAGCAATATAGATCGGTTCGTCTGTCTGGAAGTTTTCAATCTGTGATTCCTGGACAATGACGCGGCTGGTTCCTGCTATGCCGACAGCGGCAACGGCAGCGGCGACGACCAATGTCGTGCGCGGCCTTTTCAGGGCCGCCGATCCAAGCCGCTGGAGGACTGCACCGTAGCGATCATTCACATTAGCAGCATGGAACAGTCTGCTTGGCTTCAGCGGAAAGAGAGTTAGTGCAGCCGGCAGGAAGAAAATGGAGTAGACCCATGCCGCGGCAACACCGACGGCGGCGAACAAGCCGAAGAATTTCATCGGTGGCATGGCGGCACCCAGCCAAAGACCTGCGAAACCCGCAATCGTCGTGATGGTCGTCAGGGTTATCGGTTTCCACATTCGGGTCATGGCGCGGCGGGCAATTTCGCGTCGTCCGGAACGAGAGGAGGGCAGGCTCGGGTCGCGTACCCGTTCTTCATAAACCTGGCTCATGATGTGGATGGAGTCGGCTACCGCGATGCCAATCAGGATCGTCGCCAGCCCGTTGGTGATGACATAGAAAGAAACACCAAAGGCGGCCATGGAACCGAAGGTTGCCGCGAGCGTACCCAGCACTATGATGTTGGGCAGCATGGCACCTGCGAACGTGCGGAAGGCAACGAGCAACACAAGGGTGATGACAACCGCGGCGAGTGGATTAAGTCGTGTCGCGTCGCGATCGATGTAAGTAGCCAGGTAACCGGAGATCGCACCTTCGCCGGCGACGTGTACTTCGTTTCCAGCGGGCGTTGAAGTCGCTGCGACAAGCGCCAGGATTTCGTCGTATGTCGATTGAGCTGCATCCTGATCCAGGAGTTCAGCAACGATTAGTGTGGCATTGCCATCGCGAGCCACGAGCGCTCCCTGGTACAGGGGGAAGTCATCAATAGCATCACTGATCTTGTCGGCGCGAGATTGTGTGTCGGGGTAGGGGTCGAAAAAGTCAGAGACCTCCATGCCGTCGTAGGTACCCACGATATTGGATTCGGTGGCGAGACTGGTGACCCGGTCCGGATCAACGTTGGAGAGCTTCGCAATAGCCCGGGTAAGCTCATCGACCAGGGCCAGGCTGGCCGGATTGAACACTCCCTCGGGGCCATCATTGATTACCGCCACGACAATCGGGTCTTCGAGACCGAAGACGTCACGTACATGATCGCGGTAGAGAACGACGGGATCATCCTTGGCTATGAAGGCGTCGGAGCTCGTGTCCTTATGTATTTGTGGCACGAAGGAGGCCAGCCCGGCGATAAGCAGCAAGCTGAGTATCAGGATGGTTTTCGGCCAGGCGGTAACGAACTCGAAGAAGTTCTCTGCTTTAGTCAGGGTCTTGCTCATGTCGGTCTCCATCGGTCTTGTTATATAGTGTATATACACGTTATAAGTTAAAAAAAGGGAACTAGAGTAAATGTCCAATTTCGTTCAGATCGGTCTGGACTCGATCCCAGGTTTCCTTACCCAACCGCTTCCTCATCGAATCCTGGGCTGAACTCCAAAGGGGCAGGGCTTTTTCCATTACGTCGACTCCTTTGTCGGTGATGCTGGTTGATCGTGCGCGGCGATAGCCCTCAGCTGAAACTTCAATAAAGCCGCTTCGTTCGAGGGGCTTCAGGTTCCTGGATAGCGTCGTGCGGTCCATGCCCAGGATTGAGGCAAGTTCGGTGATCGTGGCATCGCCCTGCACGGAGATCGCCGCGAGCATTGTGAATTGAGTCGTTTTTATCCCTGCAGGTTGCAACATTTCGTCATACATGCGGCTTATCTTGCGGGCCGTCTCGCGCGTTTTGCGGCACACGCAGGCGCCTGCCACATCATTTATGAGTTTCTGATTCAGGGTTTTCCTATTCATAAGTAGTGTATATACACTACACAGATGAAAAGCGCAAGCAAAAAAATACGGAAGAAGTGTCATTGGGGCTGCTTTCCCCGGCACATTTGCTGTTGCACAGGAATATCCTGGCCAAGATCATCCTGGGTGCGAGCGGCTTTCAGCGCGTTTTCATACCACTCAAATTCATCCAGGAATTTTATGACTCTCTCATCGTAAGCCCGATCCAGCGATTCACCGTCGTCGTTAAAAGCACCGTGAATCTGAGAAACCGGGAATGCACTCGGAATGCTTGGCGTCCCGAGTTCGGCAAGTATTGCACGCAGATTGATCAATGCGCGGACGCCGCCGAACGGACCTGCGGAGTACGTAACAATTGCACTTGGCTTGTAGAGATACTCACTTTGAAAATGGTCGAGCAGGTTTTTCAGTGCTGCCGATATGCTGTGGTTGTACTCGGCGCTTACAATAACAAAGCCATCTGCGTCACTTAGAGTCTGACCGATCGCCTCCATAGCCATTGGTGCCTTACCCTTTTCATATTCCTTGTACATCAGGTCGAGAAACGGCAGTTCGTGATCCATGGAATCTATCAGCGTGACAGAATGACCTCGCTCTTCGAGTTTTCTTACGACAAAGCGTGCGGCCTTTATCCCTTGCCGACCCTGGCGGGCGCTGCCGTAGATGACGGCTGTTTTCAAGTCGCTTGATGTCTTCATTATTTTTCCCGCTCCAATTATTCGGTCAAATGATCGAATTCCGACTCAGTATATCTTCGCGTGATGTGTTGCGGGCAATTCCAGTCGAAAGCAGCAACGTCTATAAAGACCACTCGCTCGACAAGGGCTCGATAGCCCGTAAGCTCGACCTGTGCAAGGACCTCCGGAGATGCGGCACTTGCATCCTCGACACGCATGTGGCCGAGAATTTTCAGGCGACGTCGATTGGGATAGTCCATGAGGATCAGGGAACATCGGTCGTCAATTGATACGTTGCCAACGCTGATCATTTGCGCGTTGCCACGAAAGTCGGCGTAGGCGATTTGATTCGGCCCGAGTATTTTCAGAAAACCGGCAGGACCACCCCGATGCTGCACATAGGGCCAGCCCGTCTCACTGACTGTTGCCAGGTAAAAGGAGTCGCGTTGGGCGATAAACTCTGCCTCTCCCGAACCAAGTTGGTCGTTCGGGCCGGCTTGCGTCTGTAGCTTCTCATTGTGAGCCCTTGAACCGTATTGCTCCTGAACTGCCTTGACACTGTCAGTAAAGGTCAGGTCTGCAAATCGATGTGTCATACCTTGTCTCGCTTAGAAAAGGCGGCCGCACGGATGCGGCCGCACAAGATGCGGCGTTAGTTAGCCGCCAGAGGGGAACTATCAACCTTGCGGTTGAGGAAGTCACGCATCAGGCCAGCGATTTCCTGACCGTGCGATTCCAATGCGAAGTGCCCGGTGTCCAGCAAGTGATATTCGATATCCTGAAGATCACGCTTATAAAGCTCGGCACCGGCTGACGGGAAAATTTCGTCATTCTTGCCCCAGACGATCAATGTCGGCGGCTGATACCTACGAAGATATTGCTGCCATTGCGGGTACAGCGGTGGGTTCGAACCGTAGCTATAGAACATCTGTAGCTGAATTTCGTCATTACCTTCGCGATCCAGCAGCGGCTGCACGTGGCCCCAATTGTCAGGACTGATTGCTTCCACGTTCGGCATGCCGTTCGTGTATTGCCATTTGGTTGCACCCAGTGTCAGCAGGAAGCGCAGCGCATCGTCATTGGACATGGTTGGATTGTTGTAGGCTGCCTTTACGTTCTTCCACCATTCATTATCCAGCCCCTGGTTAACGGCGCCACGGTCCTTCCAGTAAGCCCGAATGGGTTCCCAGAAATTATTGTCGATGCCTTCGACATACGCATTTCCGTTCTGCACGATCAGTGACTCGATGCGTTCTGGCTGCTTCACTGCGATACGAAAGCCCACAGGCGCGCCGTAGTCCATCAGGTACAGGCTGAAACGATCGAGTCCGATCTCATCGGCAAACTTGCCGATGATCCCCGCAACATTGTCGAAGGAGTAATCGAACTCCGTGACGCTCGGCATTGAGCTGAAGCCGTAGCCGGGATAATCCGGTGCTACCAGGTGAAACTGATCGGCAAGCGCAGGGATCAGGTTCCTGAACATGTGCGATGACGTTGGAAAGCCGTGCAGCAACAGGATTGTCGGACGATCAGGACTTCCCGCTTCTCTATAAAAGATATCAACACCATCGATCGTGACCGTTCGAAAGCGAATTCTTTGGGCACGTGCGCGGCGCGTTTACCGGCGCGCACCAGGATCGGGTTGGTCGTTTGCAATTGGCTGATGGTGGAACACTGTTTCTGGATGAAGTTGGTGAAATTCCGATGTCTCAGCAAGGAAAGTTATTGCGCGCACTTCAGGAAGGCGAATTCGAGCGCGATGGTGACGACAAAACCATGAAGGTCGATGTGCGAGTTGTTGCAGCCACGAATCGAATCCTGGTGGACGAAATCAAGGCAGGAAGATTCAGGGAAGATCTGTATTATCGCCTGAGTGTTTTCCCGGTTGAGGTGCCGCCATTGAGAGAACGGCTGGATGATGTTGCTCCGCTTGCGGCTCACTTTTTGCAACAAATTTGTCGCGAATTGGGGCGTGAGTCTCCGCGAATGACGCAGGCGCAACTGTCAGTTCTGAAACAACAGGAATGGCCCGGAAATATTCGGGAACTGAAAAACGTTATCGAACGTGCGGTAATTTCTTCAACTGGCGGTCGCTTGCGACTGGATTTGGCTATTCCGAACGTTCCTTCGGGCGAAGCGTTGCCCGCAGAATCTACATCAGACGAGGTATCCGAATATCTCACGATCGCGGAGTTCAAGCAGTTGGAGAAAGCGAACCTAACGGCAGCGCTCAGACACGCCGACTGGAAAGTTTGGGGTCCGAATGGTGCTGCAGAACTCTTGGGGATGAAGCCATCAACCTTGACATACCAAATGAAACAGCTTGGAATCGAAGTAACTCGCGGAATAATGAAGAGAAATCAGACTTGATGGCAGACGACACAACATTCTCTAAAGTGTCTGTCGCCCCCATGATGGATTGGACCGACCGCCACTGTCGCTATTTCATGCGAATCTTGAGTCCCTCGGTGCGTCTCTATACCGAGATGGTCACCGCGGCTGCACTCAAGCACGGTGATGCAAACAAACTGCTTGAATACGATGTTAGGGAGCATCCGCTGGCACTGCAGGTTGGTGGCAGTGATCCCGGTTTGATGGCACATGCTGCGAAATTGGCGGCGGATCGCGGCTACGATGAAATTAATATTAACGTCGGTTGCCCGAGCGATCGTGTGCAAAGTGGCTCGTTCGGCGCGTGCCTGATGAACAGTCCGGACATGGTCGCAGACTGTGTTAAAGCGATGCAGGAGGCAGGCGCGGTACCTGTTACTGTTAAAACGCGTATTGGCATCGACGATTTGGACAGTTATGCATTCGTGCGGGACTTCGTCGCCGCGATCGCAGATGCCGGATGTGAGACGGTTATTGTCCACGCGCGGATTGCCATCCTGAGCGGGCTAAGCCCGAAGGACAACCGAACGGTGCCACCGCTCAATTACGATCGGGTTTACCGTCTGAAGAAGGCATTTCCTGATCTGACCATTGTGTTGAATGGCGGCATCACTTCGATCGAGCAGGTCGACCAACATCTCTCCCATGTAGACGGCGTCATGATCGGGCGCCAGGCTTATCAGCATCCCTGGTTCTTGGGTGAGCTGCAGCAGGCATTTGGCGATTCAGCGGATGCAGCGCCAGCCAGCCGTGCCGACGTTGTCGCGAGGATGCTGCCCTATGTTGAGCGCGAATTGCGGCGCGGAGCGCTTCTCAAACATATAACTCGTCATATGCTTGGTTTGTTTGCTGGCCAGCCTGGTGCGCGCGGCTGGCGCCGATACCTCAGTGAGAATGCTCACCGTAGCGGCGTCGGCCCCGAGATCTTGGAGCAGGCGCTATCACAGCTGCCTCGAGCGGCATGATGTTAAACCAGTGCCGTACCAGGGACTCGTGACATCAAGCGATAGAATTATGATGGTCTGGCCGGAGTGCAGTGGTTACAATACCCAGCTTGCCCGGAACAATGACAACACTCGGCCTTCAGGAGTCAAATCGAAAATATGAGCGCGAAAGAAGCATCGGCCCAACAGGATGGGCGCACCATGGCGGAAAAGGCCGACAAACATGAGTTGTATGAGTTGTCGGTACAAGATGTCGAGAACGAAGTTATTTTCCTGCAGGATACGTTCAAGCAGCTTCGCGGCCGTGACGCTCATCTTTTGCGAGAAGACTTTTGCGGTACTGCCAGCGCCTGCTGCCAGTGGGTCAAGCAGGGTGAAACGTATCAGGCGATCGGAGTTGACATCGACCCTGCTGTACTGCAGTGGGGAAGGGACAATCGCCCGGAAAACTAGATACCGCAGACCGGGCACGAGTTCGATTGGTCGAGTCCAATGTCTTGACGGTTGATACTCCCAAGGTCGACATTCTGACAGCGTTCAATTTCAGCTATTTCATTTTCGATACGCGGGACGCATTGCGCGAGTACTTTCAAAAGGCGCGTGAGGCGTTAGCCGACGATGGCATTTTGTTCCTCGACATGTTTGGCGGGCCGGAAGCACAGGAAGAAACCAAGGAAAAGACGAAGCACAAGAAGCATGGTTTTTCTTACATCTGGCACCAGGTAACCTTTCATCCGGTTACGCATTTCATTCGCTGCCATATTCATTTCAAGTTTCGGGACGGCTCGAAAATGAAAAAGGCGTTTACCTACGAATGGCGTCTTTGGACGGCACCAGAAATTCTTGAGGTGCTTACTGAAGCCGGCTTCACGAATCCCAGGATCTACTGGGAAGGATCCGATGAAGATGGCGACGGCAATGGCGTATTTACCCCGGAAGACAAGGGTGAGGCAGACCTTGCCTGGATTGCGTATATTGTTGCTGAGAAATAACGAGTAACCGGGGCGCTTAGTCAGGATAATCATGGTACACGATCTGGAAGTCGCAATTTTATTCGCCGATGTCGTTGGCAGCACGCAACTGTATGACGAGTTCGGTGATACCAAGGCGAGTGAGACCGTTGCGATTTGCCTTGATGTGATGAAGGAATCCACCCACAAATTCAATGGCACGGTAATCAAGACAATCGGCGACGAAGTCATGGCAACGTTCGCTACCGTTGATGAAGCGATGGGCGCTGCAAGCCTGATGCAGACGCGCATTAGCAGCGATGCCGATAACAGCCCGGAGCATATCCCGGTGTCGATTCGCATCGGCTGCCATTATGGGCCTGTAGTCCAGGAGCAAAACGATATTTTTGGTGCCGCTGTGCACATTGCGAATCGAATGACATCGCAGGCTAAAGCCCGGCAAATTGTTATTTCAGGCACAACCGTTGAAAAAATGAGCCCGGAGGTTCGGGCGCAAACCCGGCAAATCGACCTTGCGACTGTAAGGGGCAGGCTGGACGAAGTTGCGTTGTTTGAACTGCTGTGGCAGCCGGACGAGGCAACCAGCATGCTGCCTACCATCGAATGGGAAAGTAAGCTAAAACGCGCATCCAAACTGACCCTCACGTTCCATGACTCTTCCGTCGTCCTTGACGACCGGAAAAAGGGCGCGAACATGGGTCGTGCCGACGACAATGACCTGGTCGTCAAAGGTAACCTGATTTCGCGAATTCATGCGCGCGTGGAAATGCGCCGCGGCAGGTTTATTCTTATCGATCAGAGTACCAATGGCACATTCCTGCAAAAAGAAAATGGCGAAGAGGTGTTCGTCCGACGCGATAACACCGTGCTTGAGGGCAAGGGCGTTATCGGACTCGGCAAGGTTGCCAAATCGGGTGATCCGCTGGCGATCAATTTCAGCTGCGAAGACTGACTATTCGCCCATAATATGGGCGACGCTCAGCTGGCCTCTTTCAGCGCAGAAACGACCGTTTCGTGTTCGGCCATTAAAGCAGCAGGTAATCGCTCGCCGTAACTTTGCAGATAGTCGCCAACAGAATCCATTTCCGATTTCCATTGTTCGATGTTTACAGACAGTAATGCGTCCATTGTGTCTGGCGTGATATCAAGATCGCTGGTATCGATATCGCCTGCTTTTGGCAGGTAACCGATCGGCGTCTCGGTCGCTTCTGCCCGACCTTCACAGCGGTCGATAATCCAGCGCAATACTCGCAGATTCTCACCAAAGCCAGGCCACAGGAATCTACCGCTTGAATCCTGACGGAACCAGTTAACGTGGAAGATCTTCGGCAGGTGTTTCGATTCCTCGTCGAAGCCAAGCCAGTGTGCCCAGTAGTCGGCAAAGTTGTAACCACAAAACGGTTTCATCGCCATGGGGTCGCGGCGGACTACGCCGATTTCGCCGGCTGCCGCCGCCGTCGTTTCTGACGCGACACCGGCTCCGACCAGAACGCCATGCCGCCAGTTCTTTGCTTCGTATACGAGTGGCGCCAGTTCCTTGCGGCGCCCGCCAAAAACGATTGCTGCGATTGGCACACCTTCGGGTGCATCCGCCAGCAGCGAGTAGCTGGGATTCATCTTTGCAGAAACAGTAAAGCGCGAATTTGGATGAGCCGCCGGCCCGTTCTCCGGGTCGTATTCACGTCCCTGCCAGTCTATCGCTGGCGTACCAACATTCTTGTCTTCCCACCAGGGCTTGTTGTCTGCGGTCGTCGCGACATTGGTGTAAATGGTATTGCTCTGGATCATGTCGTACGCATTCTTGTTCGTCTTTGCGTTCGTGCCCGGTACGACGCCGAAGTAGCCAGCCTCCGGATTGATCGCTCGCAGCTTGCCACCTTCATCCAGGTGCAGCCACGCGATGTCGTCGCCGAGTGTCCAGACTCTCCATCCCTTGTGTGACTCCGGGGGAACAAGCATCGCCAGGTTGGTTTTGCCGCAGGCTGAAGGAAACGCGCATGCAATGTAGTGAATCTCGCCATCCGGGTTTTCGACCCCCACGATAAGCATGTGCTCAGCCAGCCATCCTTCATCACGCGCCTGCCAGCTCGCGATTCTCAATGCATGGCATTTCTTGCCCAGCAGTGCGTTGCCTCCATAGCCGGAACCGATGCTCTTGATCGTCAGTTCCTCGGGGAAATGCATTATGAATCGCTTTTCGGGATCCAGGTCGCCTGTTGAGTGCAATCCCTTGACGAAGGTGCCGTCTTTCTCGATCCTGGCAAGCGGCTCGTCGCCCATACGGGTCATCATGCGCATGTTGGCAACTACGTAGGGGCTGTCTGTGATCTCAACGCCGAGCCGGGCATACGGCGATGCAATAGGACCCATGCAATACGGGATCACGTACATCGTGCGGCCCTGCATGGCGCCTTCGAACAAGGCGTCTATTTTCTTGTGGGCGTCCGCGGGATTCATCCAGTTGTTATTTGGGCCTGCGTCGTCCTGATTCCTGGAACAGACGAAAGTCAGGTGCTCGACTCGTGCGACATCGCTGGGGTCGGATCGATGCAAATAGCAATTCGGATGCGATTCATGATCCAACTCCACCAGGTCGCCGGATCGCTGCATCTCGTTGATCAGGCGTTTGTTTTCGGCATCGCTGCCGTTGCACCAGTGAATGGACTCCGGTTGCGTCAGTTTCGCGACGGAATCAACCCAGTTCTGAAGTTCCTGGAGAGAAGTTGCCATTGTGAATTCTCTTGATATCAGTGGCCGATTTGCTGCTACGGCCGAGATTTGCTGCTTCGGCCGAAGAGGGGCGGCCATTATACTGACTCAGTGCTTGGCGTCCAGATTCGCCTATCTCATGGGCGAATTAATGAATTAAAAGGCAAAAAAAACGCGGATCCCAAAAGGGGATCCGCGCTAGAAGCTATTGATCTGCCAGGCAGATCAAAGGGGGATTTCAGAGCGTTTACGCTGCTTTCTGCTCGCCAGCTGCTTCAGCCGGCTTGGTTGCTACAACTTCAACTTTTGCCTTGGCTTTCTTTGCCGGGGCTTTCTTCGCTGCGGCTTTTTTCTTACTGGCCTTTTTGGCAGTCTTCTTGGGCTGCGTTTTGCCGCGAAAGTCTGCGACGGTGCCCTTGACCAGTTTGCCAACTTCCTGGCCAGCTGATGTAACAATGCTCAGGGTGGTGCGAGCATCGTCGGCGAAACGTGAAACATTCACCGGAATCAGTCGAAATTGCGTGCCCACGAGGTCGCGAATATCGGCGGCCGTGGCAGCGGCATGCAGACGAGCTGCGATGGCGTCAATCTGGTGTTCGACCATGCGAGTCTGCT